>OBJB01000041.1_pt1 | contig 74909 bp, 56 predicted proteins | sample 1502991 | NCBI WGS metagenome assembly OBJB01 (sample SAMN01828327, study PRJEB22528) | human gut metagenome | isolation source: stool | host: Homo sapiens | place: USA
AGAGAAAACTGGCCGATTTTCTCTGCACTGGAGGGATAATACAAGGCCTGATAAGACGCATCAGAGCAATACTACGAACTACAGTTCATTCAATACATACTGAAAACGACACGTCGAATCAATCGGTTGCCCACTACTGGTATTCACATTCACCACAATATCGTGTAGTACTTTATCCGTTACCGGATGACGAGTTGGCGTAACCGTTACCGTTGATTTATCACAACCGTAAGAGGTAAAGGTTAACAATTCTGATACCGCGCGGCAGTATGCTCCTCTGCCATCATTATCAGAAAAATTACTGCCATCACAGAGTCTGCCGCCTTCCATCAAGTAGGTCGAAAGCGTGGTGGTCACTGTTGACCCCGTGGACTGAATTCGTAACGCCTTATTATGGCTGACATAATTTTCACTCCAGGAGATATCGTATGAAGCGACCGGTATCGTTGGGCATATTGTGTTATGCACTGTAGGGGCCGTATAGCTTCCAAATCCGGGTAAATCTGTATAGGAATAAAAGGATGCGATCCAAGGGCAACCATAATCATCAGATGCAACGGTAATTTTAAACGTCATATATGCACAACGAAAAATTTTCGTATCTATGCCAGGGCAATTTGAGTTATTAATTGTATCAAAGTCAGTCAGTACCAAAGTTGGAGCTGAACCCGACCCAGACCAGGAAATAACCCGCAACGTATCGCCTTTATACGCAAAAGAATCATATTTCCCATATGCAACCTCCTTTGGCGTTATCACCGTAACATTGAAAACACTGCTCGCTACAGCACCGGTTACCTTGTCCATGGCATAATAAACTCTCACACTGTCAAAACTCGCACTCATAAGTTTATCTCCAGCATAACTCTTAGATGCGCCGACAACACTCAGAACGAGCAGCATTAGGCTCGCGAAAATTATGGTCCATTTTTTCATTTCAGAAATACTCAAAGGTTGCCGTCACTGTGGCACTAAAGTCTCCGGACGTTACATCTCGCCCGCTCTTTGCCTGTAACCAGGTATTAAAATTTAGGCTGTTATTTCCCTGATTCAGCGGGAGCGTGACGCCTGTTGTATTGTTGATTGGCACCGATGTGCCTGCCGCAGTTTCAATACCAATCCCAGCGCCGGATGCTGATGACGAGGAGTCAAAGGCCAGAAAGCCGGGTAGAGCACTATCTTCTGTTCCTGTCAACGTTACTTTGACATTAAACAATGTAGAACTATGACAATCTTTCAATTGAAACACCAATGGCACTCGCTCTGACTGCCCAAGGTTCATTAAATCGCTGGCGGCAATGGCAGGAAAATGTACTTCTGCCAACTGGCTACCATTAATCACTGGCGTACACGATTTACTGATTAAATTGCCGGTAAAGTGCAAATTATCTCCTGCTATTGTGGTTCCACTGCCCAGCAACATCAGGCTACTAATAAAAAACAACGTACGCTTTTTCTTCATTGGTAATCTACCTGTAACGTGGCCCAGGCCTCAAAGTCCGCCTCTGGCAGAACGACACCACTCTTTTTTACTGGCACAGCCGTTAACACCGGTAAATCGGTTTCATTCACCACAAGTGGCGTATTGATCGTAAAACTCTGCCCTGCCTGTTTGAGCTGAATGCCTAAACCAGTGATATTGCTGCTTACTGCAGCATTATCAAAATCGCTTGGTGTGCCACTCCAGCTCAAGGTCATTTCCATTAATGGGTCGCGAACCGCCGTATCGCAGGTAATGGAATACGGCACGGTTTGCTCATAATTGCTGCCATTAATGTCATCAATAAGCACATCCTGAAAAGTTATTTCAATGGTTTGAGCGTTGCTAATCGTGCAGTTAGGTGGCTGCACTAAATAACCGTGAAAAGAGACGTTTGAGAGTGCCATCGAGCAAAAGCCCCACAGCAAAATAAGCGAGATCCGTTTCATTGGTAATCCACCACAATTGTGGCACTGGCGTTAAATTCAGCTGCCGCTAACGTTGTACCACTCTGTTTCACCGGCACAGCTTCCAGAACGGGAACTCCCGAGGAAAAATTAAATGGCAACCATGAGCCAGAGGTTAAGTCGAGTATTGTGTGATCACTACTTTTCTGAACCCGAATACCAAACCCAGGAATCCCCGTGCTGATAACTGTTTCACCGTTAATCACGACCGTTGTCGCCTGCATCTGTAGACGCAGGTCATCCATTGCCAGATTGTTACAAACAAGCGAGTAGTCAATGGGACGTTTATAATCAACCCCATTGATCTTATTAATGAATACATTACCAAACTCAACTGCCGCACCATTTACCGTACAAGGAGGAGGGGCATCGACAAGCACCCGTAAATTCATACTTACTGACTTACTCGCTGCAACTGCAAAGCCGCTACCAACACAACATATCAGTAACCCAGTTACCGCCCAGACAGAACAAGATCCTTTCATACTGGCTCTCCCGGCCTCAGCCTTTGCGGCTCTGCTCTTCATCGACCTGGCAACTGTTACCGTTGCAAGTGAAAAAGAGCGGCATCCGAGCGCCATAGTCGTTGACATAGGTCAGTACCGGCACGCTACCCATCTTCACATTCAGCGGTGCAGAGGTTTTCGGCGACATCACTATTGGCGAGAAACCGGCTGCCGGATTGCCATTTTTCTGTGTGCTGGCATTACTGAAAATGACGTAATACGGTGTCGGGTTATTGACGGTAAATTCCTGACCGTTGCGGGTTAAAGTAACCTTATATTGCCAGGGGTTTTTCATGCTGACGTTCTCCAGCGCCTTCGGTCGCCAGAACAACTTAATACGCGTTTGTAGTGCTATTTGCAGCGTGTTGGCTTTGTTTGATTTTGGCGGGATCTCACGCACGTTGAAGTAGAACAGGCTTTCACGATCGGCAGGCAATTTGTTGATATCCGGCATTCCCTGCACTTTTACCTGCCCGTTCATCATTGAATCGATGCGTTGCACCGGTGGCAGAACAGTTAACGGTGAACTGATCTTGTTACCCTTTTCATCTTCGATCCAGCTTTGGGCCAGATAAGGCAGTTTCGGATCGTTATTGCGCAACGTCACGCTGATTGATTTGTCGCTTTCATTAAATATCAAACGGGTACGATCTGGCGTTACAGAAGCCTGGGCAGACAAACTGGCAGCGCTAAGCAGTAACGCTAGCGTCGTAGCACCCAATTTGGCAGAGCAAAGTAAATCAGACATGGATCATTCCTTAATCACGTTATTGGTTAGCTGAAACAGAAACAGGGGGATTGGTGGGTGTCACCTGTTGCGTCTGCTCCTGAATGACAGGCTTTATGTCATCAGGAACAACCGGCGCGACGTTGCCTTTATGCTGGCATGGCAGTAACAAGCCGTTAAACAGATCGGCAGGCAGCGGGTCCGGCAGGTTGATATCGCAATGCGCAACACCACTCCAGAACACACTCATGTGTTCGCCAGGTTTCACCCCAGCCAGATAAACATTGCCGTCATCATCGACAAGGCCCACTGTCTGCTCGTTATCATTTTTTACTTCTGCGCCAAACGGAGGATGGCTGCCGTCTTGTAAACGCAGCACCGCCATCGCTTTTTGACCACTGATGACGGCAAATTTGCGGTAGCCAATGGCACCTTCAGTTAGCGTGGCTTGCACCACCGACTGGGTTGCTTCAGCGTTTTCAGGCAATCTGTTGAGGTCGATATACGCCTGATTGCGGTAATAGTTATTGACGTCAGAAACGACGGCTTTACCAAACATATTGGTATAAACAGCAGCCCCGTTACCTTCCACCGGAACATCGGCAACGCCATCGGCATCAATCAACAAGCGTGTCCCGCCCATATTCTGGGTACGGTGAAGTGCGCCACCGTGGGCAGTAAGCGTTGCGCCGCCCTGTAACGACAAGCCCGCAGAGGTGTATTGCCCTTCATGGTAGTTCGCACTGAGGTCAACCTGCGCCAGCGAACCATCATGGCTGTAATAGCCGTCAACGCTGGTGTGTTTGTCACTGGTGCCGACGTTCAACTGATAGTGAGTCGCGTCATCGACACGGCTGAAATAACCGACCTGACTGCTGTCCGTCCCACTGCCATAGTTACCGTTATAGCTAACGGTACTGTTGTCGCCCCACGGCATACTGAGCGAAATGTACATGCCTTTGTCGGCCTGGTTGTCATACTCGTAACGGTAGCCAGTCATCGAGATGCTGACATTACGAATACTGCCCATATTGAAATAGTGCGAGAGCATGATGTTGTAGTTTGTCTGCTCCTCGCGATCCCAGTAGGTATGGCGGGTATAGTTGAGATAAACCGAAACACCCGCATCGCGGAAGTTCTGGTTATAAGTGGCGGTGTACATCTCTTTGTCGTTGCCCGTGCGTACCATTCCGCTGTCACTGGCATCCAGATACTCACTCATGGTCATAAAGTTCTCTTCCGAGAAGCGATATCCAGCAAAAGTAACGCGGCTGTTGAGCTGGTCAAAGTCTTTGGAATAACTCACACGGAAGGAGTTACCGTCCAGCGAACCTTTGCCATAAGCGGTGTCTTTATCCAGTTTGGTGTGCGAGTGAGTAACATCAAACGCGACCGCGCCGAATGTAGACAAATCGCGACCGACGCCAAGCGCCGCAGACTGATAGTTTTCATCTCCCAGTGCGCCGCCATATAACGACCAGCCGTTAGCGATCCCCCAGGAAGCTTCAGCACCAGAAAAAAATTCACCCTCGACATGGTGTCCCCACTCTTGCGGACGGCCCATCATGATCTTATAGCGAACCTGACCTGGGCGAGTGAGGTATGGCATCGAGGCGGTGCTGATGTCATATTCCTGCACCTGGCCGTTCTGTTCTTCAATGCGAATATGCAACGTACCGGAGACAGAATCACCAAGATCCTGAATACGAAACGGTCCAGCCGGAACCTGCGTTTCGTAAATCACACGCCCCATCTGGCTGACGGTCACTTTTGCTGTGGTGTGTGCCACGCCGGAAATGTCTGGCGCGTAGCCGCGCAGATTGGGAGGCAACATTTGATCGTCAGTACTGACACTGCCACCAACATAGTTAAAACCATCAAAAATATCGGATCTGAGGTAATCCTCGCCCAGCGCCAGTTTGGCTTTTAATGATGGTAACGCCCGCCAGGCATAGTAGCGACTCCACTCCCATTTTTTTTGAGTTTCATCGCCGCTGAATTCATCGTCATCATTACTGCGAGTATGTTGATAGTTAGTCTGCCAGTCAGCACGCATACGCCACGGCCCCAGGTTAACCCCGACCGTCCCGTTGCCGCTGATCTCGTTACTATCATCACCGCCATTTTCTTCGTGCCGGGTTTGTGCGTTGATGCTGTAGTCCGCGACGATCCCGGAGATGCCGTCATCCCAACGTGAAGGCGGATCCCAGTCGGGATAAGTATATTCGAGGTAAGCCTGTGGCAGTGAAATGACTAATGCGGACTGGCTTAAATCAGCCTTAATTTCCATGCCTTCCAGTTGACCGGATTTCAGGCATTTAGCATCGTGGCTCCATTGCAGATTGTTCGCCACGTCTTCTTTTAAACCAAACTGCGCTACCAGTTCCGGTGTCAGACAAGCATAGCTTTTGCTCGCGTCATCTTCACCAGCATACCAGTAAATATCGTACTCTTCCGCCAATGGCTGTTTATTTAGTTGAACCTGTAAATTGTATTTTCCGGGCTCAACATATCCCTGGCTGGAAAAACGCTTCAGATCAATTTTTGTGTCGCCTTTTAATTCCAGAAAACGGGAATCAAACTGAATGTCGTCTTCAGCCCAGACACTGCTATAACTCCCTGACATTGCCAGCGCAATGCACCACGGAAGAATCCGTAATCGAAAAAGAGAATGGTCAGGCATACACGTTTCTATCCGTTTTTATTCTTGTTCGGTCAAAATCCATTTAAATCCCCCATAGCAGTGTCGCTATGGGGGTATGCCTTACAGGTAAGTAATCTGGAAGGTGGTATTTGCTTCGAAATTACCCAGATCTGGCGCATCAGCTGCGCCGACCAGCCAGGCTTTAAAGTTCAGTGTCTGCTTCGCTTTGCCTTTATTGGTAGAAGTGTCTTTCACTATTTTCTGGTCAATACCCATGCCGCTTTTGTAAGAGGTACCCAGAGAGTCACCGATCGCCAGGCTAACATTGTTAAATGCCGCACCGGTATCGGTATTGAAAATGGTGTAATAATTGCCGCTATTTGCAGAAGAAACGGTACCAGTAAAGGTAGTGGTCATTGTTTCCTGAGTATCAAATACGCAATCTTGCAGACGAATCTGGAAACTTTTCGGCGTGGTGGTGCCGTTATTTTTCAGTTTTTCGGCACCGATATCACCCATATCAACTTCCAGTTTGTGATCGTCCGGAACGATAGAACACACTGAGTCTTCAATGGTGCCGTAAAAACGTGCAGTACCGTTGTTACCCGCAGCGATTGTTGCCGTAGAGGTGAAAACGCCCATCACCATTGCCGCAGCAATAGCTGTTTTAACAAACTTACTCATTATTTGTCCTTAAACTATAAATAATTAAAAATATAAACATTACAATACATTGATTCAGTCAATACCCAATGTTTATACCCAGCCATTGAATACGGCATGCGATCCAAAAAGAACAGGTCGTAGAAAATTGTATTCTTTGGTGTGGGGCCGCATAGTGATGTTTTCACCCCCCTGATGCAATTTAATTTTACTAAAGAGTAAATGTAGATTTAATTAATATATTGACAGAAGAAAGGTTATCTTAAGGACATCCTTAAAAAATACGGAATAAGTATTTAGAAAAAATAGAAAGTATATCAATAATGAATATCAACAGCTTAAAAAACAAACAATGAACATATAATGCGATTGGCATTTATCCACTTTTGACAATATAATATATAAACACTATAGCCAGAATTTAATCAAGTTTCAATTACATCCTGCCTGATTATTCAACTCTATTATCTGTATTAATAAATGACAATGAGTGTCAAACAGACATTATTCATTTCAACATGTAACTTTGGGCAAAATCAAGATACGCGCAGAAGAATAATTTCCGAATGAAAGTAGAAAGTGTTTTATTTATAGATGGGGAGAGTCTTCGATAGTAGTGAGGTTGACAGATATCCGCTGCCTGATGAGCAATTATGCCCAATGAATCTACCTCATTGGGCATAATTTGGAACTCATCAGATAGCTTTTGCCATCTTCAGATTACACGGGCTCATCTGCCAGTTGAATGTGCCGTTTCCGCTTTCATCAAGCGTTACGCTGGCAATGGCCGAGGTGGTAAACATAGGCGGCGTTTCGCCCGGACATAACTCGGCAACCAGATACCCGACTAACGGTAAGTGAGAGATCACCAGTACCGAAGCAACACCTTCATTGGTCAACGCCTGCAAATAGGCACTGACCAGACCAACATCGCCGCAGGGCGTTAACTCCGGCAGAACTTCTGCACTGGAAGGCAGGTTCAGACAATCCCCTACTTCTTCCAGTGTTTGCTCGGCTCGCAGGAACGGGCTCACCAGAACGCGTTCGATTTCCACTTTTTGACCTTTCAGCCAGTTCGCCATCAGGCGAGATTCGTCACAACCATTAGTGGTCAGAGGACGAACGGAATCACTGGCGGCATCGAGGGCTGCGTCGCCGTGACGCATGATAAAAACTTGCATATTGCACCGCTTTTGTTAACCAGATTCGCCCGTTTTCTTTCATCTGAAACCAGAGAAAGAAAACGGTGGCCGGCATTGTGCCTTATCCATTCACCGAATGAAACGCTGTTTTTTACCTCAATGGCGTAAGTATAGTCAATATGCGTTTACATTTTGACCAACACTCCGCCATTCAGCGCGGATTCATATAGCTTTGACCTTCTTATTGCAGGTCAGTTGCAGTTGTTTTCCAAAAACTTTCCCCACGCGCGCCCATCTCGACCAAACGCTCGCAAGGGGTAAAACGGGAACCATACTGCGTGGCAAGTCGTTGCATTATTGCAACCACTTCGCCCGCGCCGAGAGAATCGATATAGCGGAACGGTCCACCGAGAAATGGCGGAAAACCAATGCCAAATACCGCGCCAATATCCCCGTCACGCACGCTACGGATAACCTGCTCATCAACACAACGTACTGCTTCATTCAGCATCAACATCACACACCGTTCAGCAACCTGCGGTGCGGAGAGTCGCCCCTGCCCTTGTGCGCCAATGAGCGGGTAAATGGCAGGATCGACCTGTTTTTTGCTTTTACGCCCTTTCTGACCATAAAGATAGAAACCCCGACCATTTTTTCTGCCTTTGCGATCGTCGTTCAAAATTGAAGAAACAACATTTGCAGGCGCGCTAAAACGTTCTCCATAAGCGGCTTCCAGTACAGGAATAATTTTAGTCCCGGTGTCGATTCCTACCTCATCCAAAAGTTGGATTGGACCTACCGGAAAACCAAATTTCACTAGCGCAGCATCAATGTGCTCTACCCGTTCACCTTCGGTCAGCATGCGGATAGCTTCATTAATGTAAGGCGCTAAGATGCGATTGACGTAAAACCCGGCTTTGTCACGCACGACAATGGGCGTTTTGCCCTGTTTTTTCGCCAGTTTTACCGTAGTGGCGATGGTTTGCGCTGATGTACCCGCATGAGGAATAATCTCCACCAGCGGCATTTTTTCCACCGGACTGAAGAAATGCAGGCCGATAACTTGCTCAGGTCGCGTGGCGTGAGCGGCGATATCACCAATCGGTAAAGATGACGTATTCGAAGCAAAGATGGTATGAGCGGCGCTATTTTGCTCAACTTCCGCCACCATCTGTTGTTTCAATTCGAGATTTTCAAACACCGCTTCAATAATCAGATCGCGATGGGCAAAGCCGCGATAGTCCGTCGTTCCGGAGATTAATGCCAGCTGTTTGTCACGTTCGCTGGCTTTGAGATGACGACGGCGAACTTTGCCCTCCAGCTGATCCCAACTGTACTTCAGCGCATGATTTATGCCCTGCGGGTTGATATCTTTAATTCTGACCGGAAGCCCCGCTTTACAAGCAGTGACATAAGCAATACCGCCGCCCATCAAGCCACCACCTAAAATTCCCACGCTGTTTAATGGCGCAGGCGGTGCATCACTACCGGGATCTTTCTTCACGTCCGTACTGGCAAAAAAGATACTACGCAGCGCCTGCGATTGTGGCGTCATCGCCAGTTCGCCAAACGCCCGAGCTTCGGCGTCATAACCGCTGCTGGTGCCCTGCGCTAATCCCGTTTCAACAACCTCCAGGATGCGTTCTGTCGCCGGATAATTGCCTTGAGTTTTGTGTTCTGTTTTCTTGCCGACCATTTTGAACAGCAGCGCACGACCTAACGGCCCCGCCAGAATACGCTCGCGTACAGGTAGAGGGCGGGAAGATGGGCGATCCTTCTTCGCCAGCTCAACAGCGACTTCCAGCAAAATGGAGTGCGGAACAACGTCATCCACCAGCCCCAGCTTTAATGCCTGTTTCGCCCGAAGTTGTTTTCCGGTGAGGATCATCTCTAATGCTGTGCTGACGCCTATCAGACGCGGTAAACGCTGGGTGCCGCCTGAACCGGGTAACAATCCAAGTTGTACTTCAGGCAAACCGAGCACCGTTTTAGGATCGTCAGTACAAACGCGACCGTGGCACGCCAGCGCCAACTCCAGCCCACCACCCAGGCAAGCGCCATGAATAGCCGCGATAACCGGAATGGGCAAAGCATGAATCTCCGCCATCAACTGTTGGCCCTGCCGCGCCAGTGCTTCCGCTTCTTGCGCCGTTTTGCAGTTGCCGATCATGTTGATGTCTGCGCCAGCAATGAAGTTGTCCGGTTTAGCGGAGACAAACACCACGCCTCGCAACTCTTTGTTTTCACGGAGTTGCTTAATAATGGCGCGCACCTGCGAGGCAAACTCCGCCTTCAGGGTATTCATTTTCTCACCCGGTACGTCGATGGTGATGATAGCAATGTTGTCCAGACGAACATTAAGAGTAAACACTGATGCCATTTCCATTATTCCGCCTCCAGAACCATTGCCGCGCCAAGCCCACCGGCAGCACAGGCGGTAACTAAACCAAATCCACCGCCGCGACGGCGAAGTTCATGCAATGTCTGGGTAATCATCCGCGCGCCGGTCGCCGCGAAGGGATGCCCGTAAGCAATCGAACCGCCAAGCACGTTAAATTTGCTATCGTCCACTTCGCCAGTGGCATGTGCACGCCCCAGTACTTCACGAGCAAAACGTTCACTACCCAGCAACTGAATATTCGCCAGTGTCTGAGCTGCAAAGGCTTCGTGCATATCGATCAATGTCAGATCGCTCATTGTCAAACCGGCACGTTCCAGCGCCAGCGGTGTTGACCAGGCCGGACCGAGCAACATGTCCTGCCAGACATCAATCGCAGTAAATGCGTAGCTGCGCAGATACCCCAGCGGCACCAGCCCTAATTCTTTCGCCCGGGATTCAGTCATCAGGATCACCGCCGCTGCGCCATCGGTCAGCGGCGTACTGTTCGCCGCCGTTACCGTTCCGTGTTTGCGATCAAACGCCGGGCGCAGCTTTGCGTAATCGGCAAGCGAGGAATTACCGCGAATATTGTTGTCTTCGACAAGCGGTTGTTTATAAGGAGGGATAAAGGCAGTCATCACCTCTTCTTTGAGTTTACCGTCTGACCACGCCTGAGCGGCACGCTGATGCGAACGGTGCGCTAATGCATCTTGCTGTTCTCGGGTGATGCCGTAGGTTTTCGCCATTTGTTCGGCGGTGTCGCCCATCCGCAAGCCAGTAGAATATTCTGCTACCGCAGGCGGTACGGGCATTAAGTCGCGCAAACGCAGGCGAGAGAAGAGTTTCAGTCGCTGGCTCATGGTTCGAGCTTTGTTGACATCAACCAGCACGCGCGCCAGTTTTTTACTGACGCCAATTGGCAATACGGAAGAGGAATCTGCCCCACCGGCAATCCCCGCTCGGATAGTTCCCGCCATCAGGCTTTCTGCGACGTTTGCAACCGCCTGGAAACTGGTAGCGCAAGCGCGGCTGACGCTGTAAGCATCGGTATGCACATTCATTCCGGTACCGAGAACAATTTCACGCGCAATGTTGGGGGCTTCAGGCATTTGTACGACCTGACCAAAGACCAGCTGTTCAATCACTTCAGCGGGGATCTCGCTGCGTGCCAGCAGTTCGCCTACCACCATCTTCCCTAAATCAACCGCGGGAATGCCATGAAAAGCCGTCCCCTGGCGGGCAAAAGGCGTACGTAAACCGCTAACAATGGCGATACGATCGCCCTGGCGGGTAACCAGCGGTAAAACCTGACCCATAACACTCCCCTGTAAAAAAATAAATAAAGTGGTCTGACCTGATCATAGTCTTAACCATTTTTTTACATTTAGCCAAGCGGAGAAAAAAGAAAGTGGGAGCTATGACACAGTGAAGACAGGAGAAAGAAAAGAAAACGCCCCTGCCAGCAACTGACAGGGGCGAACGTACCCGAGAGGAATTAACGCAGACCCAGCTGGAAGATCAGCATTTCAGCTTCGCAGGCAAAAGTGAAATCGATATCCAGGCGCACACCGTCAGACTCTTCAGTGAAAGTCGGGGAGATTTTGCACGGTTCGGATTCCACGCTACGGGCTTTTTCAGTCAGCGCCGCCAGCGTTTGTTCTGCTTCTGCGCGGTTTGCAAACACGCGGCTGTAAGACGCGGTGCAGTCGGAGTTGTCCATAATGGTGCCAACATCCATACAGCAGCAAACCGGGGTTTCATCAGCACTACATTTACTCATCGTTGATTTCCTCTGTATGTGCACCCAAGGTGCCAGATAAACGTTGTGGATATTTTACGCTTCCGGAAAGTGCTGCTCCAGTTGTTAATTCTGCAAAATCGGATAAGTGACCGAAATCACACTTAAAAATGATCTAAAACAAAATTCACCCGAATCCGCGAGTGCGCAACCTCCAAATTTTGCCAGCTGGATCGCGTTTCTTAGATCATATTTGAAAAAAGATGGAAACATACTTGCAACATTCCAGCTGGTCCGACCTATACTCTCGCCACTGGTCTGATTTCTAAGATGTACCTCAGACCCTACACTTCGCGCTCCTGTTACAGCACGTAACATAGTTTGTATAAAAATAAATCATTGAGGTTATGGTCATGAGCCAGAAAACCCTGTTTACAAAGTCTGCTCTCGCAGTCGCAGTGGCACTTATCTCCACCCAGGCCTGGTCGGCAGGCTTTCAGTTAAACGAATTTTCTTCCTCTGGCCTGGGCCGGGCTTATTCAGGGGAAGGCGCAATTGCCGATGATGCAGGTAACGTTAGCCGTAACCCCGCATTGATTACCATGTTTGACCGCCCGACATTTTCTGCGGGTGCGGTTTATATTGACCCGGATGTGAATATCAGCGGAACGTCTCCGTCTGGTCGTAGCCTGAAAGCCGATAACATCGCGCCTACGGCATGGGTTCCGAACATGCACTTTGTTGCACCGATTAACGACCAATTTGGTTGGGGCGCTTCTATTACCTCTAACTATGGTCTGGCAACAGAGTTTAATGATACTTATGCAGGCGGCTCTGTCGGGGGTACAACTGACCTTGAAACCATGAACCTGAACTTAAGCGGTGCGTATCGCTTAAATAATGCATGGAGCTTTGGTCTTGGTTTCAACGCCGTCTACGCTCGCGCGAAAATTGAACGTTTCGCAGGCGATCTGGGGCAGTTGGTTGCTGGTCAGATTATGCAATCTCCTGCCGGGCAAACTCCTCAAGGGCAAGCATTGGCAGCTACCGCCAACGGTATCGACAGTAATACCAAAATCGCTCATCTGAACGGTAACCAGTGGGGCTTTGGCTGGAACGCCGGAATCCTGTATGAACTGGATAAAAATAACCGCTATGCACTGACCTACCGTTCTGAAGTGAAAATTGACTTCAAAGGTAACTACAGCAGCGATCTTAATCGTGCGTTTAATAACTACGGTTTGCCAATTCCTACCGCGACAGGTGGCGCAACGCAATCGGGTTATCTGACGCTGAACCTGCCTGAAATGTGGGAAGTGTCAGGTTATAACCGTGTTGATCCACAGTGGGCGATTCACTATAGCCTGGCTTACACCAGCTGGAGTCAGTTCCAGCAGCTGAAAGCGACCTCAACCAGTGGCGACACGCTGTTCCAGAAACATGAAGGCTTTAAAGATGCTTACCGCATCGCGTTGGGTACCACTTATTACTACGATGATAACTGGACCTTCCGTACCGGTATCGCCTTTGATGACAGCCCAGTTCCGGCTCAGAATCGTTCTATCTCCATTCCGGACCAGGACCGTTTCTGGCTGAGTGCAGGTACGACTTACGCATTTAATAAAGATGCTTCAGTCGACGTTGGTGTTTCTTATATGCACGGTCAGAGCGTGAAAATTAACGAAGGCCCATACCAGTTCGAGTCTGAAGGTAAAGCCTGGCTGTTCGGTACTAACTTTAACTACGCGTTCTGATAACACGTTCGCCTGGATAAAGTCACCTGCATAGCAGGTGACTTTAACTCCCCCACTTCACCGAAAGTAGTGTCCTCATTGCTTACCTCCTGAGTTTTGCAAACAGCCTGATGGCAGCTTGCCCTTTCAAATCAATAAGCGGTATCCACAGACAAATCTGAAGGGAAAGGCATATTTTCAGGCGTTCTGCTCGTCCTTCTCAAAGAGTTTACTTTTCTGAATTTCCAGGATACTCACCCCCCCCTGGCTATTGTGCGCTCATACACTCAAATTAAAGATAGGTTCTAAATAAATGAGCGTTTTTTGATAGTCTATTTCATTAGGTAATATATATTTGTAACAAATCAATCAAAATGGAATAAAATCATGCTACCATCTATTTCAATCAACAATACCAGCGCAACTTACCCAGAATCCATTAATGAAAATAACAATGATGAAGTTAATGGATTAGTACAAGAGCTCAAAAACCTTTTTAATGGTAAGGAAGGAATAAGCATCTGTATTAAACATCTACTTGAGCTTATAAAAAACGCCATACGAGTAAACGACGATCCTTATAGATTTAATATTAATAATTCCTCAGTTACTTATATTGATATTGGCTCCAATGATACAGACCATATTACTATTGGTATCGACAACCAAGAACCAATAGAATTACCTGCGAACTATAAAGACAAAGAACTCGTCCGTACTATCATTAATGACAACATAGTTGAGAAGACTCATGATATCAATAACAAGGAAATGATCTTCAGCGCATTAAAAGAAATATATGATGGAGATCCTGGTTTTATCTTCGATAAGATATCACACAAACTCAGACATACGGTAACGGAATTTGATGAGAGCGGGAATAGCGAACCAACGGACTTATTTACCTGGTACGGTAAAGATAAAAAAGGCGACTCTCTCGCTATTGTAATTAAAAATAAAAACGGAAATGATTACTTATCTCTCGGTTACTACGATCAGGACGACTACCACATTCAAAGAGGAATTCGTATTAATGGTGATAGTCTCACCCAATATTGTAGTGAAAAAGCCAGGAATGCTTCAGCGTGGTTTGAAAGCAGTAAAGCTATCATGGCAGAATCATTTGCAACAGGTTCCGATCATCAGGTTGTAAACGAGCTCAACGGGGAAAGACTGAGAGAACCTAACGAAGTTTTTAAACGTTTAGGTCGAGCAATAAGATATAATTTTCAAGTGGACGATGCAAAATTTAGACGCGACAATGTAAAAGAAATAATTTCTAATTTATTCGCTAACAAAGTTGACGTTGACCATCCTGAAAATAAATACAAAGACTTTAAGGATCTCGAAGATAACGTTGAAAAAAGACTTCAAAATCGCCAGGCGAAATATCAAAATGAAATTAATCAACTATCTGCGCCAGGTGTTAATTTTGATGATATTTAAAATTATTTTTCCAGTTTTTTGATTTTTCAACGCCTGAATATCGGAAATAGTCAGTGACGAACATCAGTATTTTTACATCATTACGTCCGGGTCATTGTCGGTTTATCTCCTTTTACTTGTGGTAATTGAGGGATAACAACAAAAAAGGTGAGTTTTGCGACTCACCTTTTTTATTTGTTTCTTATTCAGAATCAATATCTTTTAAATCATCCTGAATCGCTTGTGCGTTCGGATTTTCCTGCGGTTTGAGTTCGCCGCCATTAGCGATGAAATCATGACGCTGGAAGTACGCTTCGCGCACCATAATATAAGGATCGGACGACTGACGCAGCAGACCATCGGAATCCAGCAGCTGAGCGCGGGTTTCGATCCCTTCAAGCGTCCATTTACCCACAGACATCGGCCAGGTCAGCCAGGAAAGAACCGGGTAAAGACCATCCGCCATATCACCACCGTCATCACGCAGCGTGAAGCTACCGTAGAACGGTAACTGAACGTAAGGCCCATAACCCACGCCATAATGACCAAGCGTACTACCGAAGCGGTGAGGTTCAGTCCGTTGCAGTTTCGGGTTCGCCATCCCTGCAACATCAATAAAGCCGCCCATCCCCAAAATGGTGTTCAGGAAAAAGCGGGTAAAGTGGACCATCCCCTGATAAGGGTCGCCCTGCAAGAAGTAGTTAACCATCACCGCAGGTTCTTCAAGGTTGCCAGTAAAGTTGCTCAAACCATTACGCGCCGGTTGCGGAACATAATCACGCCAGGCGACAGCGACCGGTCGAACAATATACGGGTCTAATACATTGAAGTTGAAGTTGTACATGGTGCGGTTGAACCCTTCTAACGGGTCAGAACGCCCTTGCTGATCTGTACCGGAACTCGCACACCCCACCAGAAGCGTAGTTCCCAGAGCAAGCGCCGACAGGCGAAGCTTCATAAATGTCTCCCTGTTTTTTTATGGCTTATGCAGTTTGCCATCCATGACGGAACGATACCGTATCCGCCTGTTTAGGTGTGGGCGATTGTAACAGCACGTCAACTGATGTCCAGACGCCCTGATTTGCTGATTTGATCATAGCCTGGTAATCGCCGCCCTGTAGGCTACTTGATTCTATAGAAACAGAAAAAGGCAAACGCAGCCTTTTCTACATTTTCAGAGTAACTCCCGCCAGTTGCGAGCAAAAAAGCCGCTACGCTTTAGCTATACGTGCTAATTCAAGAGAAGAGACCATGGACAACGACAAAATTGATCAACACAGCGACGAAATTGAAGTTGAGAGCGAAGAAAAAGAGCGCGGCAAAAAAATAGAAATAGATGAAGATCGACTCCCCTCCCGGGCGATGGCAATTCATGAGCATATCCGCCAGGATGGTGAAAAAGAGCTGGAACGCGACGCAATGGCGCTACTGTGGTCAGCCATTGCGGCGGGTCTGTCGATGGGCGCTTCGCTACTGGCAAAAGGGATATTTCATGTCGAACTGGAAGGAGTGCCAGGCAGCTTCTTACTGGAGAATCTCGGTTATACCTTTGGTTTTATTATCGTCATTATGGCCCGCCAGCAATTATTTACCGAAAACACCGTGACTGCGGTACTACCCGTCATGCAAAAACCGACAATGAGCAACGTCGGCTTACTTATGCGATTATGGGGCGTCGTGCTGCTGGGTAATATTCTCGGGACAGGTATTGCTGCATGGGCATTTGAATATATGCCTATCTTCAATGAAGAAACTCGCGATGCATTTGTCAAAATCGGCATGGATGTGATGAAGAACACCCCCAGCGAGATGTTTGCCAACGCGATCATTTCCGGCTGGCTGATCGCCACTATGGTTTGGATGTTTCCTGCTGCGGGTGCGGCAAAGATTGTGGTGATTATATTGATGACCTGGCTTATTGCACTGGGTGACACCACCCACATCGTTGTCGGTTCTGTTGAAATCCTCTATCTGGTGTTTAACGGCACGCTGCACTGGAGCGATTTCATCTGGCCCTTCGCACTACCTACTTTAGCGGGGAACATCTGCGGCGGCACCTTTATCTTCGCGTTAATGAGTCATGCACAGATTCGTAACGACATGAGCAACAAGCGTAAAGCAGAAGCACGCCAAAAAGCAGAACGTGCGGAAAACATTAAGAAAAATGATAAAAACCCAGCATAAATGGCGAGGGTTTAAGCAATCGAGCGGCAGCGTACTTACCCCGCAGTCCATTAGCGGGTATACTCATGCCGCATTGTCCTCTTAGTTAAATGGATATAACGAGCCCCTCCTAAGGGCTAATTGCAGGTTCGATTCCTGCAGGGGACACCATGAACACTTCTCACAAAGTCCAACACAGTACATAACTCATTGATTTTAATTCATACCTTTTATTTTATTCGTCCAGTAAAGTGCCATTATTTCTAATGGAATCTATACATTTTTGCGTATAACATTGTGTATAACTGAGTTCGATCTTTTTTCTATACACATGCTGCTATCTGACATCCAAATAAAAAGAGCAAAACCGAAGGACAAACCCTATACGCTTAACGATGGTATGGGGCTATCACTCCTCATCGACACAGCGGGCAGTAAAGGCTGGCGTTTCCGCTATCGCTTTGCAGGTAAGCCTAAGATGATTTCCTTCGGCGTATATGGCGATGTGTCATTGGCACAGGCACGTGCTAAACGTGATGAAGCGCGTTCGATGTTAGCCAAAGGGATCAACCCAAGTGAAGCCAGAAAAGCAAATAAGATTGCTTTGCAGTTCGCGCATGAGAACAGCTTTGAGTCTGTGGCCAGAGAATGGCACTCATCGAAAAAAGCCACCTGGTCAGAGGGATATGCAAAAGAGGTTCTCAATTGTATGGAAAAGGATATTTTTCCTTTTATCGGCCAGCGCCCAATTGAACAGATTGAACCACTAGAGTTGCTAACCGTCCTGCAAAAAATAGAGAAAAGAGGTGCGCTAGAGCAAACCAGCAAGATCCGCCGCCGCTGCGGTGAAGTACTTCGTTATGCTGTAGCCACAGGGAGAGCAAAGTATAATTTTGCACCCGATTTAGCTATCGCACTCAACAAACCTAAAACTCAACACTTCCCGTTCCTAACTGAAAGCGAGTTGCCCGAGTTCGTCAATGCTCTGGATAACTATCAGGGCAGTTTAGTCACCAAATACGCCACGCAGCTGTTGATGCTAACAGGCGTGCGAACAATTGAACTACGTGCTGCGGAATGGGCTGAGTTTGATTTAGATAATGCCTTATGGGAAATCCCAAAAGAACGGATGAAGAAACGCCGCCCACATCTGGTTCCGTTATCTACTCAGGCGATCAGTATTCTGAAAAAGCTGCAAGAAATAACTGGGAATTACAGCCTCGTTTTCCCTGGACGAAACGACGTCAGGAAACCAATGAGCGAAGCCAGTATCAATAAAGTGATAAAACTGCTTGGTTATCATGGTCGATTAACAGGTCATGGCTTCAGGCATACCATGAGTACTATTTTGCATGAACATGGTTTTGAAAGTGCCTGGATTGAAATGCAACTTGCGCATGTTGATAAGAACTCTATTCGTGGGACTTACAATCATGCGCAATACTTAGCTCAGCGAAAAAGTATGCTCCAGTGGTACGCCAACCAATTATTGTCTTAACTATATTTCCTTTCAATTTGGCAAAGTTCTGGACACTCACCAATAAATGTTTGATTTACTGAATCGATGAGACTCAGTATTTCAAACTCAATATCTATAAAAATATTTTTAGGCCCATTATTTATCGCAATGCCAATTTTCGCCAAGGATTTTTTCATTTTATGTTGATGCGTTTGATATTTGTACTTGCCAGTTAACTTAGCAATATTACAATTAGCATCCTCAATCACTTCTTTTATTTCTCCTAAGTTCTTTTTATAAAAATCACAGTGAGTTAGATTCCCATTTCTAGAATCTGGAAATATGGTGCTATACCATAAATGGATATCCACACTATCCGGAGAAATTTTTTTCCTCTTCGAAACTTCTAAATTCACAAAATCTCTGAACATTGAAAAATGAGCTATATGATTTGTTATGTTACTATTATCAACACCTGAAATGTATGTTCTCAATGCAATGATGGCACCACCAAGAGCCGCAATTAAAGTAATAACGCCCCCAAAAAACTGCGCCAACTTAACGACACCCGAAATTTTATTCGAAAAGAAATCAATGCAATCACTTTGCAAACAAATATCTAAATCATATAATTTCTGTGAGAATATCGTCGTAATTAAAGACCAACACAAAATAAAAGCCGCAAGAATACAAACATTACGCACAAATGACACAAGGCTATCTGCATTGATTTTTTTATTTTTCGACATTGGGTTTAATCCTATTTAATCTCATCCTTAACTCTTTAGCCAGAATAGAAAATGAATCACTCCTTTTTATGAGAGATATGCTATGGCCAACCAATTGAAAATTTCTTAAATAACGTTCACTTTTATTGAATCCTTTGGCATGAAGTTCCTCAAGTTTTTTCAGCTTTTTCTTGCACTCTTTAACATCAGAAAAAGATGGCATTGGTCGAACTCGTTTTATCTTCTCCATAAAAACAGCATGTTTTTCATGCCCTAACCTTCCTAGTTTATTAATTCTCCCCATACATCTGTTATATTCAATTCTATATGGCAAAGAAGTTTTACTATTATTTTTCGTTGCATTATTAATTAAGTTGTGTAATGACGCACGAATTCGTTTAACTTCATCCGAAGGTAATCTTGGTTTATTATGATCAATTCTTAAACCATGAACAAGAAGAGGTTTAGTTGATATTTGAAAAACACCTGATTTATCGAAATTAATTGGAAGATCTTTTTCGGCAAGCATATCCTCAATATGCTTTCTTATCTGGGTGAAATCAAAATCATAAATTTTTGAAGACACAGTAATATCATCAACAAGCCTTGTATAGGTCAGCCCTTTCCTTTTTGCCCTACGATATACCTGCGTTTCAATATCATATAAACACAATGACGCTATATAACTTGAAGTCAATGCTCCTTGAACAATAAACTCCCCAGCACAACAAACATCAATCATGTATTCTTTTGCTTCTGATTTAATACATAAAAATCCCTCAAAAATATCACCTACCAAATCTTTATGTATATTATCGAAGAAGTTTTTTATATCTATTTTAAGAATTGATTTTGCAGAGCAGTGCAAGCTAGCACAAGTTATATAATCCCTTTTAATAGAATCTTCATCGTCATTATCATTAGGAACCGAACCAAATAAAAAATCCGGCCATATTACCAATTCACGAAATATTCTTTTATTGATTCTACGTTGCAACCGTTTTAGCTTATGGTGAGGCCTATAAACAGTTCTCATCGTTCCATCTGTTTTAGGTTTTTCCAACTTAAAATATCGTTTTTCTAGCGGAATACTTCTTATTTCCTCAAGTTCTTCAAGAGAGAAACCTAAGGTTTTAGAAAGAGAATCTAAGGTAGAAATTCCAGAATTGCTTTTTTTTATGGGTAGTTCAGAAGACATTATAAAACCCCAAAGGTAGAACAAAACCTCGAAGGCAAAGTTGCTTACGATCTCCCCATAATCAAGGGTGCAGAAAAACAGAGATGCATACACCAAATATTGCTAGCAACAGCCTCTGTTCTCTACGATCGTAAGCAATGCCCGACAGCTACGGCACCAGCCGTCGTTGGCGGCGGTGGGGCCTCGGATCGAGTCTGGTAAACCAGACGCTTCCCTAAGGAAGCAAAGCTAGCAAATTTTAAAAATGGTTGCAGCATTCAAAGCGAAACGCTTGAGCTGACAAAACATTACCAGTATTTTCCTTCAAATACAACAGACTGAAGACTAGAGCACGCAGATTTGCCTTGCACAGATAGCCCACCTTCTAACCGTGGATACCGCCATTTCATATTTATCCATGCCTGGTACAAAAAAGTGTAAACGACCAAAATCGCACTACACCGCACCCGCCTGCGGTTTTCATATCACTAAAATTTTTCAGTTGTGATTTTTTACAAACGATACCGCTAGGCCGCGCCCGTGCTGGGGATGCACTGCGAGACAGGAACTGAAAAGAATGAAAAGAAATTCAGCTTTTTTCAGTTTTGCTGTCCATCGTATCTGTGGCCTGAATACGCAACACTATGATATTAAATGAATATTTAATTTTAGGTGTGATTTTTTATGAAGGCTGGTGAAAAGAGAAAAACATAACACATTGAAATATAACTATTTTATCTCTGGAAAAACTGAAATCCTTTGACCGGACTCCGGGAACGGATCAACCATCCCCGGTGCACACTTTATCCATTCTTTTGCGCAGCCAGCAGCAATTCTAAGGCCTTTTCCCGCCCCTCTGGTGGAATTGCATCAATCAGCTCTTTAACCCTTCCCTGCCCGTTCAGCGCGCTTGGGCTGACCGAATGGGAGAAAGCAACATTCATCACAAACGAGTGACCACACTCCACGTTAGAACAATAGCAGTACACATCGTATAGCTGCGGGTGTTTTCTGTTTGTTTTACCGATCCGCGCGACTGCCTTACATGTTGGGCAGTACATTTTCATCATCTTCATCGTTTTATCCTTTTGCCCGCCAGAAGGAGGGATTCTGGTTCCCTGCCTCTTGTTCTGAACGTGTAACACTGGTAACACGCGTAACATCGTTGATTTAAATGAATTTAATCCGTTACCAGTTAACTAAATTAAGAGGTAACGCGTGGTAACACACCGTTTTTTGTTACCACTGTTACCAGTACGTATTTTTGACTGGTAACAGTGAAGAACCGCATCAGTAGCGGGTGTTACCTCTGTTACCAGTGTTACCTCATAAAAATAAGACTCGCGCGATAATTACTCGGGATCGGCGCTTCCCAGTACCTGTGTATTGAACTGATACACTCGCTTAACCCCTATTTCTGGCAGGCGTATGCTGTTTTGTGTCCGCCCGTCCTCACCGGCTTTCAGCCAGCCCGCGTCCACACACAACCTGGCTACCTTACGCGAATCAAACCCTTTACAGATTTCCTTCCAGCCGGACGGCAGCACATAAAATGTCACCACCGGTTCTGTGGTGTTGTTGCCTTTGTCCACCTTCCTGAACCCCATCATCGAAAGCGGCCGGTTTCTGTCATCGTTCCAGTCAGCAAAACGGCTGAACTGGTTTCGCGTCATGAAGTCGCGCACCTGTTCAAGCGCGGTTTTGTCTTCCTGATTGGCCGCATGACCACGATCGGCCATCCACGACGCCAGGCAGCATTCAGCCGCCCGGAATGCCTCACCTTCCGGCCAGCCGGTTATCCCGGCCTGAGTGGCCAGCTCCCCGGCCATCGCCACCAGAGCAAAACGGGTAACCGCACGGCCAACCTGATTCCCGGCATTTTCTGGTGTCAGTCTGCGGGTATATTCTTTCAGCAGGGTTTTAGCCTGGCGGGTCAGCTCAGGCAGATCCCCGGTCAGACAGTGCAGCCAGTCGCGGAAAGGCGTGCCGTGATAATGCACCACCGACTGTTCCAGATGTTCTGCCAGGGTCTTCCCCCCACTGAAACCGTGCAGTTCCTCAAACACACCGTATTTACCGGAATCACTGGGGATCTGGATCATCCTGACCTCCACACCGGCATAGGTTCGTTCACCGGCGCTGGCCGCATGTTCCACCAGTGACAGCTCCCCGGTGGAAAGAAACAGCAGATTCCAACGGTTGGTTTCTCTCACAGAACCATCCGTTCTGGCTCTGGCTTTCCCCTGCCCGTTAGCCAGCATATAGGCAATGTTTCCCGCCTCCCTGCCGTCAACCTCCCGGATCTCATCGAGCATCAGAGTCGCATCATTGCGACGGCTCGCCGTTCCTTCCAGCGCATTGCCGGTAGCCCGCCATGTGTGCCAGAAGTCCGTACCACCGCAGACCGATGCGGCCACTTTCATGGTCGTGGTTTTACCGTCCGTCGATTCCCCTTTCAGGTGATAGCCGCCACCACTCATGCCAACCAGCGTCAGCAGTGGTGCAGCAAAGGCCAGACTCACCGCAAACGCCAGGCGGGCATTGCTGACACAATAGCGCCCGATATTTTCCCGCCACTCGTCAGAAGTACCGCTGACGCGAAAGTCCCGCCCCTGTACACTCGACGTCTGCAAAATAACCGACTGGGCTTCACGGCCGATCACTTCGTCCTGCAGGACATACACGCCGCCATGCCAGCCGGTTTTGTTCACACAAGTGACTTTTCTGTCTGGTTTACACAGGGACAGGTATTCCATCAGGAAAGCTCTGGCCATCCCGTTGATGTTGATATAAGAAAGACCATTAACCAGTAACACGCGGCGCAGCTCTTCCCCGCTGCCGCCCAGCATTTCCATCGGCATAGCCCACTTGCGGCTGTTACCGTTTGTGTCCTCCCACTCCAGCAGACGTCCATAATTACTGCCGTCTGCATCACAGGTGATCGCAGTTACCCGCAGCGGACTGCAAATCTTGATATTGCGGATTTCCGTATCGCCATCAGACTTGTTAACCAGTTTGTCATACCACAGGTATTCCTTTGTCAGCCTGAATCCCTGCGGCAGCCGGGTCTGCCCTTTACCGTGTAGCGTCATTTCCTCACGGAAGGCTTCACGCGCCCGATCTTTACCCACCTCCTGCCGGTAATCATCCCAGTCGGCCTTATGGCGTACCGGGGGAAGTGTCACCCAGCCATCCACCGCTTTAGCGGCTTTCTCAGCCTGAATACGTCCGGTATTTTCCTTCCCGTCAGCCAGATCATTATCTCCGGCCAGAATGATCCTGGTTTCCGGCCAGCGCTTTCGGACTTGCTCCGCCACTTTCAGCAAATTGGTGGCCGCAACAGCCGCCACGATCCACCCTTCAGCCAGAAGGCTGACGGTCAGCGCCGTGGCATAACCCTCCGTGATGATCACCTGTTCAGGTGTTTCAGCGGGTATATCGTTAAGGGCAATGAATGCGCCGGACAGCTGACTACCGGGTAGCAGGCTTTTATCCCCGTCAGGGTTGATAAGCTGGCCACCGGTAATAGTCCCGGCAATATCCGTCAGTGGTAGCAACAGTGAACCGGCTGAAAATGTCATCCCGGCCAGATTCAAAGACTGCGCCAGCAGGGGAAGTGAATACCCGTGTAAGCCCTTATTTGTCAGATAGATCGGCTCACCGTTGTGGGACTGCTGCCTGAGTCGGGTATAACGCTCCGCGCCCGTTTCTTTTCCTGCCGCCTTTTTCCTGGCGGGCAAAGCGGGTTTCTCCAGCATTTCAGGTAATGCAAGCACCTCAGATACCACATCTGCGGCTTCCTTTACCTTTCTCCCGGTCACCAGACGAACCAGATCCAGACCATCACCATGACCGCACTGATTACAAAACCAGGTACCCCGTCCCTCTTTATCGTCGAGACGAAAGCGATCTTTGCCGCCACAGGCCGGGCAGGCTCCATGACGCCCCGCTGGCGGTACTTTGATACCTAAAGCAGACAGAATATGTGGCCAGTGCCCGACAGCAGCACCTGAAACCACAGACACAGGTTGATTCCTCACAGCAGTCCCCCCTGGTCTTCCGGCTTCACAAACTCAAAGCCTTCAGGAAGATCTCCATCAGGGGCACCAAAAATAATATCCCGGTAAATCTCCCGCATCTCTGTGACACCAAAAACTGACAGGCGAATATTTTCTGACATGAAGCCAGGTTTAAGCATTTTTTCCAGTTGTTCCCCGGCCAGCATGCAACCAACTTCGGCACCAAATTCAGTCACCCACGGCATTTCAATATGATAAATAATATTGCTCACGACTTTTTCGTGGGTGAGTTCTATTCGTTCGCCATCTTCGATATAAACCGGTTCATTATGGACACGCATCATCAGAGAAATGAACGCATCAGCAATGTAGAAACGTAATACTGCTGTACGTAATGCATGTGTCTTAAGATTTTGATTATTGCTCATCATGCATATCTCCCTTGATTGTGCTTGTTTCCTTAACCACCCCGTCCAGCTGGTCAGCAATACAGGCCATAATGGCCGCAGCCCCTTCTGCTGAAACAGTTCTCGATCCACTCACAGCGGGGACAGACAATACATCTGCAAGAAATTCACTGGCCAGCGCAGCCCGCAACAGACGGCGCTCACCAGATTCGCTCAATGTGCAGCCATTTTTTACGTTTGTTAAACAGCTCATGCGGCAACCTCCCCAGGATTTTTCACAGGGACGCGGGCGGCAAAGCTCAGGACAAATTCGGAGACGAGTTTAAGGCGTGCAGTATGTTCGCAGTCTGCGATAACACGCACAGAACAAGGGCGAGCGCCACAGTCAGTACGGCGGACGGCAAGAAAGACAAAGGTAAATTCAGGATGAGATAAAGCAGGGACTGTAGCCATGATAGCAACCTCCTTCAGATAGCGGGTAACGCTACCACCGGAGTTCCTACGCTCATGGGTGGTAGCCCAGACGGGGGTAGGAATACCGGCTCTGAAGGATACCGGCCAGCCCGAAAGCTGCCCCGCCTGGACTACCATAATTCTGACGATGTGGCGTAAAAAATAAAAAAATACAGTCAGCCACCACACCATTAAATTTAGGTGAGTCAAAGCTGCGACACAAAAAAACACGCCTGGCGCGTGTAGTATCGCCTTCAGATAACACGGGTTCCTACGCCCGGTTGCCGATTTTGCGGCAACCTTTAAACTATATCCCGTGCATTCCTGGCGAGGCAAGAAGTTTATAACCGAAAACTGATGATTGCCTGAATTAATTAACGCTGGCATGCTTAAGCCTCTGCTTAAAAATAGTTTTTCATTTTTCTGATACTGTTAACGTGACCCGCTTCTGAGCGGGTCTTTTTGTTTAAGCAGTGTCAGTCCGCGAACGTCAGGGCGCTCTCATCAACAGCGGCGTACAGTTCCGGCTCACCCAGGGCATAGCCTTCATTGCGCAGGTAGGAATGCACGTATTCGCTGTTTTCATCATCAAACTCAGCACGGAACCAGCGGCTTATCGCCTGAGTGTAAATATGCAGGTTATCCAGCGTCGTTACTGCCAGACGCTTACCCGGCATAAACGGGGGAATAAACGCAAAGCGGCCAGCCACTGAACTTGTAGCCATCTGCGCGGCATTCACATCAGCCGGGCGGTCTGCGGCATTGAATAGCTTCAGGCGTTGGTGTGCTGCCAGTTCCGCCCCAACCAGCACAACCAGACGGGGATCTTCACGAAACGGCTCTGCAATCAGCTCAGTAATAAGATGGTTGGCCAGTACATCAATATTCTTCCACGTACCAGACTCTCCCAGAGTCACAGGCTCAGAAATAATTTGCTTCCCCTTCCCGTAGGATTTCGCCAGTGCATGCCAGCCAATATTGACGTCCTCTCCTTTTTTATTGATATCCGGATCTGTCGTATTCGCGATGGACACACCATTGAAACCTACCCGCAGCATATCCAGCGCATACGCCTGGCTAAAAAAGGCCTCAACCGTTTTCTCAAACTCATCCGGCACACCGGTATGATAGATGTGTGACATATCGGAATAACTGATCCGGGCGCAGGTATCCGTCTCTGTCAGAAAGAACTCCGTACCATTAATGGCTATTTTTTTGTGGAAACGACCACCGTCCACACGCCCGGTATGCAGCTCACTGGCACCAATATTGATGGCATTGCCTGACACGGCGTTAACATCACGCAGAGTGATATTCTTCATTAACCAGCCAGACTCCAGAATTGAAGTCCGTAAAATATTCTCGCTCGGATCACTTAATGAAAAACGTCGGTTCGTATCAGGTTTATAGTCTGAGTCAGAAGTAAATTTTTGATGGTAGCGACGTGCCGCATCCGGCCTTTCTGTTTTAAAGGCATACATAGTTATCACCTGTTTTTTATAATTAAGAAAAGAGTTTATTTTTGTACTCAGTAACCCGATTGCATTTCATTACATGCTCAATATAATCCCGGTCACTTACGACAGTACGCAATACAGTATTGTCAGCGCGGTAATACTCCCTGTAAGCCATAGTCCTTACCATGCCACCGTTATTTAATTCATAACAATCAGTTGGCACACTGCAACAATTAATAATTGAGCTTACGGCCTCAGATAAAAATTTAAGTGCCTCAGTAATAAAGTTAATATCCCGGACAATACCAACATCATGAAACACAGAAACAAAGTCAGAAGGGATCTGTACTGACTGGGGAAATATATTCAGCAACCGCTTATCAATTCCCTTCCCTATATAATTGGCCTCATCTGCCAGCAAACCCGGTAAAAGCCTTATCGTACTCAGTCGACATTGTTGCTCACTCAGTCGGGAAACTGCCAGCTGGTAACAGCGTTCTGCGTCCGCACGTTCGACACGCCCAGGATTTTTCGTTTTGGCCTCAGCAATGCTACTGGCACTGGTTGTCGAGGATGCGCTTTTCCATACAGCTTCCGCGTTTGTGACTTCGTGCTGCCGGAAAGATAATTCTTCTTCTTCACGGCGACACAGCTGAGCATAGCGACTAAGGAGCAGATTGATCTCATTCGCCACAGCTTCCGTATCAGGTACTGTCAACCCCGTCAGTGAATACAGCTTTTCACCTTTAGCGCGCAGCTTATTCAATGAATAGATTTCGATAATACGCACAATACAGGCTGTGTCGCTATGAGTTTCTTTAAATGGGCTTACTTTGTAACTGTCTAACACCGACACATGTTCGTTTTTAATTGATGCCAGTTTTTTCTTAAAAACATTGTCAACCATATAATTGCCACCTCAATTTAGGAGTTTAATTTTCTATTAAGAATATTCTTCTCTATCCATTCATTAACTTCATGCTCCACCCATGCAACAGAACGAGAACCGATAGAAACTTGGTTCGGAAATTCATCATTCTTTATCTTTAGATAAATTGTTGACTTGGGTAAGCCAGTCAAATTAATCACTTCTGATATTCTCAGAAGTCTATATCTTTTTTGGGGTGCGTTTTCCCGAGGCAATAAGCTCATGGCTATGTCCTTCACATTAAATATTTATACTAAGACTTAATTAGTCTCTATTGGGTGTATATATACTTGCACAGAAGAATTAATACGTAAAGAATGACACTTTCAAACTTATTCAAATAATTTGAATAGTGAATAATGGTGAATAATAGTGAATGTTAGGGAATATTACTGAGTGACAACCTTTGCCAATGCTTGTTAATCGCTGATAACGATGAAATTTGATGAATAAAGTATGTAACAATATGTAAATTTACAGGCTGGGCTGGGCTGGGCTGGGCTGGGCTGGGCAAAGTACCCCCCAGTCCATAAAAAACACTAATTTTTTCTTGTACGTATAGCTAAATGTATAGAATTCACATACAAAAATTAAAATACAAATATAAATCAACACATTAATTTGTTAATTCGATTCCTGCAGGGGACACCAGATACCCTTCAAACGAAATCTACCTTCACCCCGTAAAAGATGGGTTTGGCAGCACACTTGCCTTATATCTACTCATTTTTACTGCAACAGGTTGAAATCTCAGCACTGTCAGAAAGCGCTGATGACTAAACAGCCCTGGGCCGGGCGATGTAACCATCACACAGAATCCTGATAGCGAAATATGGCGTGACTCGATACTTCACTCCGCAATGCATTCCTTGATGAATTCGCAGGACCGTGATACACGGGACAGGTCACTGAATGACGACAATGTCCTGGAAATCAGCGAACCGCGCATCTGAAGTACATTTGAGCGACTGTACCAGAACATGAATGAGGCGTTTGGATTAGGCGATTATTAGCAGGGCTAAGCATTTTACTATTATTATTTTCCGGTTGAGGGATATAGAGCTATCGACAACAACCGGAAAAAGTTTACGTCTATATTGCTGAAGGTACAGGCGTTTCCATAACTATTTGCTCGCGTTTTTTACTCAAGAAGAAAATGCCAAATAGCAACATCAGGCAGACAATACCCGAAATTGCGAAGAAAACTGTCTGGTAGCCTGCGTGGTCAAAGAGTATCCCAGTCGGCGTTGAAAGCAGCACAATCCCAAGCGAACTGGCAATTTGAAAACCAATCAGAAAGATCGTCGACGACAGGCGCTTATCAAAGTTTGCCACGCTGTATTTGAAGACGGATATGACACAAAGTGGAACCTCAATGGCATGTAACAACTTCACTAATGAAATAATCCAGGGGTTAACGAACAGCGCGCAGGAAAGGATACGCAACGCCATAATCACAACTCCGATAAGTAATGCATTTTTTGGCCCTACCCGATTCACAAAGAAAGGAATAATCGCCATGCACAGCGCTTCGAGTACCACCTGGAATGAGTTGAGATAACCATACAGGCGCGTTCCTACATCGTGTGATTCGAATAAACCTGAATAAAAGACAGGAAAAAGTTGTTGATCAAAAATGTTATAGAAAGACCACGTCCCCACAATAAATATGACGAAAACCCAGAAGTTTCGATCCTTGAAAACTGCGATAAAATCCTCTTTTTTTACCCCTCCCGCATCTGCCGCTACGCACTGGTGATCCTTATCTTTAAAACGCATGTTGATCATCATAAATACAGCGCCAAATAGCGAGACCAACCAGAAGTTGATATGGGGACTGATACTAAAAAATATGCCGGCAAAGAACGCGCCAATAGCATAGCCAAAAGATCCCCAGGCGCGCGCTGTTCCATATTCGAAATGAAAATTTCGCGCCATTTTTTCGGTGAAGCTATCAAGCAAACCGCATCCCGCCAGATACCCCAAGCCAAAAAATAGCGCCCCCAGAATTAGACCTACAGAAAAATTGCTTTGCAGTAACGGTTCATAAACGTAAATCATAAACGGTCCGGTCAAGACCAGGATGAAACTCATACACCAGATGAGCGGTTTCTTCAGACCGAGTTTATCCTGAACGATGCCGTAGAACATCATAAATAGAATGCTGGTAAACTGGTTGACCGAATAAAGTGTACCTAATTCCGTCCCTGTCAACCCTAGATGTCCTTTCAGCCAAATAGCGTATAACGACCACCACAGCGACCAGGAAATAAAAAAGAGAAATGAGTAACTGGATGCAAAACGATAGTACGCATTTCTGAATGGAATATTCAGTGCCATAATTACCTGCCTGTCGTTAAAAAATTCACGTCCTATTTAGAGATAAGAGCGACTTCGCCGTTTACTTCTCACTATTCCAGTTCTTGTCGACATGGCAGCGCTGTCATTGCCCCTTTCGCCGTTACTGCAAGCGCTCCGCAACGTTGAGCGAGATCGATAATTCGTCGCATTTCTCTCTCATCTGTAGATAATCCCGTAGAGGACAGACCTGTGAGTAACCCGGCAACGAACGCATCTCCCGCCCCCGTGCTATCGACACAATTCACAGACATTCCAGCAAAATGGTGAACTTGTCCTCGATAACAGACCACCACCCCTTCTGCACCTTTAGTCACCAACAGCATGGCGATCTCATACTCTTTTGCCAGGGCGCATATATCCTGATCGTTCTGTGTTTTTCCACTGATAAGTCGCCATTCTTCTTCCGAGAGCTTGACGACATCCGCCAGTTGTAGCGCCTGCCGCAAACACAAGCGGAGCAAATGCTCGTCTTGCCATAGATCTTCACGAATATTAGGATCGAAGCTGACAAAACCTCCGGCATGCCGGATCGCCGTCATCGCAGTAAATGCGCTGGTACGCGAAGGCTCGGCAGACAACGCAATTGAACAGAGATGTAACCATTCGCCATGTCGCCAGCAGGGCAAGTCTGTCGTCTCTAAAAAAAGATCGGCACTGGGGCGGACCATAAACGTAAATGAACGTTCCCCTTGATCGTTCAGATCGACAAGCACCGTGGATGTCCGGTGCCATTCATCTTGCTTCAGATACGTGATATCGACTCCCTCAGTTAGCAGCGTTCTTTGCATTAACGCACCAAAAGGATCATCCCCCACCCGACCTATAAACCCACTTGTTCCGCCTAATCTGGCGATTCCCACCGCAACGTTAGCTGGCGCGCCGCCAGGACAAGGCAGTAGCCGCCCGTCTGATTCTGGCAAGAGATCTACGACCGCATCCCCTAAAACCCATACTTTGGCTGACATTTTTTTCCCTTAAATTCATCTGAGTTACGCATAGTGATAAACCTCTTTTTCGCAAAAATCGTCATGGATTTACTAAAACATGCATATTCGATCACAAAACGTCATAGTTAACGTTAACATTTGTGATATTCATCGCATTTATGAAAGTAAGGGACTTTATTTTTATAAAAGTTAACGTTAACAATTCACCAAATTTGCTTAACCAGGATGATTAAAATGACGCAATCTCGATTGCATGCGGCGCAAAACGCCCTAGCAAAACTTCATGAGCACCGGGGTAACACTTTCTATCCCCATTTTCACCTCGCGCCTCCTGCCGGGTGGATGAACGATCCAAACGGCCTGATCTGGTTTAACGATCGTTATCACGCGTTTTATCAACATCACCCGATGAGCGAACACTGGGGGCCAATGCACTGGGGACATGCCACCAGCGACGATATGATCCACTGGCAGCATGAGCCTATTGCGCTAGCGCCAGGAGACGATAATGACAAAGACGGGTGTTTTTCAGGTAGTGCTGTCGATGACAATGGTGTCCTCTCACTTATCTACACCGGACACGTCTGGCTCGATGGTGCAGGTAATGACGATGCAATTCGCGAAGTACAATGTCTGGCTACCAGTCGGGATGGTATTCATTTCGAGAAACAGGGTGTGATCCTCACTCCACCAGAAGGAATCATGCACTTCCGCGATCCTAAAGTGTGGCGTGAAGCCGACACATGGTGGATGGTAGTCGGGGCGAAAGATCCAGGCAACACGGGGCAGATCCTGCTTTATCGCGGCAGTTCATTGCGTGAATGGACCTTCGATCGCGTACTGGCCCACGCTGATGCGGGTGAAAGCTATATGTGGGAATGTCCGGACTTTTTCAGCCTTGGCGATCAGCATTATCTGATGTTTTCCCCGCAGGGAATGAATGCCGAGGGATACAGTTATCGAAATCGCTTTCAAAGTGGCGTAATACCCGGAATGTGGTCGCCAGGACGACTTTTTGCACAATCCGGGCATTTTACTGAACTTGATAACGGGCATGACTTTTATGCACCACAAAGCTTTTTAGCGAAGGATGGTCGGCGTATTGTTATCGGCTGGATGGATATGTGGGAATCGCCAATGCCCTCAAAACGTGAAGGATGGGCAGGCTGCATGACGCTGGCGCGCGAGCTATCAGAGAGCAATGGCAAACTTCTACAACGCCCGGTTCACGAAGCTGAGTCGTTACGCCAGCAGCATCAATCTGTCTCTCCCCGCACAATCAGCAATAAATATGTTTTGCAGGAAAACGCGCAAGCAGTTGAGATTCAGTTGCAGTGGGCGCTGAAGAACAGTGATGCCGAACATTACGGATTACAGCTCGGCACTGGAATGCGGCTGTATATTGATAACCAATCTGAGCGACTTGTTTTGTGGCGGTATTACCCACACGAGAATTTAGACGGCTACCGTAGTATTCCCCTCCCGCAGCGTGACACGCTCGCCCTAAGGATATTTATCGATACATCATCCGTGGAAGTATTTATTAACGACGGGGAAGCGGTGATGAGTAGTCGAATCTATCCGCAGCCAGAAGAACGGGAACTGTCGCTTTATGCCTCCCACGGAGTGGCTGTGCTGCAACATGGAGCACTCTGGCTACTGGGTTAACATAATATCAGGTGGAACAACGGATCAACAGCGGGCAAGGGATCCGCGTCACTCTTCCCCCTTCACGACCTTCAATAATATGCAATGCAGCTTCCCGCCCGATAATGTCATGTGGAAGCTGAATTGTGGTCAGCGGCGGTAAAAACAGATGCCCGACGCCAACCAGATTATCAAAGCCCATTACGGCGACATCCTGCGGGATACGTACCCCCTTCGCCAGGAGAACCTGATAAGCGACAAAGGCTGCGCGATCGTTACCACATATCAGAACATCAAAATCTGGTTTGCCCGGTTTGAAGTGGGCATTGAGTAAACTTGCGAGATCGGTGTAGTGATCATCACCTGTTGCCATGTGAAATTGTTTCACCTCAGCCAGATCTCGTCCAGCATCACGCCAGGCCTGCTCAAATCCCTGCCGACGATACCCTGTTGCCAACGCACTTTCCGGTAGCCAGAAGCATAACGGTTGACGATAGCCCGCCGCGAGCAAATGCTGTGTTGATTCATATTGTGCAGTGTAATCATCAGGGATATAACTGGGTAACGCTGGGTCATCCGCCACACAGTTCGCCAATACAATATTTTCACCATACAGAGACTCAGGCAGCGTGATATGTCGCAGCCCCATTGTAGTATAGATAATGCCATCCGGACGGTGGGCAAGCAGCTGACGTGCCGCGCGGGCAGCGTCATCTTCAGAAAAAATATTGATTAAAAAACTATTCCAGCCGAACTCGCTGGCGGTTTGCTCAATGGCAAGCAGAATATCAACAGAGAAAGGAGTGGTAGCCGTGTCCTGCGCCAGCACGGCGAGAGTCGACGGCTTACGTCCTTGAGCGCGCATCTTACGGGCGGAAAGATCAGGAACATAATTCAGGGTCTGGATTGCCTGCAATACGCGGTCACGCGTTGCAGGACGCACAGATTCTGCATTATGCATCACCCGGGAGACTGTCATCATCGACACTCCCGCCAGGCGTGCGACATCCTTTAATGAAGCCATACCCAAGCCGTTTGCCGTAAAACGGGCACTGTAGCAGAAACAGACGTCACTGGCGAGATCCAACGATATTCTCAACGCCCTATCACCCAACACGGCAATACAATAAAAAATAACAATAATTGCCGGATAATTGTACTCAATTCCGCCTCTGTTCTCGCCAACGAGTAACCATATAGGCAAGTAAGTAAAACATGCCAACTGGCATCGCCAACCTGGAGAAGAAAATATAAATATGGATCATTGTGCTGCCGCTGTATCCCGACATCAGCCCGGAAATTATTGCGATTGCTATCGGTTCAGGTGCAATTGGCTGCACGATCGTTACGGACTCGCTTTTCTGGCTAGTGAAGCAATATTGCGGCGCTACGCTCAATGAAACATTTAAATACTATACGACAGCGACATTTATCGCTTCAGTCGTCGCTCTGGCGGGCACATTCCTGCTGTCATTTATCATCTAAGCGCAAAGAGACGTACTATGGAAAACGCTAAAATGAACTCGCTCATCGCCCAGTATCCGTTGGTAAAGGATCTGGTTGCTCTTAAAGAAACCACCTGGTTTAATCCTGGCACGACCTCATTGGCTGAAGGTTTACCTTATGTTGGCCTGACCGAACAGGATGTTCAGGACGCCCATGCGCGCTTATCCCGTTTTGCACCCTATCTGGCAAAAGCATTTCCTGAAACTGCTGCCACTGGGGGGATTATTGAATCAGAACTGGTTGCCATTCCAGCTATGCAAAAACGGCTGGAAAAAGAATATCAGCAACCGATCAGCGGGCAACTGTTACTGAAAAAAGATAGCCATTTGCCCATTTCCGGCTCCATAAAAGCACGCGGCGGGATTTATGAAGTCCTGGCACACGCAGAAAAACTGGCTCTGGAAGCGGGGTTGCTGACGCTTGATGATGACTACAGCAAACTGCTTTCTCCGGAGTTTAAACAGTTCTTTAGCCAATACAGCATTGCTGTGGGCTCAACCGGAAATCTGGGGTTATCAATCGGCATTATGAGCGCCCGCATTGGCTTTAAGGTGACAGTTCATATGTCTGCTGATGCCCGGGCATGGAAAAAAGCGAAACTGCGCAGCCATGGCGTTACGGTCGTGGAATATGAGCAAGATTATGGTGTTGCCGTCGAGGAAGGACGTAAAGCAGCGCAGTCTGACCCGAACTGTTTCTTTATTGATGACGAAAATTCCCGCACGTTGTTCCTTGGGTATTCCGTCGCTGGCCAGCGTCTTAAAGCGCAATTTGCCCAGCAAGGCCGTATCGTCGATGCTGATAACCCTCTGTTTGTCTATCTGCCGTGTGGTGTTGGCGGTGGTCCTGGTGGCGTCGCATTCGGGCTTAAACTGGCGTTTGGCGATCATGTTCACTGCTTTTTTGCCGAACCAACGCACTCCCCTTGTATGTTGTTAGGCGTCCATACAGGATTACACGATCAGATTTCTGTTCAGGATATTGGTATCGACAACCTTACCGCAGCGGATGGCCTTGCAGTTGGTCGCGCATCAGGCTTTGTCGGGCGGGCAATGGAGCGTCTGCTGGATGGCTTCTATACCCTTAGCGATCAAACCATGTATGACATGCTTGGCTGGCTGGCGCAGGAAGAAGGTATTCGTCTTGAACCTTCAGCACTGGCGGGTATGGCCGGACCTCAGCGCGTGTGTGCATCAGTAAGTTACCAACAGATGCACGGTTTCAGCGCAGAACAATTGCGTAATGCCACTCATCTGGTGTGGGCGACGGGAGGTGGAATGGTGCCGGAAGAAGAGATGAATCAATATCTGGCAAAAGGCCGTTAATAACGTTTCAACGCAGCATCGCAATCCTTTCCCTGGGTGAGCGATGCTGCCGATGGCGCAGACTTAAGATCCCCGGTCTTACCCGCTATAACCCCCTCCTTTTATCATCACCCAATGCCTTTCGCTGTAAACGGCGGTTTCGCAAACCAAACCAAAACCGTAAGTAAGATAAAAGCAATAGCCGCCATACGGAAAATCTCATTTGCAGAAATAGAAAGTGACTGCTGGGTTATTTCATTATTAATTTCATTAAGAACTCCTGAAAGCGAACCATAATATTTATCCATAATTTGTGACGATGAATTAAACACGGGGTTAAATTGATCGATGGTTGCTGTCAACTGACTATGGTGTAACGATTCGCGTCGTCCCCACAGCGTCATTGTCAACGACGTACCAACTGATCCTGACAAGGTACGAAAAAAATTACTCATACTCGAGGCATTGGCAAATTTATTATCTGGCAAGCCTGAAAACGAAATCGTTGTTAAGGGTAAAAAGAAACAGGCAACGGCGAATCCCTGGAAAAACTGTGGCAAAATGATGCCTGTAAAATCAATCGTTGGCATAAATGTCACAGAACGCCAGTAATAGCAAACCGCATACATCAAAAAACTAAATGTCACTAACAACCGCATGTCTATTTTGTTGCCATAACGTCCTATCAAAGGTGAAATTAATAGTGGCATGATGCCGATGGGCGCATAAGCAAGTCCGGCCCATATCGCATTATACCCCATCGTTTCCTGGAGTAACTGCGGCATAAGGACGATCGCTCCAGAGTAAAATAAATACGCGCATGTGATACTCACAATACCAATGGTGAAATTACGAGACTTAAACAAACTGAGATCAAGAATCGGATTCTCTGAGGTCGACTCCCAAATGACTAAAGAGATCAGAGAAATAACTGATACTACTGTTAATATTATTATTGTACTCGAGTTGAACCAATCCAGATCGCGCCCTTTATCAAGCATAATTTGCAAGCCACCAACACCGAGCACTAACAGGGTCAGTCCTGGTAGATTCATTTTTACCGGTGAAGTTTCAGTTTCTCTTCCTTTAAGTAAGGTTAAGCATAATGTCAGGACGATAATCCCCATAGGGACATTGATTAAAAATATCCAACCCCAGCTAAAGTTATCGCAAATATAACCGCCCAATATCGGCCCACATATCGGAGCGATAATCACGGTCATTGACCATAATGCCAGAGCAAATGTTCTTTTTTCTGGTGGATAATTCCTCAATAATAAACTCTGTGACAGTGGAATTAACGGCCCCGCCATTAATCCCTGAACGACTCTAAAAAATATCAGCACATCAAGATTGGTCGATAAACTACACATTAAGGAAGACAGCGAAAAAAAAGTGACTGAAAGTAAAAATAACCTTAATTCGCCTATTCTTTGTGCCAGCCTGCCGGTAACAGGGATCGCAATGGCATTTGCTACGCCAAACGAGGTGATAACCCAGGTGCCTTCGTCTGTTGATGCTCCCAGAAAGCCAGATATTGTCGGTATTGCGACGTTAGAAATAGTGGAATCCAACATTTGCATAAATGTCGCTAATGACAATGCAATAGTGACGCACCATAACGTCCCACCGGTTAATGGTGCCGGAGTTGATTTAGTGATTGCCATTAAAGTTGTCCATTATGCGAAATAATGTTGCTAATTTCTTTTTCTATCGGACTGGTATCGATAACTAAAGCCTTACTGGTATAAGCCGGCATGGAGGTCACGGTTGAAGCCAGCTCAGGCATCTCGGCAATGTCTTCGTTCTTCGTATCAATAGTTGCTGTCATCGATAAACCAATACGCAAGGGATGTTCCATGAGTTCTTTTGGATCAAGAGAAACTTCAACCGGTACACGCTGAACGATTTTGATCCAGTTCCCTGTCGCATTTTGTGCAGGTAATAAGGAGAACGCATTGCCGGTTCCCATATTGATCCCTGTCACCCGACCATGAAACACAACATTTTCACCATAAAGATCGCTGATAATATTGACCGATTGACCAATCCGTACATCCGTAAGTTGTGTTTCTTTAAAGTTGGCATTAACCCACATTTGACGTGCCGGTACGACAGCCATTAACGATTGTCCGGGGCTCACTGTTTCGCCGACCTGAACACTTCTCTGGGCAATATAGCCGGTAACCGGACTCTTAATATCCGTACGTTTAAGCGCCAACCAGGCTTCTTTAGTTGCATCCGCCGCTTCAACGACTTGTGGCTGACGGTTTAATGGTGTGTTCATTATTAAAGCTTTATTCGCTTTATAAGCCTGGATAGCGGCATTCAATGCCGCTTTGCTACTTATTAACGTATCTTTGGTATGCTCCAGCGTTTCTTTTGAAATAACCCCCTGCTTCGCTAACGGCACTCGACGATTATAATCTTCTAAAGATTGTTGATACTGAATACGTGCTGAAGCGACTTCGGCACTGTATTGTTTATCCTGTAAGTATAGTTTATTCGTTTGCCGAACAATATTTGCCAGATTATTTTTAGCTTTATTGAGTGCGATAGTGGCATCAGTTTTATCCAGTGAAACTAAAATGTCACCTTGTCGAACGTAGTTCGTATCTTTATGATTAACGACAGTGACACTACCTGAGACTTGTGCAGAAATTGGATCTGCATTCCCCGTGACATAGGCGTCATCTGTACTAATCATGTCTTCTAATTCCATTGACCAATAGGCATAGGCACCTGAAAACGCAATAAATAAAACTACCGCCAATAAAGAAAAGTATTTTCTTCTGTTAGAATGTTTTTTATTTGAATTAATCTGTTCCACTATTATCTCTCATTTCTCATAGATGAAATTTATGAATTGAATGAAAAGAGCATTCATTCTTCATATCAAACACAGTGCATGTGTTGCACATTATCCCAGGAACGTTGGAGGCCTAATTTAAATGAGGTGCAAAAAAAACAACAGAGGACTAAACCGTGGCTTTTGCAATACAATTCTTACGCCTGTAGGATTAGTAAGAAGACTTATAGTGCCAACTTGAAACTATAAATCATCGGTACAATCCCTGATTTTATTGTTGACATTTCATTTATGCCGACTATTTATATGGTATACTTGTCGAATTATCTTAAAGGAAGCTCAGATTTTCTTATTTTTATTGAGAAAATGAGATGACGCCTTATGTCTGTATTACTACAGGGAGAAGGGAGATGCTTCATTGCAAAGGGAATAATCTATGAACGCAATAATTATTGATGACCATCCTCTTGCTATCGCAGCAATTCGTAATTTATTGATCAAAAACGATATTGAAATCTTAGCGGAGTTGACTGAAGGGGGAAGCGCCGTTCAGCGGGTGGAAACACTTAAGCCTGATATCGTCATCATTGATGTCGATATCCCCGGAGTTAACGGTATCCAGGTGTTAGAAACGCTGAGGAAGCGCCAATATAGCGGAATTATTATTATTGTCTCCGCTAAAAATGACCATTTTTACGGGAAACATTGTGCTGATGCTGGCGCTAATGGATTCGTGAGTAAAAAAGAAGGCATGAACAATATCATTGCGGCTATTGAAGCTGCAAAAAATGGCTACTGCTATTTCCCCTTCTCTCTCAACCGGTTTGTTGGAAGTTTAACGTCCGACCAGCAAAAACTCGACTCCTTATCGAAACAAGAAATTAGTGTCATGCGGTATATTCTTGATGGCAAGGATAATAATGACATTGCTGAAAAAATGTTCATCAGCAACAAAACTGTCAGCACTTATAAAAGTCGCCTGATGGAAAAATTAGAATGTAAATCACTGATGGATCTTTACACATTCGCGCAACGTAACAAAATCGGCTAATCACATGAAGTTTTTACCCTATTTTTTTCTTCTCTGTTGTGGTCTTTGGTCGACCATAAGTTTCGCAGACGAAGATTACATCGAATATCGTGGCATCAGTAGTAACAACCGTGTCACACTTGATCCAGTACGTCTGAGCAACAAGGAATTACGTTGGTTAGCGAGCAAAAAAAATCTTGTGATTGCAGTACACAAGTCCCAAACGGCTACCTTGTTGCATACCGATTCGCAGCAACAGGTTCGTGGTATTAATGCTGATTATTTAAATCTTTTAAAAAGAGCGTTAAATATCAAATTAACACTCCGGGAATACGCAGATCATCAAAAAGCAATGGACGCGCTGGAAGAAGGTGAAGTCGATATAGTGTTATCACATTTAGTTACTTCGCCGCCTCTTAATAATGACATTGCTGCAACCAAACCATTGATAATTACCTTTCCGGCGCTGGTAACCACCCTTCACGACTCAATGCGACCGCTTACCTCACCAAAACCAGTAAATATTGCTCGGGTAGCAAATTACCCCCCAGACGAGGTAATTCATCAATCATTTCCAAAAGCAACAATTATCTCTTTTACAAATTTATATCAGGCATTAGCATCCGTCTCAGCTGGGCACAATGATTACTTTATTGGTAGTAACATCATTACCAGCAGTATGATTTCCCGCTATTTCACTCACTCCTTAAATGTAGTGAAATATTATAACTCGCCGCGTCAATATAATTTTTTCTTGACCAGAAAAGAATCTGTCATTCTTAATGAAGTACTCAATAGATTTGTTGATGCTTTAACAAATGAAGTTCGCTATGAAGTATCACAAAATTGGCTTGATACAGGAAACCTGGCCTTTCTGAACAAACCATTAGAACTCACTGAACATGAAAAACAGTGGATTAAGCAGCATCCCAATTTAAAGGTGCTGGAAAATCCTTACTCGCCCCCCTATTCTATGACGGATGAAAATGGCTCGGTTCGGGGCGTTATGGGGGACATTCTTAATATTATTACCTTGCAAACAGGTTTAAATTTTTCTCCGATCACCGTTTCACACAATATCCATGCTGGAACACAGCTTAGCCCCGGAGGATGGGATATAATACCTGGCGCTATTTATAGTGAAGATCGAGAAAATAATGTTTTATTTGCTGAAGCCTTCATAACAACGCCTTACGTTTTTGTCATGCAAAAAGCGCCTGACAGTGAACAAACATTAAAAAAAGGAATGAAAGTTGCCATTCCATATTATTATGAGCTGCATTCGCAATTAAAAGAGATGTATCCGGAGGTTGAATGGATACAGGTCGATAATGCCAGCGCTGCATTTCACAAGGTTAAGGAAGGTGAACTTGATGCTCTGGTCGCGACACAGTTAAATTCGCGTTACATGATCGATCATTACTATCCTAATGAACTTTATCATTTTCTTATTCCTGGCGTTCCGAATGCATCGCTTTCGTTCGCTTTTCCTCGCGGAGAACCGGAACTTAAGGATATTATTAATAAAGCACTGAATGCAATTCCCCCAAGCGAAGTTCTGCGCCTGACGGAAAAATGGATTAAAATGCCCAATGTGACCATTGACACATGGGACCTATATAGCGAGCAATTTTATATTGTTACGACATTATCCGTTTTATTAGTTGGCAGTAGCCTTTTATGGGGATTCTACCTGTTACGCTCAGTTCGTCGTCGTAAAGTCATTCAGGGTGATTTAGAAAACCAAATATCATTCCGAAAAGCACTCTCGGATTCCTTACCGAATCCAACTTATGTTGTAAACTGGCAAGGTAATGTCATTAGTCATAATAGTGCTTTTGAACATTATTTCACTGCGGATTACTACAAAAATGCAATGTTACCATTAGAAAACAGTGACTCACCCTTTAAAGATGTTTTTTCTAATGCGCATGAAGTCACAGCAGAAACGAAAGAAAATCGAACAATATACACACAGGTATTTGAAATTGATAATGGCATCGAGAAAAGATGCATTAATCACTGGCATACATTATGCAATCTTCCTGCAAGTGACAATGCAGTATATATTTGTGGTTGGCAAGATATTACTGAAACGCGTGATCTAATTAATGCACTCGAGGTAGAAAAAAATAAAGCGATAAAGGCTACCGTAGCAAAAAGTCAGTTTCTGGCAACGATGAGTCACGAAATAAGAACACCAATAAGCTCTATTATGGGCTTCCTGGAACTTCTGTCGGGTTCTGGTCTTAGCAAGGAGCAACGGGTGGAGGCGATTTCACTTGCCTACGCCACCGGACAATCACTCCTCGGCTTAATTGGTGAAATCCTTGATGTCGACAAAATTGAATCGGGTAACTATCAACTTCAACCACAATGGGTCGATATCCCTACTTTAGTCCAGAACACTTGTCACTCTTTCGGTGCGATTGCTGCAAGCAAATCCATCGCATTAAGTTGCAGCAGTACATTTCCTGATCATTACCTGGTTAAGATCGATCCTCAGGCGTTTAAGCAGGTCTTATCAAATTTACTGAGCAATGCTCTCAAATTTACCACCGAGGGGGCAGTAAAAATTACGACCTCCCTGGTTCACATTGATGACAACCACGCTGTTATCAAAATGACGATTATGGATTCTGGAAGTGGATTATCGCAGGAAGAACAACAACAACTCTTTAAACGCTACAGCCAAACAAGTGCAGGTCGCCAGCAAACAGGATCTGGCTTAGGCTTAATGATCTGCAAAGAATTAATTAAAAATATGCAGGGCGATTTGTCATTAGAAAGTCATCCAGGCATAGGAACAACATTTACGATCACAATCCCGGTAGAAATTAGCCAGCAAGTGGCGACTGTCGAGGCAAAAGCAGAACACCCCATCACACTACCTGAAAAGTTGAGCATATTAATCGCGGATGATCATCCGACCAACAGGCTATTACTCAAACGCCAGCTAAATCTATTAGGATATGATGTTGATGAAGCCACTGATGGTGTGCAAGCGCTACACAAAGTCAGTATGCAACATTATGATCTGCTTATTACTGACGTTAATATGCCGAATATGGATGGTTTTGAGTTGACTCGCAAACTCCGTGAGCAAAATTCTTCCTTACCCATCTGGGGGCTTACAGCCAACGCACAGGCTAACGAACGTGAAAAAGGGTTAAGTTGCGGCATGAACTTATGTTTGTTCAAACCGTTGACCCTGGATGTACTGAAAACACATTTAAGTCAGTTACACCAGGTTGCGCATATTGCACCTCAGTATCGCCACCTTGATATCGAAGCCCTGAAAAATAATACGGCGAACGATCTACAACTGATGCAGGAGATTCTCATGACTTTCCAGCATGAAACGCATAAAGATCTACCCGCTGCGTTTCAAGCACTAGAAGCTGGCGATAACAGAACTTTCCATCAGTGTATTCATCGCATCCACGGTGCGGCTAACATCCTGAATTTGCAAAAGTTGATTAATATTAGCCATCAGTTAGAAATAACACCTGTTTCAGATGACAGTAAGCCTGAAATTCTTCAGTTGCTGAACTCTGTAAAAGAACACATTGCAGAGCTGGACCAGGAGATTGCTGTTTTCTGTCAGAAAAATGACTAAATAGCGGCTCCCACAATGTTCAAATGTGGGAGCTATTTACCAGCACATCTTACATTTATGATGAGAACTCCTGGCGAATTTGTTCCCCATGCTGGTCGAGCGTTGCCGCTCCCGGCATAACATGCGGGTCCGCGCAGCCGCTGATTTTTATCGGATTACCCGGCATCATTATTCCCCCGGCTTCAATCAACATATTTCTCGCCTGAGTTTGTGGCAATTTAATGGCCTCAGCCACACTTAATAACGGCGCGACGGGTACACCAACTTCATGTATTCTGGCTAACCAAACTTCAGCTGCCTGCGTTTTTAACGTCCGCTCAATATATTGTTTAAGAATAGCCTGGTTTTGTACGCGTAAAATATTGCTGCTAAATCGGGGATCATTAACCAGTTCCGTAAGCTCCAGTGCCTGGCATAACGCAGAAAAAAGCTTGTCATTACCACAACAAATCGTAATCGGCTTATCCTGAGTATTGAAAACATCAAAAGGTGCCATGTAGGGATGGCGATTTCCCAGACGTTGTGGTGACTTCCCAGTTGCGATATATGCCATCAGACCATGCTCCAGAAAACTCAGCGTGGCATCAAACATCGCTATATCGACATGCGCCCCTCTCTGGCTCTTTTCGCGGCCATAAAGTGCACTCACTATTCCGCTGAATAAATAGACACCGCCGCATAGATCCGCAAGAGAGGTACCAACGCGCACTGGCGGAGCATCAGGATATCCTGTTTCCATCATTATCCCGCTCATTGCCTGAATGATGGTATCGTAGGCAGGAGCATCTTTTAGCGGACCGGTATGTCCGAAACCTGACGATGAAGCATATATGAGGCGCGGGTTGATTTCTTGAAGCGTTTCCCATGAAAACCCCAGTTTTTCCATTGTACCTGGGCGAAAATTCTCAGCTAATACATCAGCTTGTTTGAGCATATTTATAAATATACTTTTATCGTGATCATTCTTTAAATCAAGAACCACACTCTCTTTGCCATGATTAATAAAACTGTAATAGAGTGACTGTCCATCCACATAGGGACCAAATGTGCGGGTATCATCACCATGACCCGGCGGCTCAACTTTAATTACCCTTGCGCCCATATTACAAAGAAGTTGAGTTCCGAAAGGTCCATTAAGGACATGTGTCATATCGATAACTAATAAGCCTTCAAACGGCCCTTTGCTTTCATTATTTGTCATTTGCTTATGCCTTGAAAAAAGCCGAAGGTGAAAAGACACTTCGGCATTTATGTAAAATCAATAACATGATTAATTATGAAACCAGTCGACTGACATAAATCCACAAGGGAGCCGTGACGACAAAACCCAGTACGCTCACAGCCAATGACGCTGTACCAGTGCGGGTGTAGACATTAAACCGGCTGGCAATAATGATTCCGGAGAATGCCGGCGGTAATGCGCCTGCCAGTACCATCATCTGCAAATGTTCGCTGTTCAAATGACATGCCATACCAACGAGAAGCAGCGCCAGTGGCATCAGAATCAGCTTCAGGAAGGTGTTATAAGCAATTTCGGCACTGAACTCGAATTTATGTGCAGCCAGAGTCAACCCCGCAGCGAATACCGCTACCCCTGAGTTAGCCTTCGCAATCAGATTAAAGGTTGGGTCCCATGCTGCCGGAATTTTTACCCCAACCAACACCAGGATCGTTGCCAGAACAGGTGCCCATACAACTGGCTCCTTTGCCGCAGAAATTAATGCGCTCAGATTACTATTCTTCTTACCATCCGCTCCTGAGGAAGGATTCAGCAAATACAGACCAATAGGAATAGTAATTGCGTTAACAATAATAGAAATAATTGCTACCACTAAACCTGTTGATACGGAATCACCATAAATAGGATCGAGAACTGCAAACCCCAGGAATCCAATGGTAGGTGAACCCGCAATTAATGCACATACAGCTGCTTCTGCATGGGTACGTTTAAAAAATTTGTAGCAACCAAACCAGGAGAAAAAGAAACATCCGACAATAACCACAAGTGATACAAGGGTCAGACGAGTGTCCGCAAAAATCATTTCCCTGTTTGCCCGGGTAATAGAAACAAATAGAGCCGCAGGAAGAGCGTAGTTTAATACCAGTTTATTAAATGCGCGGGCTTGATCTTCTGAAAAAGTTTCTCGTCTGCCGCTAAAATAACCCAACAGCATGATTACGATAATAGGCAATAAATCGCCAATAAAAAATGTTAGCATAATAGTATTTCCGATAAGGGTCCCCTCACCATCGCATAATGAGTTGGCAAGAGGAGACGATGTCAGTATTTAATTACCAGCGACTTGTTTTGGGTTAAGTTTGGTAATATGGCCACTTTCAGTTCCTGCTGCAGGGTCGATGACCACATTAATAATGGTCGGTTTGCGCGACTGAATACCGGTGGTTAAAGCATGACGAAGTTCATCTGTCGTGGTGACGTTATAGCCAACGCCACGAAACGCATCCATTAATTTGTCATACCTTGCATGGTGCAACAGATCCGTTGGTGATGGTGCACCAGCGCCACTGAGATCAACACCGTCTCCTCTGTAGATGCCGCCATTATTAAAAATAACGATCGTCACCGGCAGGTTATATCGACAAATCGTTTCAATTTCCATCCCACTGAAACCAAAAGCACTATCACCTTCAATGGCGACAACCGGAGAACCAGAAGTCACGCTAGCACCGATGGCATAGCCCATACCGATGCCCATGACACCCCAGGTACCACAATCCAGACGACGACGTGGTTTATACATATCAATAATATTTCGTGCATTATCCAGGGTATTTGCACCTTCATTAACTAAATAAATATCCTGGTTCTCGCGCAATACGTCGCGCACAGCACTTAATGCATTAAAGTAATTTAATGGTTGAGTATCTGTACTTAATTTTTCATGCATTTTTTGTGCATTTTGCTGCTTGTGGATATTTAAAATATCGCGCCATACCAGTGGAGTCGTAAATGTGTTTTGTTTCAGTTCTGCCAGCATACCTTGCATACTGGATGCAATATCACCAACGACTGGCACAGCAATGGGGCGGTTGCTGTCAATTTCCTGCGGTTCAATATCCAGTTGAATAAACTGTGTATCTGCCGCCCATCCTTTTTTACCGTGTGCCAATAACCAATTCAGTCGTGCACCAACAAGCATGACAACGTCAGCATTTGCCAGGGCAAACGAACGCGCAGCTGCCGCAGAAAGTGGATGCGTATCTTCAAGGATCCCTTTCGCCATAGACATTGGCAGGAATGGAATCTGAGTACTTTCAATAAATTCACGAAGCTGTTCATCAGCTTGTGAATACGCCGCGCCTTTGCCAAGGATAATTAATGGCCGTTCAGCTTTTGCTAAAAGCGAAATTGCGCTAGTGACTGACTTCGGGCATGGCAATAATGCTGGCGACGGATTTTCAACTTTAACAATCGTGGTTAACGCTTCGTCTTTTTCCATCGTCGCGGCCAGGACATTTGCTGGCAAATCAAGATAAACTCCGCCAGGGCGACCCGATACAGAGACCCGGATAGCGCGTGCCAATGCAATGCCAAGATCCTGCGGCTGATTAACGCGAAATGCTGCTTTGGCATACGGTTTTGCCGCATTCATTTGGTCCAGCTCTTCATAATCACCTTGCTGTAGGTCGACGATCGCGCGGTCGCTGGAGCCGCTAATCATGATCATCGGAAAACCATTTACCGTTGCGTTGGCCAATGCGGTCAAACCATTGAGGAATCCTGGCGCAGAAACTGTCAGGCAGATCCCCGGTTTTTGGGTAAGAAAACCGCTTGCCGCAGCGGCATAGCCTGCCGACTGCTCATGACGAAAACCAATATAACGAATGCCTTCCGCCTGGGCATGGCGTGCCATATCCGTCACAGGAATACCTACAACACCATAAATAGTGTCAATATTATTCTGTTTTAATGCTTCAACGATGATATGCATACCATCTGTCATTTGAAGTTGATCTGACATGATTAATAACCTCGAAATTTTTATAAATTGGGAGCCAGAAGCCCCCGTTAATATCAGATGGCGTGGTTTTGCTTCATTGCAGCAATTTCATCGTCGCTATAACCTAGCTCCTGCAATACAGCAGCGGTATGTTCACCTAATAGCGGCGCAGCTTTAATATCCGGCGTAAAGGCAGAGAATTTCATTGGACAACCAACGGTCAGATATTTTCCACGCAACGGTTGTTCCACTTCAACAACACTGCCACTTTGGCGCAAAGAGGGATCAAGTGAAATTTCTTTCATACTTAAAACCGGTGCACAAGGAATATCAAACTGAGTCAAATAGGCCACCGCTTCATGTTTATCAATAGTGACAGTGTATTTTTCGATTTCAGCAAAAATATCGAAAATATGTGGCTGTCGTGCATGGGCTGTACTGTATGCCGGATCGGTAATCCATTCTGGTTTGCCGATGGCTTTACAGGTGTTTTCCCAGTTTTGCTCCTGAATAGTGAAATAAATATAGGCGTTAGGATCGGTTTCCCAGCCTTTACATTTCAGGATCCAGCCAGGCTGACCGCCACCACCTGCATTACCACCGCGGGGAACTGCATCACCAAATGTACCATTCGGATACTGCGGGTATTCTTCCAGATAACCCAATTTATCGAGACGCTGCTGGTCACGTAATTTCACGCGGCAAAGGTTCAATACGGCATCCTGCATTGACATGGTGACTCGTTGCCCACGCCCCGTTTTTTCGCGATGCAGCAAAGCAGCAAGTAAACCGATCAGCAAATGCATTCCGGTGTTGCTGTCACCCAACGCTGCAGCGCTTACCAGCGGCGGACCATCCCAAAAACCCGTAGTGGATGCCGCGCCACCCGCTGCCTGAGCAACGTTTTCATAGGCTTTTACATTCACATAAGGCGAACACTCATCAAACCCTTTGATCGAACCAAAAATCAGACGTGGATTGATTTCTTGAATATGCTCCCAGGTGAAGCCCATGTGATCAATGGCCCCTGGATGAAAGTTCTCGACTAAGATATCAGCTTCGCGGATCAGCTTTTCCATTACCTCTTTGCCTTCCGCTGTTTTGGTATTTAACTCAATAGAACGTTTGTTACTGTTAAGCATGGTGAAGTAAAGCGCATCGATATCAGGAATATCTCGCAGCTGGTGACGCGTTACGTCACCAACGCCGGGACGTTCAATTTTAATAACGTCAGCGCCAAACCAGGCCAGCATTTGAGTACAAGATGGGCCAGATTGCACACCGGTGAAATCGAGAACTTTAATTCCTTGAAGTGGAGTTGACATAGCAATACCTATTAGTTAATTAAATATGTGTTAATTTAGCGTTTATTTAAGGCGTAATATCTTCTATAAATAACCCGCAAAATATCGTCGTAGCTGCACTCGATATTTTTAAAATCCTGTATCAAGTGCTGAAAATCATTTCATCGCCACTTCCAATTCCTTTCTGCATGGTAAGTAGTGAGGACGAAAAGAAGAATATGATAAATATTGATTCGTGGTAATCAGAGAGAGTCGCGACATTTGTGATGTTATTCTTACAACTGTAAGAAGCGCCGGTGATTTACAAGTAAGGGTATGATTACGCTTTTTAAAGCGTACCATAAAACATAACATAATAAATGATTTGTGATGACACGGGATTATTGGGATTTACTTTGAGGAAGATAAAATGCGTGTTTATAGAACCGCGAGCGCCAAATAATTTTATGACCACAACCTGTCGTATTGTGGTCATAAAAAATTGTCGGCTGGAGGGAGTTAAATCCTTTACCTCAATATACTGCCTGTCAGCATTAGTTCACAAACAGTGCTTCGCTGTCGACGATGATTCCATCTTCCGCACCTTTAAGCGCCAGGTTTGCCTCGTAGTATTGCTTTTTATCAAGCAGTTTCTGCGCATCAGCAAGTGCATTACGAGTCTGTTTAAGCGGCATCAGATATTGGTTTTCCATTACGCCAACACCGGCCAGGCGAAGCTCTTCCATTGCGCCCTTTTTATCCCCTTTCGCCATTTTTTCATTGGCAATTTTTATCGCGGCTTCTTTTTCGGGTGTTGCTACATAACTCTCAGAAATTCCGACAGATGCATTAATGACAATATATTGGTCATCATTGAGATTGGTCTTTTTACCTGGCTTAGCGAACTTTGCCCATTCGGTACTGTCATCTGACAACAAAGCTGAAGCTTCATTGGTCAGTTCTTTTGCCTTTTCCGGATCGCCATGAAACAGAGCCAGGCGCGCTACCTGCACGTCACGCATCGCATATAAACCTTGTTCAGAGATACGCTCTGCTGCTGCCGTTTTCTGGGTTTGCTGAACTTGCTGAGTTTGCTGTTGTGCCGCTACCGGTGCATTATCAGCAGCCCATACAGTTGAAGATGCCAGAATTGCTGTGACCATCGTAGCCATAATTAAACGTTTCATACTTACCTCATTCTTTAACAGTTTTAGAAAACGCCGCCATCATATTGGGTGAGCATGAAATGAGAAATCAGAGAGCAACGGTCATTTTGAAAGGGTTATCTTACAGTTGTAGTTATTATCGCAAGAAGTATTTTAGTCTTACAATTGTAGGAATCTGCTTCCTGTCGCAGAGAACTATTCTTATGTACCACAAAGAGATGTCATTTATTATATCGATGTAAATATTGATTAATTATATGTAAATACAGCCATAACATCGTAGGTTCTCAGTGAACCATTTTCAGGATAACTTTCTATGAAAGTAAACTTAATACTTTTCAGCTTATTTTTATTGGTCTCTATTATGGCATGCAATGTTTTTGCATTTTCCATTTCTGGTGGTGTAAGTGAGAGGAGCTATAAAGAGACTGAAAAAACATCAGCGATGACGACCACACACTCTACAAAACTTCAGCCATCACAGGCGATTTTGTTTAAGATGAGAGAAGATGCGCCACCATTAAACCTCACAGAAGAAATCACGCCTACTTATCCGACAAAGGCGAATTATCTTATTCATCCTGTGCGATAGCGTCTGTCACATGGCAGGTGAACAATCATGTCTGATGCTGATGTGAACACCTGCCCAAATGAGCCATCCTGACCCACTATCGCCTGCCATACCCCACCATAAAGCGAATCATCAAGCCACAAGCCGGGGCAAGAAACATAAATATCCCCGTCACTAGTTCATTACCGCCAGTTAACCACATGGTGAAGTAATAAATGAGTGCAGCGAGGATCACCATGCCGAAGAAAGAAGAGACCGCCGATACCACGTTCAGTACCTGACCGATGTAGCCGCTTACGCAGACAATACACAGGGCGAGAAACATCCATAAATAAATCATAGCTCAACCTCCTGCCGCGCTAAAAAACCTGTAACTTCAGTCACTTTAATAGTAAGACAATCCTTAACCTCTGGCAATTTTTGCTAAGCATCAATGAAAACAGCATGTTAAATGCAAGACTGTTGTGTACGGAAAAATATTTACTTTGCACGATTAATAATCAGTAGCTGAAAGCAGTCAGCGAGTGATAAAGTACAGATACCGCATTCATGCTCCTCGTGGTTATGTCCTGACTAGTCTTTACACTCTTTACAGGAACCATTGTCGTACATGATGGCCCAACCAATTGAGTGTACCGCTGTCGACATGGAATCTTCTGCGATACAACAATTCGTATCTACAGAAGGTAACTATGTTTCCACAATGCAAATTTTCCCGCGAGTTTCTACATCCTCGCTACTGGCTCACATGGTTTGGGCTTGGTGTACTCTGGCTTTGGGTACAGCTTCCTTATCCTGTTCTCTGCTTTCTCGGCACGCGTATTGGCGCAATGGCGCGACCATTCCTGAAACGTCGTGAATCTATCGCCCGTAAAAACCTGGAACTTTGTTTCCCGCAGCATTCTGCGGAAGAACGCGAGAAGATGATTGCCGAAAACTTTCGTTCACTCGGCATGGCGCTGGTAGAAACCGGCATGGCATGGTTCTGGCCCGACAGTCGCGTACGTAAATGGTTTGATGTTGAAGGGTTGGATAACCTTAAACGCGCACAAATGCAAAATCGCGGCGTAATGGTTGTCGGCGTCCATTTTATGTCGCTGGAACTGGGCGGCCGCGTGATGGGACTGTGCCAACCAATGATGGCTACCTATCGTCCACATAATAATCAGCTGATGGAATGGGTGCAGACCCGTGGGCGCATGCGCTCTAACAAAGCGATGATCGGCAGAAATAATCTGCGCGGCATTGTCGGTGCACTGAAGAAAGGTGAAGCGGTATGGTTTGCTCCCGATCAGGATTATGGTCGTAAAGGCAGCTCCTTCGCGCCGTTCTTTGCGGTGGAAAATGTCGCCACAACCAATGGCACCTATGTTCTCTCCCGTCTCTCTGGCGCAGCCATGTTGACCGTAACGATGGTAAGAAAAGCGGATTACAGCGGATATCGTTTGTTCATCACCCCAGAGATGGAAGGCTACCCGACAGATGAAAATCAAGCCGCTGCCTATATGAACAAGATTATCGAGAAAGAGATCATGCGCGCACCGGAGCAGTACCTCTGGATCCACCGTCGCTTTAAAACGCGCCCGGTGGGAGAATCGTCGTTGTACATTTAACAAACTGCTCTTACTCTTTCCCTCCTCAAATCGGCCATAATAACCTCATGGTTTTTATGGCTTTTTTCTTAAGGTTTTTTCCTTCGCTGAATATCTAATTATTACCGTCAGAAATTAAACTGTCGCCGATATGAGACACTTGTAAGTTACTAAAAGTAAATAAGAAAATGCCTCTTGTCTCGTTTCAGTTTTAGGCGTACATTAGCGCCGTCTCGAGCAGTTTAGCTCAGAATTCTGGGGTGATGCCCACGGTAAAATACAGGGCTTTTAAGGTCGCTTTGCCCGGTGTCAACTCACTGTATCAGGTGTAATGAAGTCATTCAGGCGTAACAGTAATTACGCGGAGAGATGTAAAGTGAAATATTTCTTTATGGGCATTTCTTTTATGGTCATCGTTTGGGCCGGTACTTTTGCCCTGATGATCTAAAAGCAAACTGTGCAATGAAAAACAGGAGCCATCAGGCTCCTGTTTGCATTTCTGACGACGGTGTTTATTCCGCGTTTTCGTGAATATGTTTGCTGCTGGCGGGTAGTAAACCGTCGGCACGGAACATCGCTTTAATCCCTCTGATGGCCTGACGAATACGGTCGCGGTTTTCAATCAGTGCAAAGCGAACATGCGTATCACCATAGTCGCCAAAGCCAATCCCCGGCGAGACACAAACCTTCGCTTCGTTAAGGAGCTTCTTGGCAAATTCCAGCGATCCCATGGCCGCATATGGTTCCGGGATTTTCGCCCAGACATACATCGAAGCCTTCGGCATTTCGACCATCCAGCCCGCTTCATGCAGCCCTTTAACCAATACATCACGGCGGCGTTTGTACTGTTCGGCAATGTCGCGCACGCACTGTTGATCGCCCTCGAGTGCCGCAATCGCCGCCACCTGCAACGGCGTAAAAGTGCCGTAATCGTGATAGCTTTTGATTCGCGCCAGGGCACTGACCAGCGTTTTGTTGCCGACCATAAAGCCGATACGCCAGCCCGCCATGTTGTAGCTTTTCGACAGCGTAAAGAACTCGACTGCCACATCGCGTGCACCCGGTACCTGCATAATTGACGGCGCTTTCCAGCCATCGTAGACGATATCGGCATAGGCCAGGTCATGGACCACCAGCACATCGTAGCGTTTCGCCAGCGCCACTACTTTTTCGAAGAACTCCAGTTCCACGCATTGCGCGGTTGGGTTTGACGGGAAGCCGAGGATCATCATCTTCGGTTTCGGATAACTTTCACGAATGGCTCGCTCCAGTTCGTTGAAGAAATCGACACCTTCCACCAGCGGCACTGAGCGTACCTGCGCCCCGGCAATCACCGCGCCATAAATATGGATCGGGTAACTTGGATTCGGCACCAGCACCGTGTCACCATGATCCAGCGTCGCCAGCATCAGATGCGCCAGGCCCTCTTTCGAACCAATAGTGACGATGGCTTCTGATTCCGGGTCGATTTCAACGTCGTAGCGATCCTGATACCAGTGGGAAATGGCGCGACGTAACCGCGGAATGCCGCGTGAAGTGGAGTAACCATGCGTGTCCGGGCGCTGGGCCACAGTACATAATTTTTCGACGATATGCGGCGGAGTCGCACCGTCCGGGTTACCCATGCTGAAATCGATAATATCTTCGCCGCGCCGACGCGCAGCCATTTTCAGTTCAGCGGTGATGTTAAAAACGTAGGGCGGGAGACGATCAATGCGCGTAAAGCGACGTTCAGGGCGAGTGTCAGCCATAATTTCCTCAGATTAACGTTAGCGCCCGGACCGTCCGAGCGACGCTGCCACAATGGTGGCTGTTTTGAAAATAGCCTGATTAATTTCTGTCTGTCCAGCGTTTTAGAACATTTTTATCAATGGCTTTAAATGAGGAACTCCACTTCAAAAACAGGAAATTTTTCTACGCTAACAAGAAAATTACCACCAATTTTATTAACATTATAATTTCAATAAATTTACCAGCCAGAAGTGCATTATCAAGAGATACATTGCTAATACACCATTTATCTTTCAATCCCCTTTTAAATTTATGGTTTTTCCTCAAAAACGGCCTGCTGGTCATCAGCCTTCAGGTTACCTATCATAGAGGTTTAATCCTTATTCAGAGTCACCCGTGCACGAAATATTCAACATGCTGCTGGCGGTCTTCGATCGGGCAGCGTTAATGCTTATCTGCCTGTTCTTTCTCATCCGTATCCGCCTGTTTCGCGAACTGTTGCACAAGTCGGCGCACTCCCCAAAAGAATTGCTCGCCGTTACCGCCATTTTCTCGCTGTTCGCCCTGTTCAGCACCTGGTCCGGCGTTCCCGTAGAAGGCTCGCTGGTGAACGTACGTATTATCGCGGTGATGTCCGGCGGGATTCTGTTTGGCCCGTGGGTAGGCATCATTACCGGCGTGATTGCGGGTATTCACCGGTATTTAATTGATATCGGCGGCGTGACGGCGATCCCCTGCTTTATCACCAGCATTCTGGCGGGTTGTATATCAGGCTGGATAAACCTGAAAATCCCCAAAGCACAGCGCTGGCGCGTCGGTATTCTCGGCGGCATGTTGTGTGAGACGTTGACCATGATTCTGGTAATTGTCTGGGCACCAACTACCGCGTTGGGGATCGATATCGTCTCTAAAATCGGCATTCCAATGATCCTCGGTAGCGTCTGTATCGGCTTTATTGTGCTTCTGGTGCAAAGCGTTGAGGGCGAAAAAGAGGCCAGCGCCGCGCGGCAGGCCAAGCTGGCGCTGGATATCGCCAACAAAACGCTACCGCTGTTTCGCCATGTCAATAGCGAGTCATTACGCAAGGTCTGCGAAATTATCCGCGATGACATTCACGCCGATGCGGTGGCGATTACTAATACCGATCATGTGCTGGCCTATGTTGGCGTGGGTGAACATAACTATCAGAATGGCGATGACTTCATTAGCCCGACTACCCGTCAGGCGATGAATTACGGAAAAATCATCATTAAAAACAATGATGAAGCCCACCGCACACCAGAGATTCATTCCATGCTGGTGATCCCATTGTGGGAGAAAGGCGTTGTGACCGGAACGCTGAAAATTTACTACTGCCACGCGCATCAGATCACCTCGTCATTACAGGAAATGGCGGTCGGTCTGTCGCAAATCATCTCCACGCAACTGGAGGTTTCACGCGCCGAGCAGCTACGTGAAATGGCAAATAAGGCAGAGCTTCGCGCCCTGCAAAGCAAAATTAATCCCCATTTTCTGTTTAACGCTCTGAACGCTATTTCATCGTCAATCCGTCTGAATCCGGATACCGCTCGCCAGTTGATCTTTAATCTGTCGCGTTATCTGCGCTATAACATTGAATTAAAAGACGATGAGCAAATCGATATCAAAAAAGAGCTGTATCAAATTAAAGACTATATTGCCATTGAGCAGGCCCGCTTTGGTGACAAGCTGACGGTTATCTATGATATTGATGAAGAGGTGAATTGCTGCATTCCCAGCCTGCTGATCCAGCCGTTGGTGGAGAACGCCATTGTCCACGGTATTCAGCCTTGCAAAGGTAAAGGCGTTGTCACCATCAGCGTTGCAGAGTGCGGAAATCGGGTACGCATTGCGGTGCGAGATACCGGGCACGGCATCGATCCAAAGGTGATTGAGCGGGTCGAAGCGAATGAAATGCCGGGCAATAAAATTGGCCTGCTGAATGTCCATCATCGCGTGAAGTTATTGTATGGCGAGGGGCTGCATATCCGCCGCCTGGAGCCGGGGACGGAAATTGCGTTTTACATTCCTAACCAACGCACCCCAGTCGCCTCACAGGCTACGTTATTGCTTTGAGCCGGAGTGATATTGTGAAAGTCATCATTGTTGAAGACGAATTCCTGGCACAACAGGAACTGAGCTGGCTAATTAAAGAGCACAGCCAGATGGAGATTGTCGGCACCTTTGACGACGGTCTGGACGTGTTGAAGTTTTTGCAGCATAACCGCGTCGACGCCATTTTTCTGGATATCAATATTCCGTCGCTGGATGGCGTGTTGCTGGCGCAAAACATCAGCCAGTTCGCCCATAAACCGTTTATTGTGTTCATCACCGCGTGGAAAGAACATGCGGTAGAAGCGTTTGAACTGGAGGCGTTTGACTACATTCTCAAACCGTATCAGGAGTCACGTATTACCGGGATGCTGCAAAAACTGGAAGCGGCCTGGCAACAACAGCAGACCAGCAGTACGCCTGCCGCGACGGTAACGCGTGAGAATGACACCATTAATCTGGTGAAAGATGAGCGAATAATCGTCACGCCAATTAACGATATCTATTACGCCGAAGCGCACGAGAAAATGACCTTTGTCTATACGCGGCGTGAATCCTACGTAATGCCGATGAACATTACCGAATTTTGCAGCAAACTGCCGCCGTCGCATTTTTTCCGCTGCCATCGCTCATTTTGTGTCAATCTGAACAAAATACGCGAAATCGAACCGTGGTTTAATAACACCTACATTCTGCGACTGAAAGATCTGGATTTTGAAGTGCCGGTCAGTCGCAGCAAAGTGAAAGAATTTCGCCAGTTAATGCATCTTTAATCGGGAACTTTCATGAAAGCACCAGGCTTGCCCGCCGATCAACAATTTTTCGCCGATCTGTTCAGCGGCCTAGTGCTTAACCCGCAACTACTGGGGCGCGTCTGGTTTGCCAGCCAGCCTGCCTCGTTACCGGTGGGCAGTTTATGTATTGATTTTCCCCGTCTGGATATCGTGCTGCGCGGCGAATACGGCAACCTGCTGGAAGCAAAGCAGCAGCGAATGGTGGAAGGAGAAATGCTGTTTATTCCGGCACGCGCGGCTAATTTACCGATCAACAACAAACCGGTGATGCTGTTAAGCCTGGTGTTCGCACCGACCTGGCTTGGGTTATCGTTTTACGATAGCCGCACCACGTCGTTGTTGCATCCTGCTCGCCAGATCCAGCTTCCCAGCCTGCAACGCGGTGAAGGTGAAGCGATGCTTACCGCCCTCACCCATCTTAGCCGTTCGCCGCTGGAGCAGAATATCATTCAGCCACTGGTGTTAAGTTTGCTGCATCTTTGCCGCAACGTGGTGAATATGCCGCCGGGTAATTCGCAACCGCGCGGCGATTTTCTCTATCACAGCATTTGTAACTGGGTTCAGGATAATTATGCCCAGCCGCTCACCCGCGAGAGCGTGGCGCAGTTTTTTAATATCACGCCCAATCATCTGTCAAAACTGTTTGCTCAGCATGGAACGATGCGTTTTATCGAGTATGTGCGTTGGGTGCGAATGGCGAAGGCGAGGATGATTTTGCAGAAATATCATCTGTCAATTCATGAAGTGGCACAGCGTTGCGGTTTTCCGGATAGCGACTATTTTTGTCGCGTTTTCCGGCGTCAGTTTGGTCTGACGCCGGGAGAGTACAGCGCCCGTTTTCAGGGCTAACGTCAGAAGGTTAATTCTGTTTCCAGCAGCGTCAGGATACTTTGTGCATCTTGCGCGGCAAACAACGACTGGCGGAAGTTTTTATTCACCAGTTTACGCGCCAGCTGCGAGAAGACTTTCACATGATTCATCCCTTCGTTAGCACCCAGCGTCAGCATGATCACCAGTTCGACTTCGCCCATTTCTGACTGCCAGTCAATCGGTTTCGCCAGCCGGGCAATGCTGATACTGGAATGACGGATCCACTGAGATTTGGTGTGCGGGATCGCTACGCCAAAACCAACGCCGGTAGTGACAATCTCTTCCCGCTGCCAGACATCTTCTTCCAGCTCAAACGGATGTTCAGTACGCCCGTTAACGCCGAGGTTGCCGCACAGGAACTGGATCGCCTGCTCTTTATTGCTAAAATCCTGATCAACAAAGATATTCTCCAGCGCCAGCAGTGGGCGAACGTCTTCTTCCGGCGTAAAGGCGGTGAGTAACGCTTCAATTTCCTGCGCGCTGCGACATTCACACGCCTGACGTGCCAGTTCCCGACACGCCTCGCTATCCAGTTGACGCAGCTGGCTTTTCACCGCCGGAATGCGCGGGCTACTCATACTCAGCTCATCCAGGCCCAGCCCAAGCAGTAGCGGCAGATAACGACTTTCACCGCCCAGTTCACCGCAAATGCCTACCCATTTGCCCCGCTGATGCGCAGTGGTAACTATTTGCTGCAACATGCGCAGGAACGATGGCGTAATCGGGTTATACAGCGGCGATACGCGCGGGTTATTACGATCGACCGCATACAGATACTGGGTCATATCGTTAGAACCGATACTGAAGAAATCGACCTCATCGCAGAAGTGGTCGATGATGTAACACACCGACGGCACTTCCACCATGATACCCAGAGTAATCGTCTCTGCATGACGCAGGCCATCGCGCTTAAGCTCAACGATCGCTTTTTGGATCTCGCCCTTCACCCATAAGATCTGATCGAGGCTGTGAACCATCGGGATCATCAACTGGGCGTTGCCAAAACTGGCAGCGCGCAAAATCGCCCGTAGTTGAGTGCGGAACAGGCCAGCAAATTCCGGGTAAATACGTACCGCGCGATAGCCGAGGAACGGGTTCTCTTCCTGGGGAATATTCAGATAAGGAATGCTTTTATCGCCTCCGATGTCCATTGTGCGGAAGATAATCGGCTTGTCGCCCGCTGCCAGTAGCACCTGCTGGTAGGCTTCAAATTGCTCCTGCTCGTCCGGCGCGCTGTCACGATCCATATACAGCATTTCGGTACGGAACAGCCCGACGCCTTCCGCGCCGTTGGCAAACGCGCCTGGTGCTTCCAGAGCGGTGCCAATATTCGCCGCGATATCAATACGCTTGTTATCACGGGAATAGGCCAGCTGCGCGGCAGCCTGCGCCTGTTGTTTTTGGCGTTTATCCGCCAGCGTCTGCGCAACCTGATAATAACCGCTCACCGCGTCATTCGGGTTAATCGCCAGCACGCCGCACTGGGCGTCAAGCACCGCCGGTTGCCCGGCATAACGGGCAATCGCATCCAGCGGCAGGCCGCTCAGTACCGGGATCGCCGAGGCGCGGGCCAGAATCAGGGTATGCGAGGTGCGCCCGGTTTTCTCCAGAATCATGCCCGCAAGATTTTTCAAATCAAGGCTCAAAAACTGGCTTGGGGTTAAATCTTCAGCCACCAGAATGGTCGGTTTTTCCAGCACCAGATTGTTGCGCGGCTTCAGTTCCGGCCAGGTGATATGCAGCAACTGTTCGCTAATATCGCGAATGTCGCTAACACGTTCGCGCAGATAATCGCTGGCAGAAGCAGAAAGCTTGGCGCAAACCTGCTCCATATTGCTGATGATCGCCGCCCCCAGTCCCTGATGCTGTTCTGTCATCAGGCGACGGATATTGCCTGCAAATTCATCATCCTGAATCAGCGACAAATGGGCGCTGAGGATAGTTTTGCTTTCGCCGTCACGCTCACGCAATTGCTGGTTCAGTTGCTCGGCAAGCGTTGCCAGGCTGTGCTCCAGCCGGGTGGAATCTTGCGCACTGGCGGGGATTGCCCGATAACTGTCGAGGCTGTCGCTTTGTAACAGGGTCAGCGTACCCACGCCGACGCCGCTTGCCAGCACATTGCCGTACAGTAAATCCGGGTTAAGGCGGCTTAATGAACGCGGCAGCGGATGCGCCGTCAGTTCTGCCTGCGTCGGCTGAACGCTGTCGCTGTCGATAAAGCGCACCAGGATGTACTCTTCCAGCACGCGCCGCGCCTGCTCTTCATCGCTGCCGCTAATGTTCAGGCTGCAACTGTCATTAAATAAGGTGCCAGTTCCAATCAACGCCAGCGAGCTTTTAGCATCGGCCTTTGCGTTCTGGCGATGGTTGAAAAAGGTGATTTCGCTTTGCCACTGGCTGCACTGTTCTTTAAGTTCCCACGCCGGACGAGCATGTAGACCGTTAGGCAAAGGACAGAGAAATTGAATCGTTAACATAACCGCTCCGGGTTAATCAGGAGATCATCTGAAATCCGTCAGTTGAACAACCGTCTCACGCGTAAGACGTTGAATAAGGGCAGATAAAAGTTGCTCCATCTGCAAAATGTCGCGGCAATCGGCAATCGATGCCGCGCAATGTCCGTGGCGGGTGGCAGGCCCCATTACCACTGTGGGTACGCCAGTACCGGTTAAGTGCACCGCTCCGCCGTCCGTGCCGCCGTTGCTGAACATATCTGCCTGCAACGGTACGCCAATTTCAGCCGCCACGGTTTCGATCCAGGCGGTAAGTTTTGGCGGCGCAATCAGTGACTTGTCGCTTAACACCAGCATCGGGCCGTTACCAATCTGGCGATGGTTAGCCGCGCCATAATCAAAGTTTTTCGCCCAGCAGGCGGTATCCAGCACAATGGCGACGTCCGGCGACACCGTGCGGGTAGCGGTTTGCCCACCGCGTAATCCCACCTCTTCGCTGGAACTTGCCACCAGCCACACCTCCGCAGGCAGTTCGGCATCGTGCAGCTCACGTAGTAACGTCACCAGCAGATAGCAACCGAGGCGATCATCAAAGGCTTTCCCCATCACCCGCTGGTGAGGGAGAACCTGAAAAGTTGTATCAAAGGTGACGCGATCGCCTGGACGAATTCCCGCCTGCATCACTTCGTCATACGAGCGCGCACCAATGTCCACGCGCATGGCGCTGACGTCATTCCCCTGCCGGTCGCCGTCAAGCAGGCCTGGAATTTTGCACTCTTCACGGGTGGTGATGCGCACCGGCTGCAGCTGGCGGGCAGCCATGCGCACGTTGCCAACCGGCAGCACATCAATTGCCCCTTCGCGGGAGATGCTACGCACCATAAATCCCACTTCGTCCATATGGGCGCAGATCATCACCTTCGGACCTGTCGATTCATTGAGGCGGATCAGCACCGATCCCAGACCATCAAATCGCACTTCTTTTTGCAGGCGATCCGCTTCTTCCAGCAGGATCTGCCGCACTTCCTGTTCCGAGGAGGCGATCGCATCTGCCTCGCTCAACGCTTTTAATAGCGATAAATCCATTATGCCTCTCCCGTGAGCAACACTGTTTTCGGCATGGCGTAGAGCACTTCTGCGCCTTGCGGGGTAACCAGCACAACATCTTCGATGCGCACGCCCCCTTGCCCTGGCAAATAAATCCCCGGCTCCACGGTCAGTAACATGCCTGGCTGTAGCGTCGTGGTGTCCCGCGGTGAAAAACGCGGATCTTCATGGACTTCAATGCCGATAGCGTGACCAGTGTTATGACCGAAATAGTCGCCAAATCCAGCCTCGGTAATGACCCGGCGCGCGGCGTCGTCAATCTGCTGGCAGCGCACGCCGGGGCGAATTGCAGAGATTGCCGCGAGCTGTGCCTGCAGGACAATCTGATAGACGTCAAACAGCGGGTGAGATTCGGCGCTCACCCCTTCGCCATTCACCAGCAAGGTGCGCGTCATATCAGAGCAGTAGCCCTGATACAGCGCACCAAAATCGAGAGTGACAAACTCGCCCGCTGCAACAATCTTGTCGCTGGCTTTGCCGTGCGGCAGCGCCCCGCGCCAGCCGCTGGCGACAATGGTGTCAAAAGAGGCTTTTTCTGCGCCCTGCTGGCGCATAAACCACTCCAGTTCAGCGGCTATCTCGCGCTCGCTCATCCCCGCCTGAATAAAGCGGCGAATATGCTCCGCTCCGCGATCGGCAATCCCACAGGCGAGGCGGATTATCTCCACCTCCTCTGGCGTTTTGATTTGCCGCAGCACATCCGGCGTGGCGCTAACCAGTTTCGCATTGAGTTCAGACTTCCAGCGGTGCGCGGTTTCCCAACTCACCTGCTGGCCTTCAAAACCGAGCGTTTGCAACTGCTCATCGGCAATGATTTGATTGACGATAGTGGTAAGCGTGTTCGTCGCGTCAAGCAAATGCAGCTGGTAGCCTTGCGCACGGGCTTCCACCTCAACGAAATAGCGCGAATCTACCAGAATGTGCGCACTTTCACGGCTAATAACCACATAGCCTGATCCGGTGGAGATCCCCAGATGCGGCTGTTTGTTCTGCCGTGAGGAGAGAAGCACTGCATCCAGTTGTTGCGCCTTAAGCCAGTCGCGCAGCGAAGCGAGTAATGTCATCTGGATTTTCCTTCTTACAGGCTATCGATTAACAATTTGCCTTTACGGAACATCATCAGACGCAGGAACACCACCATCAGCGCAGTTATGACTGCCCCCAGCGCGATCCCCGCCATATAGACGCCCAGGTTAGTGACCAGCGGCCATGCCCAGATAGCGGATTCCGGGAACCATTGCACTGCGCCCAGCCAGACAGCGGCGGTTGAGCCGACAATCGCGCCGACCATATACGACGGAATGGCGGTGATGGGGCTTTCCAGCGCAAACGGAATCGCACCCTCACTAATCCCCATAAAGGCAAGGAACATCGCGGTCTTACCCTGCGGATAAAGTTGAGCGTTGAACAGGCGTTTGCCGGTTAAACGACGGTCAATAATGGTCGCCAGACCCAGACCAATCGGAGGAATAACGATAGCGATAGAACGAGCGGTGACCGGTAATACGTGGTCAGTGGTAAAGCTGAAGGCAACGAAACCTGCGGCTTTGTTGATCGGGCCACCAAGGTCGATTGCTGTCGCCGCGGCGATCCCCATTGCGTACATCAGCGCGCCCTTCTCACCTGCGGCAGTCAGCACAGTACGGATACCGCCGTTGATCCAGCCACCAAAGGGGGTGATGACGTAGTACATCGCCAGCATGACAAAAATGGCGGAAAGAATCGGTAGCAAAAATGTGGTTTTGAACGCTAACAGGAAATCCGGTAACTGGATTTTCTGGTTCATCCACTTCACAAGGTAACCCGCGACGATAGAAATAATCAGCGCACCAATGAAGGTTGACGGCACCGGCGAAGAGGTCGCCCATTGCATAGTGCTGGGATCGAAGTTCAGCAGTTGCGTCGGCTGGGTAGACATCAACCCGCCGATAAAACCAGCCGGGAACGCCAGTTTGCCACCGATAGAGTTCGCCACAAAAGCAGCAAACATCGGAATGGCAAAACCAAACAACACGCCGCCGAAGGACTGCGACAGCCAGGCAAATTTAAGTAAGGAGAGGTCGAAACCGGAGAATTTCCCGCTATTAAGAGCATCCATGATGCCGATCTCAGCAGGAATTTTAAGCCAGCTATAAGCAATCAGCTGGCTGAAAGCGAGGATCACACCGCCCATAATTAAGGTTGGCACCATGCGTGAAATCCCTGACATCACATGCTGCGGGAGTTCACCCCAGAAGCTGCTTTTAGAGGCCTGCGGATTCTTAACTGCCGCTGCCGCACCGGATGCGCCAGGCACAACGGTTGCACTGCGTTTTTTAATGGCCATAACAATTATCCCTGTCGAATATTACTGTTGTTCAGAGGCAATCATCTCTTCGATTTCTTTGATGATGCCCGCAGCGTTTTTAATTGCGTCCTGCAAAGTGATTTCATAAACGTCGCGTGATTCGAAACGCTCATTATCTTCCGGGGTAACTGCCACGGAGTGGATGATGATGGTTGCTTCGGCGATATCCTGCGCCGTCAGGCGATTCTGGATACCGTCCGCGCCCTGGGTTTCAATTTTCACTTCATAACCGGCTTCTACCGCCGCTTCTTCCAGCGCCTGAGCGGCCATAAAAGTGTGAGCCAGGCCCATCGGGCAGGCACATAAGGCAATCAGTTTCTTACTCATCGTTAATTCCTCGTTCAGTGATAGTTGACGAGTGAAATTATGAACGTGCAAAACAAATCGCCGTTACCAGACAAATAATGCATTTACTGGAGAATTAATCCCGCTGTATGGAAGTGTGACGCAGGTCGGCCTTGTGAGGGGACACAAAGAAAAATTGAATTAACTGTATGATTTAAAAGATTATCGGGAGAGTTACCTCCCGATATAACAGGAAGGATTTACAGAATGTGACCTAAGGTCTGGCGTAAATGTGCACCGGAACCGAGAAGACCCGGATTGTCATGGACGATGAGATACACCGGAATATCATGGACATATTCTTTAAAGCGCCCTTTATCTTCAAATGCGGCACGGAAACCAGAGGCTTTGAAGAACTCAAGGAAGCGCGGCACGATACCGCCCGCAATAAACACGCCGCCAAATGTCCCGAGATTGAGCGCCAGATTGCCGCCAAAACGGCCCATAATGACGCAAAACAGCGACAACGCGCGGCGGCAATCGGTGCAGCTATCAGCCAGCGCACGTTCGGTAATATCTTTTGGCTTGAGATTTTCTGGCAGGCGGTTGTCAGCTTTCACAATTGCGCGATACAAATTCACCAGCCCAGGGCCAGAAAGCACGCGTTCCGCCGAAACATGGCCAATTTCCGCACGCAATATTTCGAGGATAATGGCCTCTTCTTCACTATTCGGCGCAAAATCAACGTGACCGCCTTCGCCCGGCAAGCTTACCCAACGCTTATCGACATGGACCAGATGCGCAACCCCAAGCCCTGTTCCGGCACCGTAAACCGCAATAGGTTTACCTTCTACCGGTTCTGCGCCACCAAACTGAATCAGATGCTCTTTTTTCAGCATCGGGATCGCCATTGATACAGCGGTAAAATCGTTAATAATTTCCAGATGGCTAAAACCGAGATTCTTTTTCATTTCGGCAATTGAGAACGCCCAGGTATGGTTGGTCATTGCCACCCAGTCACCGGTAATTGGGCAAGCGATGGCAATACAGCCGTCTTTCACCTCGACCTTATGTTCTTCAAGATAAACGCGAATGACCGCTTCGAGGCTGGGGTAATCAAGCCCTGAATAGGTCTTAGCCTGCGAGATTTCACCATTGGCAATATCACACAGAGCAAGACGTGCGTTGGTGCCGCCCACATCACCGACTAATGCATACTTTGTCATTCTTCAACTGCTCCGCTAAAGTCAAAATAATTCTTTCTCACACTGTAAATACCTGGGGGCATAACAACAACGCCGGAAAGGCAGGCTCCCTGTAAATATCGATCTGGGTCACACAATTACTTTATCGTTTCAGCACCAATTGCAGCGATGCCTTTTTGCAAGCTGGGCAAACTAAGTATCTGACCCCGCATAAGGAATAGAACATGCTCCATCCGCGAGCCAGAACCATGTTGTTATTATCGCTCCCCGCCGTGGCAATTGGGATTGCGTCCAGTCTTATTCTGATTGTGGTGATGAAAATCGCCTCGGCATTACAGAATTTGCTCTGGCAACGACTGCCGGGAACTCTGGGGATAGCCCAGGATTCACCTCTCTGGATCATCGGTGTATTAACGCTAACGGGTATTGCGGTGGGGTTGGTTATCCGTTTCAGCCAGGGTCATGCCGGACCAGACCCCGCCTGTGAACCGCTGATCGGCGCACCAGTTCCGCCCTCTGCGCTACCAGGACTTATCGTAGCATTAATTCTCGGTCTTGCTGGCGGCGTCAGCCTGGGGCCGGAACATCCGATCATGACCGTCAATATCGCCCTTGCGGTTGCCATTGGCGCTCGTCTGTTACCGCGCGTCAACCGAATGGAGTGGACTATTTTAGCCTCTGCCGGAACCATCGGCGCGCTGTTTGGTACACCTGTTGCGGCGGCGTTGATATTTTCGCAAACCTTAAATGGCAGTAGTGAAGTTCCGCTATGGGATCGTCTTTTTGCGCCATTAATGGCGGCAGCAGCTGGTGCACTTACTACCGGATTATTTTTCCATCCCCATTTTTCACTGCCCATTGCGCATTACGGACAGATGGAAATGACCGATATTCTCAGCGGTGCAATTGTCGCGGCGATTGCCATCGCAGCAGGGATGGTCGCCGTATGGTGCTTACCACGGTTGCACGCGATGATGAATCAAATGAAAAATCCGGTGCTCGTGCTGGGTATTGGCGGATTTATTCTCGGTATTCTGGGGGTTATTGGTGGACCAGTTTCGCTGTTTAAAGGGCTGGATGAGATGCAGCAGATGGTGGCAAATCAGGCTTTCAGCACCAGCGATTACTTTTTGCTGGCGGTAATTAAACTTGCCGCCCTGGTCGTTGCTGCCGCCAGTGGCTTTCGCGGTGGGCGAATCTTCCCGGCAGTGTTTGTCGGCGTGGCATTAGGGTTGATGCTGCATGAGCACGTACCCGCCGTACCAGCGGCAATAACCGTTTCTTGCGCTATTCTCGGCATCGTGCTGGTGGTAACACGCGATGGCTGGTTAAGTCTTTTTATGGCGGCGGTCGTTGTACCCAATACCACATTGCTACCGCTGCTCTGTATCGTCATGCTTCCGGCATGGCTGTTATTAGCAGGTAAGCCGATGATGATGGTCAATCGTCCGAAGCAACAGCCACCCCACGATAACGTTTAGCAAAAAATGCTCTCCTTTATGATTTAAGAGTTATGGCGATGATACGGGGCTTTACCTCCCCGTAATATTGCGTTAACAGGCCGCTGACGGCTTCGATCGTGAAGGAGAATAACAATGTTCAGGTCACTGTTTCTGGCGGCCGCCCTGATGGCATTTACCCCGCTTGCAGCAAACGCAGGTGAAATCACCCTACTGCCATCAATCAAATTACAAATTGGCGATCGCGATCATTACGGTAATTACTGGGACGGTGGTCACTGGCGCGACCGTGACTACTGGCATCGCAATTATGAGTGGCGTAAAAACCGCTGGTGGCGTCATGATAATGGCTATCATCGTGGCTGGGATAAGCGTAAAGCGTATGAGCGTGGCTATCGTGAAGGCTGGCGCGATCGTGACGATCATCGCGGAAAAGGCCGCGGACATGGACACCGCCATTAAACACATTCGCCAATGGAACACAATGCCTGATGCGACGCTAGCGAGTCTTATCAGGCCTACAAACCGGCTCTTTAACGCGTAGGGCGGATAAGGCGTTTACGCCGCATCCGCCAATAGTGCCAGATGCGACGCTCATTCAACTACAATCCCAGCGCCGTCCCCACCAACAACCAGATATTCAGCGCCACGACCAGCACTACAATCACCCAGCCTGTCTGTTTTACGCGTTTGCTGTTCACCAGATCGCCCATCAACTTGCTGTCACTGGTGAAAATCAGCAGTGGAACCAGCGCCAGGGCGATACCAAAACTTAACAGCACCTGACTCATAACCAGAATCCGTGTCGGATCTAATCCCATCAGAATGACAATAAATGACGGCAACATGGTGACTGTACGACGCACCCACAGCGGGATATGGAAGCGAATGAATCCCTGCATCACCACCTGCCCCGCCAGTGTCCCCACCACCGTTGAGGACAGTCCGGCAGCAACCAGACTTAACCCAAAGACCGTTGCCGCAGCATGGCTTAACAGCGGTTGCAGCGTCAGATAAGCCTCATCAAGATCGGCAACACCAGTATGACCAGAAAAGTGGAACGCCGCCGCAGCTGTAGCCATCATCGCCAGATTGACAAAACCGGCAATCGTCATGGCGATAGCCACATCCCATTTGGTGGCGGAATAACGTTGTTGACGCGAACCGCCATGTAAATGCTGAGTGAGCGAAGAGTGCAAATAAATCACATGCGGCATAATCGTCGCCCCTAACACGCCTGCTGCCAGGAAGACCGCTTCCGAAGTAGGTAAACTCGGGATCACCATTCCTTTACCCAGCTGCGCCAGGTTAGGCTGGGAAAAAATCAACTCGACAATGTAAGCCGCGGCAACAAACAACAGTAACCCACCAATCACTTTTTCCAGCGGTTTTTGCCCGCGACGTTGCAGCATTAAAATCAGGAAAGTCGCGATCCCCGTCAGCACCGCGCCCTGCAACAACGAGACACCAAGAATGAGTTTAAAACCGATCGCCGCACCAATAAATTCCGCCAGGTCGGTTGCCATCGCAATAATTTCTGCCTGAACCCAATAGAACCACACTACGGGACGCGGATAGTGATCGCGAATCTGCTCCGCCAGATTTTTACCGGTGGCAATCCCTAGTTTGGCAGAGAGGATCTGAATCAGCATCGCCATCAGGTTGGCCCAAACGACAACCCACAGTAGCTGATAGCCGAAGCTGGCACCCGCCTGAATATTGGTCGCAAAGTTACCGGGATCGATATAACCAATCGCCGCAATGAACGCAGGTCCCATTAATGCGAGCCTCATCTTGCGCGCCGCCCGTCCGCTGCTACTCTCAACGCGATAGTTCGTCATCTTGTGCCTCTAAAACATAGCCTTTGCTATGTTTCATGCTATGCCAAACGAGAATGATTATCAAATTCATTTAAATGGGTTGTGGTGATTTCTTTGATAGACCAGGATTATGACTACGAAAAGATTGATGACTTGAATGTTATGGTTATGTTTAATGTTAGCACATTTACATAACTTTCAGCTTCCATACACAACATAGCAGAAATGTATGACAGATCACTATTTTTGAAGCTTGTCACAGGACGTCATTATAGTGTGTGTCAGATCTCGTTTTCCTTAACCATGTTACATAGAATGTGCACGGAAATTTAACCTGCCTCATATTTGGAGCAAATATGGACCGCGTCCTTCATTTTGTACTGGCACTTGCCGTTGTTGCGATTCTCGCACTGCTGGTAAGCAGCGACCGCAAAAAAATTCGTATCCGTTATGTTATTCAACTGCTTGTTATCGAAGTGTTACTGGCGTGGTTCTTCCTGAACTCCGACGTTGGTTTAGGCTTCGTGAAAGGCTTCTCCGAAATGTTCGAAAAACTGCTCGGATTTGCCAACGAAGGGACTAACTTCGTCTTTGGTAGCATGAATGATCAAGGCCTGGCATTCTTCTTCCTGAAAGTGCTGTGCCCAATCGTCTTTATCTCTGCACTGATCGGTATTCTCCAGCACATTCGCGTGTTGCCGGTTATTATCCGCGCAATTGGTTTCCTGCTCTCCAAAGTCAACGGTATGGGCAAACTGGAATCCTTTAACGCCGTCAGCTCCCTGATTCTGGGTCAGTCTGAAAACTTTATTGCCTATAAAGATATCCTCGGCAAAATCTCCCGTAATCGTATGTACACCATGGCTGCCACGGCAATGTCCACCGTGTCGATGTCCATCGTTGGTGCATACATGACCATGCTGGAACCGAAATACGTCGTTGCTGCGCTGGTACTGAACATGTTCAGCACCTTTATCGTGCTGTCGCTGATCAATCCTTACCGTGTTGATGCCAGTGAAGAAAACATCCAGATGTCCAACCTGCACGAAGGTCAGAGCTTCTTCGAAATGCTGGGTGAATACATTCTGGCAGGTTTCAAAGTTGCCATTATCGTTGCCGCGATGCTGATCGGCTTTATCGCCCTGATCGCCGCGCTGAACGCACTGTTTGCCACCGTTACTGGCTGGTTTGGCTACAGCATCTCCTTCCAGGGCATCCTGGGCTACATCTTCTATCCGATTGCATGGGTGATGGGTGTTCCTTCCAGTGAAGCACTGCAAGTGGGCAGTATCATGGCGACCAAACTGGTTTCCAACGAGTTCGTTGCGATGATGGATCTGCAGAAAATTGCTTCCACGCTCTCTCCGCGTGCTGAAGGCATCATCTCTGTGTTCCTGGTTTCCTTCGCTAACTTCTCTTCAATCGGGATTATCGCAGGTGCAGTTAAAGGCCTGAATGAAGAGCAAGGTAACGTGGTTTCTCGCTTCGGTCTGAAACTGGTTTACGGCTCTACCCTGGTGAGTGTGCTGTCTGCGTCAATCGCAGCACTGGTGCTGTAAAACCATACATAAAAAAGCCGGGGATCATTCCCCGGCTTTTTTACGCCTGTTAATCAGCTAATGGCTGCGGGCGACCAATCAAATACCCTTGCAGATATTGCACCCCGAGCTTATGCAATAGCGCCTGCTGCTGTTGCGTCTCGACAAACTCCGCGACCACACTCAATGACTTCGCTTTCGCCAGATCGGTAATTGATCTCACAATCATCGCATCCAGCGTGTTCGTGACAATATCTTTCACAAAGACGCCATCAATTTTGATGATATCAGCCTGCAAACGCTTTAACCGTTCGTAGTTGGCATATCCGGTGCCAAAGTCATCAATCGCAATCCGGAAACCAAACTTATGCAGCTGCTCGATGTTGTACATGCTGCTTTCTGCGTTAGAAAACGCCTGCTCCTCGGTGATCTCAAGAATGACCGACTGCGGGGAGATGTGATAACGCTTAAACAGACGAATAATCCGCCCGGCAATATTCTTTTGCAGCAGCGTGAGCGGCATTAAATTGACTGAAAAGCGCGGTCCTTTTTTGTCGCAAGGGTGTGTTGCCAGCCACTTCAACAAGGATTCCAGCACTTGCAAATCAAAACGCGCGCTAAGGTTAAACTGAGCAATAAGGGGCAGAAACTTATCCGGGGTCATAATGCCGCCGTCATATTTCAGTCGCGCGAGGATCTCATCATAACCTTCACCCTCTTTGTTGCGAATTGGCTGGGCGTAGAGCAGCAAATCACCCTGATCTAACGCCGTGCGAATGGTATTCAGCAATAGCACCTGTTTAGTGGTCTGCCCGGAAACCATCTCCTCTCTGCTATCCAGCGCCAGCACATGATGATGTGCGCAGGATTGCTCCGCCAGCCAGCTTAACTGCCCCAACAAGGGTTGCAGGGTTTCCTGATTTCCATCAAAACGCCCCCAGGCAGCACCATAGCCCATATCCAGCCCGGTATTGTTCCAGTGAATTTGCCGACTATTCAGGATGTTAACCATATGCTGGAGTCGCCCTTCCGTTTCCGGCCCGCTCAGCACTAACAGCAGTTCACTACCCGGCAATTGATACAACTTTTCGTTTTCCTGCATCAACGGCAGCAGCGTACGGCAAATTGAGCGGATACAGTGAACGCGCATCATTAAGCCGTAATGACGACTCATAAACTCAAGATTATCAATGCGCAGGCAGCAAAAACTCTTGCCCGCCTCTTGCTCCGGCGCTTGTTCCAACGCACGAAAGTTGGGTAGGAGCGTTAACGGATCTGTCAGCGCCTGCAAATGCCAGCGGCGATTAAGCCATTCACTGCGATGATAAATGCGCACCATATAGAGCAGGCAAACGCTAAAGGAAATCAGCACCGCAAGAATAAATGCCAGCGAATATTCGGTTTCCACCCCTTGCAAAAAGTTCTGGTTGTAATTCAGCAGGCAAAGCGTTGAAACAGCCCAGGTGAGATTTAAAAACGGATAGCGAAGCTTACCGACCCCGAGGGTAAAGATGATGAAGAAAACGGGTACCAAGTAACCGGCAATAAAGTCGTTTTCATAAGGTGTGCACAACAGAAGTAGCAGCACGCTTAACGCTGCCAGCCAGCTTAAGGTAAATGCGCGTTTCTCTTTGCCCAACGACGGAGCGATATCCCTGCGCCACAATATCTGCGCAAAGTGGGGACTTACAATCATGCGAGTGAGATAGTAGAAAAGCATGTTGTAAATCAGCACAGCGGTGAAAAGGCTTAGCAAATCAACGACCGTGAAAATGGCATCCGCATCGCCGAAAAAGGTGGATATCTTTAGCGGGAAATCAAAGAAGCTCCCCACAAGATACATGCTGCATTTGATGCCGATCGGCGTCACCAAACCAAGCCAGAACAGACGTTGCCAGACATATCGGCTGGTCAATCCATAACGCCAACGCGTCCCCAGCTGCCAGCGTAATATTGCGCAGGCACACAACACGACAAACGTCTGGCTACCGAGCATGACCGCAGTCTGTAAAAAAGAGAGATGAAAGTTCCACAGATTGGTGCAAAACATCCCGCATAAAACGGGAACGACACCGCGCCAGCCAAAGATAAACAAGATTGACAGCATTACGCACAGTGGCATCCACGCCAGAAAGATATAACTGGAATGGATAATGGCAAGTGGCGAAATAAAACGGGATAGCTGAATAAGTACCACGGTGAGCGTAAACGCTAGTGTGAATATCTTGATATTTTTTATCAGGTTATGCTCCACAAACATGAGTACACTACTCTCACTGATCGGGGTTTTCAGGCACACAAATAATAAGTTTATTCGCATCGCGAAGCAAACAGGGGCCAGCCTGTTGCCGATTTTTCATCCAATGATGCTTTCACCAGGCGGCGCTAACCCGGACGTAGACTGTATTACAAAAGCGGCAAAAAGCAGAGACAAAAAACCCCCGCTTTGCAGCGAGGGTTGGAAATTTGGTGGAGCTAAGCGGGATCGAACCGCTGACCTCTTGCATGCCATGCAAGCGCTCTCCCAGCTGAGCTATAGCCCCACGATGCGTTTACGTACCAAATTTGCTGGGTGCAAAATTTGGTGGAGCTAAGCGGGATCGAACCGCTGACCTCTTGCATGCCATGCAAGCGCTCTCCCAGCTGAGCTATAGCCCCGTCACGTAAAGCTTGTCGAGTTGACGGGCGGCATCATATGAATTCCGCCCGAATGTGTCAACGGCAAATTGCAACGTGTAGTTTCAATCGCTGAAAAATCAGGCAAATAAACAATTTTGGAAAACCGCTCGCATTCAGTAGTTATTCATGTCACGGTTTCCTGTAAAGTGGTGTTATAAAATGAACTACTAATAGACCCACATACATTCAGGGAATTGTTATGTTCAAGGAGAGGATGACACCAGATGAACTTGCCAGACTGACCGGCTATAGCCGCCAGACCATTAATAAATGGGTACGCAAGGAAGGCTGGACAACGTCACCAAAACCTGGCGTCCAGGGTGGCAAAGCCCGACTGGTTCACGTCAATGAACAGGTTCGTGAATATATTCGCAATGCTGAACGTCCAGAAGGTCAGGGAGAAGCGCCTGCCCTTTCTGGTGATGCGCCGCTTGAAGTATTGCTGGTGACACTGGCGAAAGAGATGACGCCAGTTGAACAAAAACAGTTTACATCCTTGCTTCTGCGGGAAGGGATTATCGGATTGTTACAACGCTTAGGGATTCGCGATAGCAAATAATATGAAAAGATTACGCAACAAAATGACCACCGAAGAACTGGCTGAATGCCTCGGTGTGGCTAAACAAACTGTTAACCGTTGGATCAGAGAAAAAGGCTGGAAAACGGAAAAATTTCCCGGCGTGAAAGGCGGTCGTGCCAGACTTATTCTGGTCGATACGCAAGTTTGCGAGTTTATTCAGAACACGCCAGCCTTCCATAACACACCAATGTTGATGGAAGCTGAAGAGAGAATTGCTGAATACGCTCCTGGAGCACGCGCCCCGGCGTATCGACAAATCATCAACGCGATAGATAATATGACAGACATTGAGCAGGAAAAAGTCGCGCAATTTTTGTCACGTGAAGGAATTCGCAATTTCCTCGCCCGTCTCGATATTGACGAATCAGCATAAATAAAAAACGGCAGGATATTATCTCCTGCCGTTTATCTTTTTACACGCTAATTACTGCTGATTTTCGCGTTCAGCAATAAAATCCAGCGCTTTGTTGATACGCTCGATACTGCGGGTCTTACCAATTGCGTGAACGGTAACATCCAGTGCTGGAGACTGCCCCGCACCGGTTACGGCGACACGCAGCGGCATACCAACTTTACCCATACCCACTTCCAGCTCATCCGCCGTCGCCTGAATAGCGTGATGAACGTTTTCAGCGGTCCAGTCAGTAATCGCGGCCAGTTTGTCACGAACCACTTCCAGCGGCTGACGCGCTACCGGACGCAGATGTTTTTTCGCCGCATCGGCATCGAACTCAGCAAAATCTTCGTAGAAATAACGGCAGCTCTGTGCCATCTCTTTCAGCGTCTTGCAGCGTTCGCCCAGCAGTTTCACCAGATCAGCCAGCTGCGGGCCGTTACGGGTATCGATATTTTCCTGCTCAATGTGCCACTGTAAGTGAGTAGCAACATACTCCGGCGGCAGCGCGTTAATGTAGTGATGGTTCAGCCACAGCAGCTTGTCGGTGTTGAACGCACTGGCAGATTTGCTGACGGCATTCAAAGTGAAGTATTTGATCATCTCTTCACGAGTGAAGATTTCCTGATCGCCGTGGGACCAGCCCAGACGCACCAGATAGTTCAGCAGTGCTTCTGGCAAATAACCGTCATCACGATACTGCATTACGCTGACTGCCCCGTGACGTTTGGACAGTTTTTTACCGTCATCGCCATTGATCATAGAAACGTGCGCGTAAACCGGCACCGGCGCTTTCAGGGCCTTAAGAATGTTGATCTGGCGCGGCGTGTTGTTGATATGGTCTTCGCCACGGATAACGTGGGTGATTTCCATATCCCAGTCATCGACAACCACACAGAAGTTATAGGTTGGGGAACCATCGGTACGGCGGATAATCAGATCATCCAGCTCCTGGTTGCTGAACTCGATCGGACCACGGATCTGATCGTCAAAAACAACAGAACCTTCCTGCGGATTAGCAAAACGCACGACACACGGTTCATCATCAGCATGATGCTCATGGCTGTGGCGGCAGCGACCGTCATAACGCGGCTTCTCACCTTTCGCCATTTGCTCTTCGCGCAGCGCTTCCAGGCGCTCTTTAGAGCAATAGCATTTATAAGCAGTGCCCTCTTCCAGCATCTGATCGATCACCGCATTGTAGCGATCAAAACGTTTGGTCTGGTAGTACGGACCTTCATCCCACTCCAGGCTCAGCCAGTTCATGCCATCCATAATGGCTTCGATAGCTTCCGGCGTGGAACGCTCAAGATCGGTGTCTTCAATACGCAGCACGAACTCACCGCCGTGGTTACGTGCAAAAAGCCAGGAGTAAAGAGCAGTACGCGCGCCGCCAACGTGCAGATAGCCTGTTGGGCTTGGCGCGAAGCGAGTTTTGATTTTCATGAAATGGCCTTACGTTTAGAAAGATGCCGACAACCGGCAAATCCTGGAAAAATTGAGTGGGCGATATTCTATCACTCCCGCCTGATTCCTCAATGTAGTTCGGGTTTCTACCTTACGCATTATTGTTTTCGTTGACAAATTGCGCAACACGGTCTGTTTTGCGATCATCTTGCTTAAATTTACGACGAACGAACAATTTCTTTAGAAAATGCGTTGACTCATTTTGAACTCTCCCTATAATGCGACTCCACACAGCGGGGGTGATTAGCTCAGCTGGGAGAGCACCTCCCTTACAAGGAGGGGGTCGGCGGTTCGATCCCGTCATCACCCACCACTTTCTCGCCAGCTAAATTTCTTGTAAAAATGTGAAGTACCGAAGTGGGTGATTAGCTCAGCTGGGAGAGCACCTCCCTTACAAGGAGGGGGTCGGCGGTTCGATCCCGTCATCACCCACCACTTTCTCGCCAGCTAAATTTCTTGTAAAAATGTGAAGTACCGAAGTGGGTGATTAGCTCAGCTGGGAGAGCACCTCCCTTACAAGGAGGGGGTCGGCGGTTCGATCCCGTCATCACCCACCACTTCGGGTCGTTAGCTCAGTTGGTAGAGCAGTTGACTTTTAATCAATTGGTCGCAGGTT
>OBJB01000054.1_pt1 | contig 62635 bp, 64 predicted proteins | sample 1502991 | NCBI WGS metagenome assembly OBJB01 (sample SAMN01828327, study PRJEB22528) | human gut metagenome | isolation source: stool | host: Homo sapiens | place: USA
TTCCCTACACGACGCTCTTCCGATCTTGTATAGTTGAGGCAATCTGAATTTACTTAACTTGTCTTGTAATAATCCCATATCCTATTGTATATGTAAGCCTCGTCGGCCTACTTTAAAATAATGTATATAAACTCACTAATACATTCTGTTTTCAAGGTGTTCCCGTCAAAACAGGCTGCAAAGATAGTAAATTCTACAACCGATTGTACTTTTTTTCAAAAAAAATATTTAGGGGCATCAAAACTTTTAGGATTTAGGGCAGTTATAAACAAAATGTATTACTTTTGCGTTTAATAAAGAGCTAAACTACCAAAGTAAAAGTATGACCACGAAAAAGAAAATTGTATTTGTCGTTAATCCTATCTCGGGGACACAGGGGAAAAGAGCCATATTAAAATGGATTGACGAACGTATAAACCGTACACTCTATGATTATACGATTGTCAAAACACAATATGCCGGCCATGCTGAAAAGATTGCGGCTACAGCTGCCAAAGAGAAAGTAGATATAGTAGTGGCTATTGGAGGAGATGGAACTATAAACGAAATAGGACGTGCGTTGATACATACGGATACGGCATTAGGCATTATACCTTGCGGATCGGGAAACGGACTGGCACGGCATTTACAAATTCCTTTGGAACCCAAGGCTGCTATTGACATTATAAACGAAAGTTCTGTTGCCTGTATTGATTACGGAAAAATAAACAATATACCCTTTTTCTGCACATGCGGAGTAGGTTTTGACGCGTTTGTCAGCTTAAAGTTTGCTGATTCAGGTAAACGCGGACTACTAACCTATCTGGAAAATACCTTGCATGAAAGTCTGAGTTACAAACCTGAAACTTATGAAATAGAAAATGAAGAAGGAACGGTAAAATACAAAGCTTTCCTGATAGCCTGCGGCAATGCCTCCCAATATGGGAACAACGCATATATTGCTCCACAGGCCTCGTTAACCGATGGGTTGATGGATGTCACAATATTAGAGCCGTTCACAGTGCTGGATGTTCCTTCTTTATCTTTTCAACTTTTCAACAAAACCATAGACCAAAACAGCCGGATCAAGACATTCCGTACTAAAAAGATTAAAATACATCGTTCAAAACCCGGAGTTATGCATTATGACGGAGATCCGATCATGGGAGGAAAAGATATTGAGGTAGAATTGATTCCACACGGACTCAACATCATTGTTTCTGATAAAAAAAAAGAGAACGAACCTTTTAGTCTCTTACAGCAAATATCCGAAATATTCAGTGGTATGAAACCTAAAGCTGAAACTTTTGCTTTCCGGCACAGCCATTTATTTGAACTTAACAAAAGTTTATTGCGTCGTCTATCCAAAAAACAATAAAAAATATCTTTTTTCTGAACATCAGTAAAGACTCTGCAAATAAAAACAGTTTCTTTATGATGTTCAGAATAATCCGCTCTCTACATGTTCAGATAGAATTCTTTAGTCAAGGCTATATATTCTTCACTATACACATGACGTGATAATTCGATGATCAAATCGTCTGTAACACACTTATCCACAAAGAATTTGAAAGCAAGCAGCACCCGTTTGGGCTCCGATCCAGGTTTTGTATGAATGAAAGTCTGATGTGAGAGATGTAATCCGTAACGAGTGGCAGCCATCAAAAAAGATTCTTTACCATCAGCAGGAATAATCACAGAAAAAACGCCTTCGGGATGAAGCAAACGGGCTGCAGATCCTGCTAATTTGTCAAAATCAAGAAAATCTGTATGTCGGGCGATATTACGCTGTTTCCCAGGGCATTTCAATGAATCGGTAAAATAAGGAGGATTGGAAACAATGACATCAAAGAGTGTTTCCGATGTAAAATGACAAATATCCTGCAACTCCACTTCTATCCTATCCTGCCACGGAGATGCCGCCACATTTCCACGAGCCTGTTCCACAGCATCCGCATCTATATCAACCGCTCTTATCCGGGCATTGCACCGCTGTGCCATCATCAAAGAAATCAATCCGGTTCCAGTACCAATATCTAAAATATTACGGGCGGAAACCACATCGGCCCAAGCTCCCAATAAAACTCCGTCCGTACCAACCTTCATGGCACATCTATCATGATAAACAGTAAATTGCTTAAAAGAAAAATAAGGATTTGGCATACTATATTTATTAAATTAGCTGTCAAAAATAGGAAAATCCATTTAATTACTCCAATTATTAGGAAATATTTGATTTTTAAAACTCAATTAGTTCCCATGAATTTTCCTTATTCGACAAGGAATGATTAACTTTGTCCCCGTTTTGGGCATTGGGCTCAATTTAACACAAGAGGAATAAATTATGAAGAGGAATAAGAAAGAGGATATTTTGTTGAATACTGATAACGATGACATCTCTATGTTAGCTGAAATCCAAACGGATCCGGATGAAGTAACTGCTATGGAATTTAATAAAGAAATACCTGTTATGCCTTTACGCAACATGGTAATGTTTCCATCTGTAGTAATGCCTGTGACCATTGGACGCCCCAGCACATTGAAATTGATAAATGCTGCATACAAGAAAAAACTTCCCATAGCGGTAGTTTGTCAGATACAGGGAGATATGGACGATCCCGGTTTTAATGATGTGTACCATGTAGGAGTTATCGGGAAGATTCTCCGTGTATTCGAAATGCCAGGTGGAAATACCACAGTAATTATGCAGTCAAACGGGCCCAAAGTACATTTGGACAGTATCACCAAAACGTCTCCATATTTGAAAGGGATGGTGACTCCTATTCCGGAGGCAAATGACCAACTGGAAACGGACGAATTCAAAGCATTGATTGACACCTGCAAGGATCTGACGAGCAAGTTCATAGAGGCTTCCGAGAAGATGAGTCCGGATACGGTTTTTGCAATCAAGAACTTGGACAATCCGGAAATTTTGGTAAATTTCATTTGTGCAAACTTCCCTATTCCGGTAGAAGAAAAGATAAAATTGCTAAAAGCTGGCGATTTGCAAAGCCGCCTGTATATGCTGGTCAAGATCTTAAATCGTGAAGTACAATTGGCTGACATCAAACAAAGCATTCAAATGCGTACACGCGAAGATATTGACCGTCAGCAACGCGAATATTTCTTGCAGCAACAAATTAAAAACATACAGGATGAACTGGGTGCCGGACAGGAAGATGAAATAGATGAACTCCGCCAAAAAGGAAAAACCAAGAAATGGAGTCCGGAAATGGCAGAACTCTTTGAAAAAGAAGTTTCCAAATTGGAAAGGACAAATTCCCAATCACCGGATTTCAATGTGCAACTTACCTATTTGCAAACCCTGTTAGGATTACCTTGGAATGTCTTTACCACTGACAACCTGAATATAAGTAATGCCGAAAAGACATTGAACAAAGACCACTACGGACTAGAGAAAGTAAAGGAGCGTATCCTTGAACATTTAGCAGTGCTGAAACTAAAAGGTGATATGAAATCACCCATCATCTGCCTTTATGGTCCTCCGGGAGTCGGTAAAACTTCTTTAGGGCGTTCCATAGCGGCATCATTGAAACGTAAATATGTACGTATGTCATTGGGTGGTGTGCATGACGAAGCCGAGATCCGTGGCCATCGTAAAACTTATATCGGTGCCATGCCGGGCCGTATCATCAAAAGTTTGATAAAAGCCGAGTCTTCTAATCCGGTTATCATTTTGGACGAAATAGACAAACTGGGCAGTGACCACCGTGGAGATCCCAGTTCCGCTATGCTGGAAGTGCTTGACCCCGAACAGAACAACACTTTCCACGATAACTATTTGGATGTAGATTACGACTTGTCTAAAGTAATGTTCATCGCTACGGCAAACAATTTGAGTACCATTCCTCCTGCTCTGCTGGACCGTATGGAGTTGATAGAGGTCAGCGGATATATCACAGAAGAAAAAGTAGAAATAGCCCGCCGGCACCTTGTTCCCAAAGAACTGGAAGCCAACGGCATTAAAAAAGAATATGTGAAGTTCTCTAAAGCTGCCTTGGAATGTATCGTAGAAAATTATACTCGTGAAAGCGGGGTGCGCGAACTTGAGAAGAAGATAAACAAGGTAATGCGTAAAATAGCGTTGGAATTTGCACGTGACGGCTATGAAGTGATGCATGAAATAAAACCTGCCGATGTACGCAAATACCTGGGCACGCCAGAATATAGCCGCGACAAATACCAAGGAAATGAATACGCCGGTGTTGTCACAGGGCTGGCGTGGACAGCTGTCGGAGGTGAAATTTTGTTTGTAGAAACCAGTTTAAGCAAAGGAAAAGGCGGTAAACTGACATTAACCGGGAACTTGGGTGACGTAATGAAAGAGTCGGCCATGCTGGCTTTGGAATATCTCAAGGCACATACCAAACTGCTGAATTTACAGGAAGATATCTTTGACAATTGGAATATCCACATCCATGTACCTGAAGGAGCCATCCCTAAAGATGGTCCGTCAGCCGGTATCACCATGGTGACTTCATTGGCATCCGCCCTCACCCAGCGTAAAGTGAAAGCAAATCTGGCAATGACAGGCGAGATCACATTACGTGGAAAAGTCCTGCCCGTAGGCGGTATCAAAGAAAAGATCCTAGCCGCTAAACGCGCCGGAATCAAAGACATCATTTTATGTGAGGAAAACCGCAAGAACATTGAAGAAATTCAGCCGATGTATCTGGAAGGACTGACATTCCATTATGTCACGGATATTAAGGAAGTATTGGCTTTGGCTCTCACCAATGAAAAAGTAAACGGTGCCATTGATTTTAATATTACCAATCAAAAAACAGAAGAAAAGAAATAAATATGACTTTTGACTTACAATATACAGACCCCAAATCGAATGCCCGTGCCGGATTGATAACGACTGACCACGGGCAAATAGAAACCCCCATCTTTATGCCTGTAGGCACATTGGGAACGGTGAAGGGCGTGCATTTACATGAGTTGAAAGAGGACATTAAAGCGCAGATAATCCTGGGCAACACTTACCACCTGTATTTACGACCGGGACTGGATATAATAGAACGTGCCGGAGGTCTGCATAAATTCAACGGCTTTGACCGTCCTATGCTGACTGACAGTGGTGGTTTTCAGGTATTCTCTTTATCAGGTATCCGCAAAATGAGAGAAGAAGGTGTGGAATTTCGCTCACATATAGACGGTTCGAAACACCTGTTCACTCCTGAACGGGTGATGGACATAGAACGGACTATCGGTGCAGATATCATGATGGCTTTTGACGAATGTACTCCGGGAACCGCAGATTATGAATACGCAAAAAAATCAATGCAGCTTACCCATCGTTGGCTGGACCGTTGCATAAAGCATTTCAACGAAACCGATCCCAAATATGGTTATCAACAGTCATTATTTCCCATAGTACAAGGCTGTGTCTATCCCGACTTACGCAAACAATCAGCGGAATATATTGCCTCCAAGGGAGCTGACGGAAATGCCATCGGTGGCCTGGCCGTAGGTGAGCCAACCGAGAAAATGTACGAAATGATAGAGGTTGTCAATGAAATCTTACCCAAAGACAAGCCCCGCTATCTGATGGGAGTCGGTACACCGGTAAATATACTGGAGGGTATAGAACGCGGTGTAGATATGTTTGATTGTGTAATGCCGACCCGGAACGGACGCAATGGAATGTTGTTCACTAAAAACGGCATAATGAACATGCGCAACAAGAAATGGGAGGATGATTATTCTCCTATCGAGGCCGAAGGAGCATCGTATGTAGATACCATGTACAGCCGTGCTTACTTGCGCCATCTGTTCCACGCACAAGAACTGCTGGCCATGCAAATCGCTTCTATCCACAACTTGGCATTCTATCTGTGGCTAGCAGGCGAGGCCCGTAAACACATCATTGCAGGAGATTTCTCTACGTGGAAACCAATGATGGTAAAACGCTTATCTACAAGATTATAAATTACTAGAAATGAAGAATTGGTTCAAGACAAACACAGATTCATCCCCAAAGGATAAAAAATGGTGGAAGCCGAATATCAGTTGGCTGAAACTGGATAAATGGGTGAAAAGACTGGACATATATATCATTAAGAAGTTTCTGGGAACCTACTTTTTCGCTATTGCATTGATTATCTCCATTGCAGTAGTATTTGATGTGAACGAAAATATAGACAGGTTCATCAATAACAAAGCTCCGCTGAAAGCGATTGTATTTGATTATTACATGAACTTCATCCCCTACTTCTCCAATCTGTTCAGCCCCTTGTTTGTCTTTATCGCTGTTATCTTCTTTACTTCCAAGCTGGCAGAAAACTCGGAAATCATTGCCATGTTCTCCACCGGAATGAGTTTTAAACGAATGATGCGGCCCTATATGATTTCGGCCGCAATCATTTCCGTTGTTACTTTCGGACTGGGAGCATACGTCATACCTAAGGGAAATGTAACCCGTTTGGATTTTGAGGACCGTTATAAGAAAAAAAAGAAACAGGAATATGTGCGGAATGTGCAACTGGAAGTAGACAGCGGGGTCATTGCCTACATAGAACGTTATGAAAATTATAATAAAACGGGATACCGTTTCTCTTTAGACAAGTTTGATGACAAGAAACTGGTTGCCCACCTTACTGCCCGAAGTGTCACTTATGATACAGCATCTGTACACAAATGGACAATCAAGAACTATATGATACGTGAGATGGAAGGTATGCGTGAGAAAATCACTCGGGGTGACCGTTTGGATACGATCATTAAAATGGAGCCTCAAGATTTTCTGATTATGAAAGGGCAGCAACAAACCATGACAAGCCCTGAACTGAAAGAATATATAGACAAGCAGAAAAGACGTGGGTTCGCCAACATAAAGGAATTTGAAATTGAATATTACCAACGTATAGCCATGTCCTTTGCCGCTTTTATCTTGACAACCATTGGTGTTTCCTTATCATCCAGAAAAATGAAAGGAGGAATGGGACTGCATTTAGGAGTAGGGTTAGCACTTAGTTTTTCATACATTTTGTTCCAAACAGTGTCAGCAACCTTTGCTGTCAACGGAAACACCCCTCCTATTATAGCGGTATGGATTCCTAATATACTTTACACATTTATTGCTATCTATTTATACAGAAAAGCTCCTAAATAATCATAGGAGCTTTTCTAGTTTTTGACGCCAATCCTCGCCGTTCTCCGGTTGCATCGTAATAAAGCCCAGTTCTTTACCAATAACAATATTGGCCGCACCGTCATCTACAAATATTGTTTCAGCCGGATTCAGTTTACTATCTTTGATCATATAGTTAAAGATGCCAGGATCCGGCTTGGTGGAACCGGCTTCGTAGGAAGTATAAATCTTGTCAACATAAGCGTCCAATGGCTTTCCCGCAGAAGTAAATGCATTGCTCCTCGCCCATCCCATCACATAAGGATTGGTGTTGCTCAATATATATACCTTGTACTTCTTACGAAGCTCATTCAGGTAATCCAATTTATATTGCGGCACGTCCGTAACAAATCCTTTCCACCCATTTTCCACGTCTTGATAAGTCAATTCTTTCCCGCAGATTTTACTCAACTCACAGCGAAAAGTCTCAGCGTCTATGTTTCCATTTTCTACTTCCTGAAAAATCCCCTGCTGGTGGTATTTCCCTAATAAACTGTCCGCTTCCCTCACTCCTATCCGCTCAAATGCCTTTACAGCCTGTTCACGATCAAGGCCAATGACAACCCCGCCGAAATCAAACACAATATTCTTAATCTGTTTCATAATCTTTTTATTTATCCGCTGTAAAGGTAGGCATTTGATTGTGAATGGTAAATGATGTAAGTCAATAAAATACCATATAGCAAAAAAAACCGCAGATTCCATTGAGAATCCACGGTAATTATTTTTGTTGTATTTTTCTTCCTTTCGGAAATGTTCTCTCAATTCAAATAAGAAGAGAGTTCGGATACGGTGACATCCTTGGCAACGATAACACCATTTTCATCTAACAAAAAGTTCTTAAAGCCTCTTTTCAAGCGATAAGTCTGATATAGATCCGATGAAACACCAGCCAATTCCACAAAACAATTAGAAGTTGAAATCTGGTCTTTTTTAATGGTCTCGTTAAATATCGACTTGTATTCATCAAATGAAACGGAAACCATTTCTACATTGTCGGCCTGCGCGACGGCATGATTCAAAGTAGCATTCTGCATCCTTGACAAAGCATCATAGCTGGCCCAAAAACTTAGCAGTACATATTTACCTCTTAAATCCTTCAAGTCAATCAACTGCTTTTCGCCACAGATAGTAAATGTAGGAGCCTTGTCTCCTATGGTCAAGCCTTCTGTCGGCGTGTTTTTCCCTACAAAAGAGAATGAAATCAAGGAACTAATAATTAATACAACAAAAATCCACTTTACATTTTTAATCATGTAATTCGATCTTAGTTAATACTATCCGAGACTGCCCTTAAACAGTGATTTCCACCCGGAACATTATCTTTAGTACTGATAATCAATACCATTTAAATTGGAAATCTGCGGCAAAGGTAAGGAGTTTTGAAATTAACTCCAAGATTTTTTCTCAAAAAATATGTTATATAGCATAAAATCGTCCTTTTCATCGAGAAAAAAGAATGCAGAAAATATAGCTGATAAGGATTTATTTACGTACTTTTGCAATCTGTAAATAGCAACCACAAAGTATGAATAATAATACTGAACTTATTTTAATCAGAATTACCGGTCTTGACCGGCCGGGATTAACCGCTTCCATTACGGAAATTTTGTCAAAATATGATGTTACCATTTTGGATATTGGCCAGGCCGATATTCATAGCACCCTGTCATTAGGCATTTTATTCAAAAGCCAGGAAAAAGATTCAGGGAATATCATGAAAGAGTTGCTATTTAAAGCTTCCGCATTAGGCATCAATATCCGTTTCTATCCCGTTACTGTGGAAGAATATGAGGAATGGGTAAACATGCAAGGCAAGAACCGGTACATCCTGACTTTACTGGGACGCAAGCTGACAGCCAAACAAATCGCGGCAGTCACAGGAATATTAGCGGAACAAGGTTTGAATATTGATGCTATCAAACGTCTTACAGGGCGTATTCCATTGGATGAACGGAAAGCGAATGTACGGGCTTGTATCGAATTCTCCGTCCGTGGCACCCCCCGCCAAAGGGAAGAGATGCAACAGGCGTTAATGAAACTGAGCAGCGACCTGGAAATGGACTTTTCTTTCCAGCTGGACAATATGTACCGGCGTATGCGACGCTTGATTTGTTTCGATATGGATTCCACATTGATACAGACAGAGTGTATAGATGAATTAGCCGAACGCGCCGGTGTGGGTGACCAAGTACGAGAAATCACAGAACGCGCCATGCGTGGAGAAATTGATTTCATAGAAAGCTTCACAGAACGGGTGGCTTTGCTGAAAGGACTGGATGAAAGCGTAATGAAAGAAATCGCAGAAAACCTTCCCATCACCGAAGGTGTGGAACGTCTGATGTTCGTGTTGAAAAGATATGGTTACAAAATAGCCATCCTATCCGGTGGATTCACCTATTTCGGCAATTATCTGAAAGATAAATTCGGCATAGATTACGTATATGCCAATGAACTGGAAATAGTAAATGGCAAATTAACCGGAAGATATCTGGGAGATGTAGTTGACGGAAAACGTAAAGCCGAACTGCTGAAACTGATCGCTCAAGTAGAACGTGTGGACATAGCACAAACTATTGCTGTAGGAGACGGAGCGAATGACTTGCCCATGTTGTCCGAAGCCGGTCTGGGTATAGCATTCCATGCAAAACCCAAAGTAGTGGCTAACGCACAACAGTCCATTAATACGATCGGATTGGACGGCGTCCTCTATTTCCTGGGCTTCAAGGACTCTTACTTGGAAGAACGCGGCAAACTCTAAAGAAAGAAGTAACTATATATATGAAATTTTCAGAACTAAATTTAGAAGAAGGGGTGCTTCAGGCATTAGATGCCATGAGATTTGAAGAATGCACTCCTGTACAAGAACATACCATACCGGTCATTCTTGAAGGAAAAGATTTGATCGGAGTGGCACAGACCGGAACCGGCAAGACTGCCGCATACCTTTTGCCCGTTCTTAATCAATTAAGCAAAGGCGGATATCCGGAAGATGCCATCAATTGTGTGATCATGTCACCCACACGCGAATTAGCGCAACAGATAGACCAGCAAATGGAAGGTTTCTCTTATTTTCTACCGGCATCCAGCGTGGCTGTTTACGGAGGAAACGATGGTGTGCGCTTCGAGCAAGAAAAGAAAGGTTTAACTTTGGGGGCCGATGTAGTCATTGCTACTCCGGGACGTCTGATAAGTCATCTCAGCCTAGGTTACGTAGACTTGTCTAAAGTTTCTTTCTTTATTCTTGATGAAGCGGACCGTATGCTGGATATGGGATTCTCGGATGACATTATGCAAATAGTGAAATATCTGCCGAAAGAACGTCAGACCATCATGTTCTCGGCCACTATGCCGGCTAAAATACAACAATTGGCAAAAACGATCTTAAACAATCCGGTAGAAATAAAATTAGCGGTTTCAAAACCTGCGGAAAAGATTATCCAAACGGCTTATATCTGTTATGAACGCCAGAAATTGGGAATTATTCAATCCCTTTTCCAGGATCAAACACCCGAACGTGTCATTATCTTTGCCTCTTCCAAATTGAAAGTAAAGGAGGTGACACAAGCATTCAAGCGGATGAAACTGAACGTAGGTGAAATGCACTCAGACTTGGAGCAGTCCCAACGGGAACAGATTATGCGTGAATTTAAAAGTGGCAGAATCAATATTCTGATTGCTACCGATATTGTTTCGCGAGGAATAGACATTGACGATATTCGTTTGGTAATCAACTACGATGTCCCACATGACAGCGAGGATTATGTACACCGCATCGGCCGTACAGCTCGTGCCAACCATGATGGTTGCGCCATTACTTTTGTCAGTGAGAAAGAGCAGACCCAATTCAAAGCTATTGAAAATTTCCTGGGTAGGAACATCTATAAAATCCCGGTTCCCGAGGAATTGGGAGAAGCGCCCGAATACAACCCGCGAAGTGGCGCCGGTCGTAGCAATCACAAAGGTAGCGGCTCCAGAAAACAAGGCAATTATAAGGGGAAAAAGAACGGTACGGGCAAGCCCAATGCCAATAATAGAAGAAACACCCCAAAAGAATAGACGGAAGAGATGATATCTAAAAACCATTGGAGGAAGACGGACTTGTTTTCCTCCAATTTTATTTTATGGAGAGGGTCACTTCATGGCTCATCTGCAAAATAGATGCGAGGCAATCACAAACATCCATTATATGTATTGCTTGTAGGATATATAATCTTTCACCTGTAACATTACTAACCTTACACCCCACACATTAGTAACGTATGGGGTGACACGTTACTAACCTTCCGGCATGTACGTTACTAACCTCTCAAACGTCCTGTTCTTTTCAGAAAAGAACAAGGTCTTTAAAAAAAAGAACAGGACGTTTTCATTGAAAGAACAAGAGCTTTTTAAAATTTGACCTGTTGTTTTTTCCCATAACGGCATCTACATGCCGAAACGCCTTATTTTTCCTTCAGATCTTTCAGCCATTCCGCAAACGCCCTGCCCATCGGCATTCCGGCTGAAAGATATGCATTGTGAAATGTTTCAGCCGAAAAATATCCTTCAGGAAAACCAATTCCCCAAGAATCGGAAGAATACCAATCCGGCTGAAGGATTCCAATCTCCGGCTGAAGAATTCCCAAGCCCAATCCTTCAGCCGGAATACCGATGGGCAGGGCATTTGCGAGCAGGCTGAAGCTTTTGAAGGATTTTTCAGGGTATTCTCTATAGAGCATGATAGCGACCAAATAGTAATCGCGAAATAAAAAAAATGACATAGCCACGACTACCTTACCAACTCGAATGCAAGTCCTCCATCCTTGCCGGCAGTGATATTGACCATATAACAAGACGCGCCGTCAGGTATGCACACCGTGGCCTGATAATGATACCCTTTCGAATCGACACCCATAAAATCCATATCCGACAATATAGCCCATTGCAAGAAATCATCCGGAACCACCCCCTTGAACATCTGCTTGGTGATATCTTTGGCATAAAGACTCTTCCTGCCTTCATACACGCAAATGTGTATGATATTGTCATAATATACATTATCCACCCCAAGTCCTTCCTCCGAAACCCCCGGACGCATTACTTTAATCTTTGACGGGTTAATGTACACATATCCGCGATAACGGACATTATCGTATGTCACCACCGAATCTTTCTTAATAACTTCGTTATAAACAGGGATTTCCCGAGTATGGATAAATGCCAGAGAATCATTCTCCGTATCAGACTTATGCAGGCGTATCACATCTCCCACAGCCGAATGAAACCAAAAAATATGCTCCCCCTGCTTCTCAATCTTATAACCATTAGTCCGTGCACCATACGTAATCAACGAATCGCCTATAATTTTAAAAGCAACGGGAGCCGTAGCGGCATCTGCATAAAACAGGGTATCGCCTTTCACCCTCAGTAATGCCGTTTCCGTATTATCGTCCAACCATATACCTTCCAACAAAGATTTTGCCTCCTTGTTTTCTTCCAGAGCGGATGCTTTTTGTTGCGGAGTTCCACAAGAAGACAGAGCAACAGCCAACATTATTATCGAAAAACGTTTGTACATGGTTATTCTCTCTATTTTTTTATTTATCGACCGATGCAATGATAAACAAACCCCATTTCCTGTAGTTCGTCACCATCATAAATATTTCGTCCGTCAAGCACTACAGGCTGCTTCATCGCCTTCTTGATTACTCCCCAGGTAGGAAGACGGAACTCTTTCCACTCGGTTACCAGAATCAACGCATCCGCATCAAGAGCCGCATCATACATATCGTGCGCATAATAAACCGACTCTCCTATCCGGCGGCGGGACTCATCCATAGCAGCAGGATCGTATGCGCGGACATTGCAACCCGACTGTTTCAATTTCTCAATAAGTACCAAAGCCGGAGCCTCACGCATATCGTCCGTACCGGGCTTGAATGCAAGTCCCCACAAAGCCACTGTTTTGCCTTTCAAATCTCCATTGAATACTTTTACCAGTTTCTCGAACAAAATGCCTTTCTGATTCTCGTTCACATCTTCCACCGCTTTCAACACCTGCATGGAATAACCATTCTGCTCGGCAGTCTTAATCAACGCCTTCACATCTTTCGGGAAACAAGATCCACCATAACCGCATCCCGGATACAAGAACTTACGCCCGATACGACTGTCGGAACCTATTCCGTCACGTACCATATTTACATCAGCTCCCACCAGTTCGCACAAGTTGGCAATATCGTTCATAAAGCTGATACGGGTGGCCAACATGGAGTTTGCCGCATACTTGGTCATCTCGGCAGAAGGAATATCCATGAAGATAACGCGGAAGTTAACCAGCATGAAAGGTTTATAAAGCTTGGTCATCAGTTTTTTAGCCCTTTCCGACTCTACGCCCACTACCACACGGTCCGGACTCATAAAGTCATCGATAGCATTACCTTCTTTCAAGAATTCCGGATTAGAAGCCACATCGAAATCTATCGACTCCCCTCTTTTCTCCAATTCCTCCCGGATAGCCGCTTTTACTTTCCGGGCCGTACCCACGGGCACCGTACTCTTGGTCACGACCAAGGTGTATTTCTTCATATTAGCACCAATCGTCTTGGCAACTTCAAGCACATAACGCAAATCGGCACTTCCGTCTTCATCGGGAGGAGTGCCCACAGCACTGAACACAATATCCACATTGTCCAGACAACTCTCTAAAGAGGTGGTGAAATGAAGACGTCCAGCCTTTACATTACGCAAGACCATATCTTCCAATCCCGGTTCATAAATAGGAATAATACCCTGTTGCAGATTAGCAATCTTATCCGCATTTACATCTACACAAGTTACGTCTACGCCTGTTTCGGCAAAACATGTTCCGGTAACAAGTCCTACATACCCGGTTCCTACAATCGCTATATTCATTTTATTTAATTCGTTAGTCTAACTTTTTCGCTGCAAAATTACAATAAATTATGAGTGAGTTGTTATTTTCTTCCATAAAAGTTGCGCTGAAACGGAATAAAAATGCTAATTTTGCGATATGATTGAATTGGCTAGACATATAGAAATTCTGTTACTGGAAAATGACTGTGTGATTATTCCAGACTTTGGCGGTTTTATAGCGCACTATCAACCGGCACGGTATATCAAGGAAGAAAATCTTTATCTTCCCCCTGTACGTACTATTGGTTTCAATCCCCAATTGACTATAAACGATGGTTTATTAGTTCAATCGTATATGCAAGCCCATCACACCGATTTTCCTGATGCCACACGCATGATAGAAGAAGAGGTAGCCGGATTGAAAGAACAACTATACCAAAATGGATGTGCAGAAATGCATGGCATAGGGGTCTTACATTATAATATTCATAGCACATACGAGTTCCATCCCAATGAGGACGGTGCATTATCACCTACCCTATACGGGCTTAGTTCGTTTTCCATCAACAGATTAGAATATCTTACTTCAACAACATCTGCAGCAACCAGAGAATTACTTCCCCGACAAGAAAAAAGGAAGAGAACTGTACGTTTCAAACGTCAGTGGATAGGAAATGCAGTAGCTGTGGCTATAGCTGTAGTCTTATTTTTCTTCTTGTCTGTTCCGGTAGAGAACACATATGTGGACAAAGGTAATTATGCTTCTTTAGGTACGGATGGTCTGTTTGACGCCATTCGTTCCCAATCTTTGGCAACGACCTTGGTAACCGTTCCTTCCAGACCGCAGCAACCCAAGAAGACGAATATCAAAAATAATCAAAACACGTTGAAACCTGTAACTGTAAAAGTAGAAAAGGTAGGAAAAGCACAAGAAGCAGTGCCCAAGAATACTGTTGCAGCAAAATTGAACAGCACAGAACAGCCAGTTGCCAAGCCTGTTACTGTAAGTAAACCTGCCCTTGAGAAGAAAGAAACAGCAACACCTTCGAGCAGTAAAAAAAATAAGTATTATATCATCGTATCCAGTTTACCGACAGCCAATGACGCACAGCAAGTACTTAATGAGTACAAGCAAAAAGGATACAAGGATGTAACAATCATAGAAGGTAACGGACGTTATCGCCTGTCTTTGTGCAACTTTGCAGATAAAGCCGCTGCTTATAAAAAATTAAATGAACTGAAACAAAATGATGCATTCAAGAATGCATGGATATTGAGTTCCAAATAAACAAGATTATTTTTTATGAAAAGAGTTTTGTGTCCCAAATGTGACAACTATATAACTTTTGATGAAACCAAATATACAGAAGGCCAGTCGTTGGTCTTTGTATGCGACCATTGTAAAAAACAATTCAGTATCCGTATCGGAAAATCCAAACTGAAAGCAACCCGTAAAGAAGAAATATTGGACGAACAAGCCAATAAAGAGGATTTTGGAAGTATCGTGGTAGTAGAAAATGTATTCGGATACAAACAAGTATTACCCCTGATGGAAGGTGACAACCTGATAGGACGCAGAAGCAAAGGCACTGAAGTGGACATTCCCATCGAAACATCAGATCCGAGCATGGACAGAAGGCATTGTATCATTAATGTGAAACGCAACAAACAAGGGGAAGTCATTTATACCCTGCGTGATAATGACAGCATTACAGGAACATTTCTGATGAACGAGATTTTGGGGAACAAGGACCGGATACGGATCGAGGAAGGCGCTATCATCACATTAGGTGCGACTACGTTGATTCTGCGTGCCACCGAGAAGTAAGACAATGAGACGTATTATCTTAATCACAGGAGGCCAACGTTCGGGAAAAAGTTCATACGCGGAGAAATTGGCATTAAGCTTATCACCCACTCCCGTTTATATAGCTACTTCCCGTATTTGGGATGAAGAATTCCGCCAACGCGTTATCAAACATCAAGAAAGGCGCGGACCGGAATGGACGAATATAGAAGAAGAAAAAGAACTGAGCCGCCATCAAGTAAAGGATAATGTAGTATTGATTGACTGTGTCACCTTATGGTGTACCAACTTTTTCTTTGATTTGGATGCGGATGTAGAGGCTGCATTGCAGGCTGTCAAACAGGAGTTTGATAATTTTATCCGGCAAGATGCCACTTTTATTTTCGTAACCAATGAAATAGGTTCCGGAGCAGTATCCGAAAACGCCATCCAACGCCGCTTTACAGATTTACAGGGCTGGATGAATCAATATATAGCTTCAAAAGCAGACCAAGTATATTTGATGGTATCGGGAATTCCTGTTCCTATAAAATAATAAATACAATGAAAAACTTTCATATTGAGTATCCCGATGAAGGTCTTCGGGAGGCATTGATAGACAAAATCAACAATTTGACAAAGCCCAAAGGTTCATTGGGCGTTCTGGAAGACCTTGCATTGCAAATCGGATTAATCCAACAAACCCTCTCCCCTACATTAAGCCATCCGCACAACGTACTTTTTGCAGCCGATCATGGTATAGTAGAAGAAGGGGTAAGCAAGTCTCCCAAAGAAATCACTTGGCAACAACTAAGTAATTTTTTACATGGAGGTGCCGGAGTTAATTTTTTATGCCGCCAACATGGTTTTAAGCTTGTATTAGTAGACTCAGGAGTCGATTACGATCTTCCTTACGAGAAAGGCATTATCAACTGTAGCGTAGGACGTGGCACGCACAGTTTTCTAAAAGGTCCTGCAATGAGTATGGAAGAAATGGAATTATGCCTGGAACGTGGAGCAAAGATAACGGATATGATTCATGCTGACGGCTGCAATGTGGTCAGTTTTGGCGAAATGGGTATTGGCAACACCTCCCCTTCCTCTGTCTGGATGCATTTGCTGACAGGTATTTCATTAGAGCAATGTGTAGGTGCGGGAAGCGGACTGGATTCAGAAGGCATCCGCCATAAATACAATGTATTGAAACAATCGGTTGACCATTATGCCGGTGACGGTTCTGCAAAAGATATCATCGCCTGGTTCGGAGGATATGAAATGGTTATGGCAATAGGCGGCATGCTCCGGGCGGCAGAATTAAGAATGATTATTCTGGTAGACGGCTTCATCATGACCAACTGCATACTGGCCGCCTCAAAACTTCATCCGGAAGTTTTGTCGTATGCCATATTCGGACATCAGGGAGATGAAACCGGTCATAAACTAGTATTGGACGCCATGAAAGTACGCCCTTTATTAAATTTAGGTCTGCGCTTGGGAGAAGGAACAGGAGCGATATGCGCTTATCCCATCGTTGTTTCCTCTGTAAACATGATGAATGAGATGGACAATTTCGCCCATGCCTCCATCACTAAATATTTTTAACCATGAAACTGCTTGCCTCCCTCATTTTTTTCACACGCCTTCCGTTTTGGAAAATAGCTGACGTACCACCTGTTTACTTTAAACGAGTAGTGGACTACTGGCCCTTTGTTGGATGGCTGACAGGAGGTATCATGGCAGGCACTCTATGGATCACAGCAGAATTTCTGCCTGTACAAATAGCTGTGCTCATGGCGTTGGCTGCCCGGTTATTAGTAACAGGTGCTTTACACGAAGATGGATTGGCAGACTTCTGCGATGGCTTCGGGGGCGGTACATCACGTGACAAGATTCTGTCCATCATGAAGGATTCACATATCGGCACATACGGAGTGCTCGGATTATTATTCTATTATGGATTGATGTGGAATATACTCACCACACTTTCTGTACCCTTGGCATGTGCGGCCATATTAAGCGGAGATGCCTGGAGCAAGTTTTGTGCCGCACAAATCATCAACACGCTTCCATACGCCCGTAAAGAAGAAGAATCGAAAGCAAAAGTCATATATGACCGTATGAGCCCAGGTGTTTTATTATCCGCTTTTATGGCCGGAGCCCTACCTATGCTTTTATTACTGGATAAAGGATACTGGTGGGCAGCCATCGCTCCTGCTATGATGTTCATCCTTTTAATGTCACTCATGCGCAGACGCCTGCAAGGATATACCGGTGATTGTTGCGGAGCGACTTTCCTATTATGTGAGTTTTCTTTTTATCTGACTATAAACTTAATCTATACAAATCTATGGTAATATACTTCATGCGTCATACTGCTGTTGATGTTCCGCAAGGCGTTTGTTACGGACAGACGGATGTACCCTTAAAGCCGACTTTTGAAATGGAGGCAACTCAAACGGCAGCCCATTTACAAGGCTTATCTTTTGATAAGGTTTATACCAGCCCGTTAACCCGTTGTGTACGCCTGGCTACCTTTTGCGGCTACCCGGATGCAGAACGGGACGACCGCCTAAAGGAACTAAATTTCGGAGATTGGGAAATGCATCGGTTCGATGAAATTGCCGACGCTAATCTGGAAAGATGGTATGCAGATTATCTGCATGTAAAAGCGACCAATGGAGAGTCCTTTGAAGATCAATACCGGCGTGTTGCCGATTTTCTAGACGAACTTCGCCAAAAACCGTATGAACAAGTCGCGATCTTTGCTCATGGCGGCATTTTACTGAACGCACAGATTTATGCAGGTATCATTAAACCCGAAGAGGCGTTTGGCGCACTCACTCCTTATGGAGGAATTGTCAAGATAGAGTTATCATGATGTAAGAACATATCGCTTATTTATTTGTTCTATTCATAAAGACAAATAAATATGCTTACTCATTTCTTGGATTTATTAGCAGCTGTTATAAGTGTGACAAGCCTTTTGATTGTCACATACGGAGCGTTGATAGGTATCATCTCTTTTTTGAAGAATGAAATACGACGTTTTACCGGAGGGTATTCCATTACCAATATACGAAAATTAAGAGCTACATTCGGAACTTATCTGCTTCTTGGCTTAGAATTTCTGATAGCTTCGGATATTTTGAAAACAGTATTGGAGCCCACTTTGAATGAATTGGCCCTATTGGGAGGTATTGTTGTTTTAAGAACCATCCTATCCGTATTCCTCAATAAAGAGATAAAAGAATTGGAAAGTGAAGAAAAATAAAAAAGCACTGAAAAACTAATCATTTATACATATTGGCTTTTTAAGTTGCACACACATTGCATACTTTCATATTTTTGTCGATGAAAGAAACATCTTGATTTACTTACTAAATAATAGAAGAATATCATTTATTGTTTTCAAGGTTCTCTCCGATTTGTTGGAGCAGTCTAAAAGCTCCAGCCATCTTATAGTTACCCAAACATTGTTTAGCCTGCATGATGCAACTTTCAACAGTAAGTTTCAAATTTGGTGTGAAAGCGAATTTATTTATCTGCATTTCCTTAGGAAGTTCATTGGCATGATTATTGAGCCATACGATCATTTCATTTAATTTCTCTTCGGAATAAGATTTCTTTTTCACCATGATACATAAATTCATGTCAACTGTGTACAAAAATAAAAGAACATATAATTCACGCGCTATCTTTTAACAAAAATATTGTTGAAATAAAACCGCTCCCACTTATCACAAGCCGGAACGGTTCAGATTAGTTACGTTTTGACAATCTACTTTATTCTTCAAGAACAAAACAATGACGAATTTGTTCAAAAGGATTTGCCTATTTATAATCCGCAAATCCAAAAATCCGGCGAAACCAAAACAAAAGGTTCAAAATCCGACAAAAATTGGGCGGAATCACAATTCCAAGCGGTTATCGAAATATGAATCACGCAACATTAAAAGGCAGAAAAAGAGCATCGGAAACTAAGTAAATCCGATGCTCTTTTTTCGTATGTCAATCATGCGACATTATATAACATTATGTCTGTGTAATGGGAATTATAATTCATGGATGCGTTAAACTCCTTTCGCGTGGATCCTATAAAAGGATTACCGATTTCCTTATTCCTGCCGAGCCAGTCACACAGCTCTACGATGGAAGATTTGTTGGAAGTGAAATAGACATATTTGTGCCCGACAAGAACCTTGAGTACATCAAGGTAATCAGACAGCTTCCAACACATACTATAAGTACTTACATCAGTGCTGAGATACGGAGGATCAACAAGAAACACCACATCATCCCTGTTACGGTATTTCTCGAATAATTCGCGGTAATCGCAACTCTCCACCACTACATCATCGAGATAACCGTCCGCGTCATAATCGGTGCGTTTGATACGGTTATACATGGTCTGCTTACGCATCTCGTCCAGTGTCGTGGCATACTTCATTGAGAACAGCAGGGATGTTGACAGTGTGATATAGTCCACGAAACCGGTTTCCGCCTCTTCCTCCGCCAGCATTTCGATAATACGTCCCTTGAGCGGTTTGGGCACAATCTTCAACCTTGGCACAGAAGCCAGAATGTCACGCAAGCGGCCCAGTATGGCATTCGTATGTCCGATATGCTCAAGCCTACGGCTGTAGTTGTCGAAGTCGTTATATATCACGGTAACATCCGGACGCTGTTGCTTGGTGATATGGGACAAGAGCCCGGAACCACCGAACAAATCCACAAACACTTTCGCCCCCTTAATTTCACCCAGGACTTTTATATATTCCTTGGCGAACATGCGCTTCTGTCCGACAAACGGCAGTGGCGCGGATAAATATTCCTTTTTCATCTTATCATCGTTTTTGCGGTTGCAAAGGTCGCAATAATCCGTACAACAAAGCAGCGGACCCGCAGTCACACTACTGCAAATCCGCTGCACTGAAACGGTATTATAATGCTATTCGTCACACGTTCAAATCGAACTTTATACCTTCTTCCCCGGCAAGCAGGCGACGAGTGCGTTCCACGTTACTCTCGTAGATATGCACGTTGCCGAGATTGAGCGTGATGGACTTCAGGGGAAGATCTATCTGACGCGACATAAGGTACAGGTGATATAAATCAGAGGGAAGCCCCAAATTGGCATCGGAACTACGCTGGTATGCCGTCAGCACCAATTGCCCATCCTCTATCTGGAACTGCACAAGACTGAGACACGGCGCCTGATTACTCTCAGCATCAGTGGCACCGAGGAATAGCATATAGTTCTTGCTGTTGCGCTTCTCCCGGTTGATTTTGGCGATAAGCGGAGGCAGTTTCTCGAAATAAGTAGGATAACTGTTGACCAACGTCTGGCCGCAATAGTCCCACCAGTTTATACCGGCCTCCCGGTAACGCTCCACCGACCGCTCGCCGCTCATGAAGAGCGACAATTCGGTTTTCAGTTTCTTGCGGGCTATGCCGTGTCCCTCGAATATATCGAGCAGGTCACCCGGCACAAGCGAAAGCCTCTCATTGAGCAGGTAGATGATACTGCCCTTCCTGTTCTCCTGACGTTTCCCGTCAGTGAGGATTCTGTTCAGGATGTGATGATATTTGTTCATAGCCTGTGATATTATTAGTTATGGAGCAAATATACCACGTCTGAGGCCGTCTGACGCATGATCTGGCACTGTCATACTGCATGGAGCATACAGTCGGTCTGGAAGCGTTTAATCAACGAATAGACCTTTCGCTCGCTGACCGCATATTTCTCGGCAAGCAACACAACGATATAGGAAACCTTCTCACCCTCGGCACGCATACGGGAATAATCGTCATACAAGTCGATATAACGCGCGTCCTCAAGCCTCACGCCGGAGTCATAAAGCCGGTTTAACAGCTCTCTATGGAAATTTAATATCTCAAATATCTTCATTTTACGCAATTATTTGTAATTTTGCAGTACTCTTACCTACATAACGAAAAACGACGTACCGCAGCATAGGGTATCTTGCCCCCGGCTGTGCGGTACGTCGCATTTTGTTAGTATGTAGGTAAGAGGACTACTAACAGGCCGGGGGCTTTTATTATGCCCGCCCCCGAACAAAGGCACTACTCCCCTACTCCAGCCAGCGGTCAACCGTGGCGATGGCTTCGGTTCTGAAAACGTTGAAAGCCTCCCATTCGGCTTCGTAGTCCCCGGCTTTGGCTATGCCCGGGTTCTTGAACAGCTCTATCTGGTGGGTCTTTATTGCATCCTCCTCCGTCTGGCTGTAACGACTGCGGATTATTCCATTGATAAGGCTGTCACGGCTCATGTCAGTGGCCGCAATCAATGTGCCGCCATCCGGCTCGATGCCGGTATAGGCATAGCCGGTAACAGGTTCCGGGGCATCATCCCCTCCCCTGCCCTCAGGCACATAATCATCAACAGTCTCCTCATTGAGGTAAGCCATATATCGGTTGTCATCATATTTGACGAGCGTCTTGCGCCCGGTGTAGATTGCTCTTTTCATTGTCATGTGAATTTATAAAATTTCTTGTTCATCTTGTTGACCTGTTCCATGACCACGGTGGGGCATGGAAGGTCTTCCTTGCTGAAATCCTTATCGGCCTGGTCGATCATGATCGCGCTGCCTGTGTAGGAGTAATACTCGGCATCCTTCACAGTCGGATTGCCGTCCTTGTCTTTTTCCTTTTCAAAGGTGTAGCTCTCCTGTTCCTCGCCGTCCACCGCCGTTTGAACGGCGGTTTGCAGAATGCGCTTGTAACGGATTACAAGGCACTTCTTGGGGCGCGTTTTGCGCTCCTGCCTCACAACCCCGTCACTGCCGGTGACCTCGGCGAAGTAATCTTCGGTTTCCACCTTGCTGTCCTCTATGGCATAGTCGAGCAGCATTATTTTGAAGTTATCTTCCTGCGCCGGATCTTTACAGACAATAGACGTAAACGGGCGCTTCTGGTCGTAGCGCATACCTTTGAACGGTATGTTGGCACGACGGGTCTTTATGACCTTTCCAAGTCTTTTTTCCATGTTTATATCGAGTTTTCTTAATAAGTTATTCGCATTGGCGTGGGTGGCGAACCCTATCCGGCTGGCACACTGCAGGCGGGTTTCCTCCGGGGTCATCCCCTTCTTCTTGCATTTGGCCACCTGGCGGCAAAGGGCTTTCTTGTTGCGCTTGCGCAGGGCCCGGTGCGTATGGAACGACACATAGCCGCAGACATCGATGCCGCCGCTCCATACCGGACGCACGTTCCAGTTCTTATTCACTTGTATCAGATAGTCGCGGGCCAGCACCATGATGCACATCTCGGTAACAAGGTGCAGGAACACCTTGTCGCCATGGAGAATAACGATATTGTCTGCAAAACGGAGATAGTTTAACGGTTCCCGGACATAACGGTCAAATTTAGACACCATATAGGCCACTCCCCTACCAAGTTCTTCAGCCTCAGCCTGCGTCCGGCACGTCATAAGGCTGTCGGTAACATAGCGGTGCCGCCAGTACGCAAGTTTGTCGGGATCGTCGGCTATGCCGAACAGCCCGACTGCGTCGTGGTCAAACTTGGCTAAAAAGAAATTGGCTAATATCTGCGAGATCTTGACCCCTAAAGGTAAACCTTGACGGAAACTATCTATGAATTCGTCAAGAAACCGCAGAAGCTTCGGGTCTTTGATTTTAGTCCGAATCCGCTCTTTCATCAGGAAATGGGCGATGTTCTTAAAATAGTGATGGGCGTCGAGCTGCACGAAATTCCACGTGCCTTCGGGGTCGCCATAAAGCTCCTTGCGCAGCAGGTTGATGAAGTCGTGCGTGCCGCGTCCCTTGACGCAGGAGCATGACCGCCGGATAAAGGTGTCGGTAAACAAACGCTCGGTCTGCAAGAGCGGTGCCCACTGGCGCACATGATCCCGCACAGGAAGTTTGCTCACTATCCTGCGCTTGGGCTCGAATATCTCCTCGTCCTGATACTCGGAGGTATGCCCGGTGCCGTCCCGGTATTCAACCAAAAGTTCCATGAGGTTGGCTTCGAGGTTCGCCGCGAAACGACACACGTTTTCGCGCCGCTCCTTGTTCTCGGCAAAGCCTCGGAAAGCCGCCTCATAGTTCTCGAGGGTCTCAATACGAGGAGATATGTATCCTCTTCGTTTCATGTCGGTGTCTTGGGGTCATTGGTGTCTAAATGTGTTTTTTAGGGTCAAATTGCAGGATGTAATCTGCAATTTTCTTTTGCTTCGTTACCGTCGGCCGGAATCACTGATTCCGTCTACCGGCACGGCCCGCATTTTCGTCTACAGTCACTCTCACATTTCATCTACAGGCACTCCCGCATTTCGTTTGTTTTTCACCATGGGGTGAGGCCCTGCCGCCCCTCGTCATTCATTGTTGAGGGGAGAGCCGATGTTCGCATTGGCATTCGTGGGAGCGTTGTTCACATTGACCGCACCACAGCCCGCATTGCCACCGTTGTTCGTATTGGCACCACGGAAGACAGCACGGAAGCCGGACGAAGGCTCATGGGCGACAGCAGCCCAGTTACTAAACCGATGCAAAATTAATGTTTTTTCGCTTACAAGACCCGATATGACATGGAAATATGTCAAAGTACGCTTGCCCCCGACTATGGGGTGTCGGAACAAGTCCGACACGGGGGCTCCCTTCGGTCGCCGGGTGCTTTGCCTCCGGCGTGTACCAGGACCACCACGTACACACCGGACACCCGGTACTCCTTGACCTCTTGAACCCTTTAGCCCACCGCGTAATACTCAGGCACCAAAGGAAACTCCTCTGCGAAATCGCAGAGGGGAGAGCCGAGGCTCGCATAGGCATGCGTGGGAGCGTTGTCCACACCGACCGCACCACAGCCCGCACTGCCACCGTAGTACGTAGCGGCACCACGGAAGACAGCACGGAAGCCGGACGTGACGTTACCGTTGTTCCAGAAATAGTCACACTGGTAAGTGGATTCACTGCCGCCCGACTGGGTAGGCCACATCTCCATATTGTCGTAGCTCATCTTTGTGATGAAGCCAGAGGCTATCGGGGACGTTGACTTCAACACCATGCCGGCGGTCGCACCGTAGGTATATGTGCCATAGATACTCGGGGTAACCCAGTGTTTCATCGACTTGTCCGCATTGGCCTCACCGAGCTCATCCTCGCTTACACGCCAGATATAGCCGAAGAAGTTTTTCAAACCAAAGAATACCGGGACATTGGCAACATAAGCCGTTGTCCCGTCCTCATTCAGGACGTTATGGGTTGCAACACCCAACCCGTCGGCGAGCTCCACTCCGGCACTCAGATGGAGGACAGGATTATAACTGTTATAATTACTCCATGTCCCGAAGGTGGTCACACCGGTGCCGAAGCCCCCTTGATAAAGTCCATTTGCATCCTTGTTGGCGTTGAAGGCTGCCTGGACGTTGCGGGTACCCATGACTATCTCGACAAGTATCTTGACCACGGCTGCGGCTCTCATTGTGCCCGCAAGCCATCCAGAACCGTTCTTATGGGCGGCTGCCGCAAACTGGGCAGTAGTGCGGTTCGTAGCGCAACGACCAAGCAGGGAGCGGTAGGTACCATCCCATGATGATGTGTTGTTGCCGCCGCGATACTTGACATCGTCGTTGATATAGCTAACAAGCGTATCGGTGGTACGGTCAAGGGCTGCAAGACCGGTGGCGCTGAGAGAGCCTACCGGAATGCGGTAGTTGTACTGTCCTTTGATGGGATAAAGAGAGACGGCTTCAAACTCAAGGACGCCTTGCAACCAATGAGCATAGTAGAAATGTTTGCCCCAGCCCCACTGGTAATGCCCCATCGTACCATCAAGTTTGGCGGTCTCACCGTTTGCGAACCGGTAATGGTTCGTGGGGTCGAGCTTGCGGCGGCTGTGGTCGTTCTTGACTAAATAGCCTCCGAGACCGAGGATATCCTTGAGGTTCTTGAGCATCTCAAGGCTGCCGCAATAAGTGGCGGCCGTAGGGGTTGCAAGGTCGGTGCGCCATACACGGCCGCACCACGGGGCATTCGCCATATCAACCGCCGTGGTCAGGTCCATGCACTGGCTGGCGCCGCTCTTGGTGTCGAACACTTCTATTTTTTTGTCGGTAGCGTCGGTGGACGCTGCCGGAAGGTCATCAATCTGTTCGCCGTTCTGGTATGCTGAAAGCATGGCGAGAAGGTCAGATTCCTGTTGTGCTGTTAATGCCATTGTTATTCTGTTTTAATAATGTTTGAACGCTGTTATACGATTCTCATTCTCGTGGATCTGCGGATCTTGCCGGAGGAAGTTAGACGCATCATCGGAAGTCGTACCGTAATGCTGACTTCTTTCCATAGTTTCGTATTGCCGGGTGGTATCACATAGAATGTAGTCGTTCCGGTACCGGTAACTATGAGATTGCCGGACGGATTGACTTTGAGGCTACTCCCATCCTCTCTTTGGTAAAGTAGGTTCTGCATGACATAGCTCGGCAAAAGCCGGGCGTCTATGCGCTGGACCTTCTTGTTTTTTGTCGAGATGGTCGCCGGAACTGACACCTCAAGTATCGCCGGGGCGGCAGCCGACTCTCCGGAGACAGCTTTCATCAATGCCTCAAGTTCGACTATCTTCTCCCCTGCCGTCTGCGCGGCCGCACTCGCGGAGGCTCCGGCATTTTGCGTTTCTTCCTTCAGGGTAGAGAGATTCTGTGCTTCAGTGTTGGCTGTTGTGGCGGCACGGTTCGCCGCAAGGGTGGCCGCCTCGGCATTGCCCTTGGCGGTGTTTAGCTCGGCGATCTTGGCAGCCACGTTGGTCTGACGCTGCGTTTCGTTGGACTGCCGGGTCGTTTCCTGATTCTGCCTCGTGGTCTCGTTGGTCTGCCTCGTTGCTTCCTGATTCTGACGGGTTGTCTCATTCGCCTGACGGATCGCCTCGTTTGCCTCAATCTGCTTCCGGGAGTTATCGGCATTGGTGGCGGCCGTGTTGGCTTTGGCCGCCGCAGCCTGTGCCGCTTCTTTCTCTGCACTTATGTCAGTAATGGCATTCGTCACACGGGTGGCAGCGGCATTGGCGTTGTCCGCCGCCGTGTTCGCCTTGGTAGTGGCCTGCTGACAGGCGGCTATCTGTATGTCAACATCCTTGGTAAGCAGTTTCAACGGGGCGAGGACGTTCTTCTCAACCCCGCCAAGGGAATAGCGGGCCGGCAAGGTGGTAATACCGTCAAGGCTCGTGGCGACCTCGATGCGGTCAACGGCCGTGCCATGCGTGCGCAGGTATTCCAGAAACACCGGGGCAAGCTGAGCGCAAAACGCCTCAAGCTCCATCTGCGAGGTCTGTATCTGTCCCATGCCCACGCAGGTTAGTCGTTAAGCATCTCGGCTATGCAACCGGGAACGGAATTATACACGGCCATCACTTCCTCACCGGTAAGGTCTCCGTAAGGTTTGAGCTGCGTGATGAGGTAATTGCCGGTGGTCTCGAAACTCACGGAACCGACATCGGCACTCCCCTTCTTGATGGTGCCGCTGACAGTGGTGTTACCGCCGCTCACAATCTTTGTGAAATGGATCTCGACCGCCTCGCTGACTTTCTCAGGGGCGTAGTTGGTGGTTGAATTTTCTGCTTTCTTTTCCATGTTTCCTTGTTTTTTTGGTTAGACGTTATTTTCGATTATATCGACAACTTGACCGTAGGCACCGCAGGAGTAGGCTTCAGCGGCCACTTCCTTCAAAAGGGTGCCCTCTTCGGTTGAAATCTCGACTTCTCCGGGATCGGCCGCTATCTTACGGCTGATTTTATGCAGGTCGTACTTCTTATCAGGGGGAAGAGGTACGCCGCCAACGGTATTGAGGTTGAAGATTACCATACAGAGGGATTCCGCGATGTTGCTCGGCTTGCCGGTCTTTTCGTTCACTATCTCGTTACCGAAGCAGTCAACGAAGCATTTGTCAAAATTCACTTTCATTTTCATTGTTGTTTTAATTATTTATTTCGATTACCACGCACGGGGGAACTTATGTTGTACCCACGCGCCATAATAGGTCACGTTATTTATTGTCACTTGTATTTCACGATGGAAGATGAAGCACATGGCATCGCCGCAACTCTCGATGGTCAACGGGCTGGAAGAGGTCGCATAGCTCTCATTGTCATAGATGATGTAACTGCGTCCGGATTTCACTTCCCACTTCATCGTCGAAGAGTTATACTCGCGGCGGTAGCTCCAGCCCGGTATCACACGGACATAATTGCCGTTGTTGGTACCGCGCTTGATGAACAGCACGTGCCCGTTGTCATAGGGCTGCATGTCCGGCAAAGTCAGCTTCACTTCACGGGTCTTTGATTCATAGGCATTGCTACTATTTGCACGCCAGTTGAAATGGGTCGAGACATACACACTGTTGACGTCACGTGCGATAGTCACGCTCTTGACCGTTGGGACGGTTGACTGCGTGATGCTGTCATGCCCTATCACCATCGTTTTAAGGGCGAAGCCGGAGACATAACCGCCGCTGATGGCGATGGCCGTGTTGTCCGCGGCTCCCCGCGCACCGACAAGCAGGGCGTAGTTGTGGCCCAACCCCCACCAGTCGCTTTCATCGTAATTCTCAAAACGGGCCACGCCGCGGACTCCGGAAGCGGACGGAAGGATATTGCCACCGATGCCGGCAAAGCATCCGTGAGGGTCGTTGCGGAATATGATATAGGCGTCATTGGTAAATGTGCCATCATCATTCCGGTTTGTCAGCCCGTTGCCGGAAACGACAAAGCCTCCTATATGCGTTGTGCCGTTGGCTTCCACGCGGAAGGAGTTGTTCATCGTAACCATGCCATTAAAATTAATCTTCGAGGCCTGGATAGTCACTGACTCGGCACTCTGATTGATTGCCGAAATGACCCCATCCTTTTCCACGCGCATGGCTATCTGCGTAGAATGGACGTTGATGCTCGCCTCGGCGGTACTGACGCGTCCGCTCAGGGCATCGACGGTCGTTTTCGTGGCATAGACCTGACTGGCGTAGGCGGTCGTCACAAGGCCGCTCGTGTTCGTCAGCCGACCGGACGAGTCGAAACTGCCCACCACGGTGCTGATTTTGTCCTTGTTCTGGAGGATATAGCTCGCCGAGTCCTGCTGGTCGGTTATGTCCTCCCACGTATTGCTGTTGTCATAGCCGATGTAACGGTAGATATGGTCGTCTGACGTATTATGCCATGTGGCACCCACATATTTGTGTTCCTGGCCGCTCGGCCAGGAATTCCATGGGTTTGCAGCCTGATTGTACACCTTGGCGTCCCCGGCACTGTTGGCGACCGCTGCCACAGCCTCGATCCTCGCCTTGGCGGTGTCAAGGTCGCCTTGTACGCCGGTCACCGCAGAGCTGATAGAGTCCGTTTTGATACGCAATGCGGAAATGGCGGTCTCGTTGTTGGTTATCCGGGTGGCGTAGTTGGTAATACTGCCTTCGGCCGCATCCAGCCTTATGCCGAGTTGTGTGACCGTGCCGTTGAGTTTGTCGTACTTGTCAGCATAAATCCGGATCTGTTCCTCGGCTGCATCAAGCTCGATGCCGAGCTGCGTCACGGTTCCCTTCAGGTTGTTTATGTTAGTGCCGAGCAGACGGATGTTCCCGGCTGTCTGTATTATCTGCGTTGACACCTCTTTCTTGAAATCGTCGAGTGCTTTGTCGGTGATAGCCAAAATAGACACATACATATCACCCGTGTACTGAAGCACAAAATCACCTTTGCCGTCCCAGGTACCCTGCCATTGCAGGTCCTGCCACTCCATCGATGAGGTGACGGCGACAGCCGCCGGTACCGGCAACGAACCCGGCTCCGAGGTCGCGCCGCTCATGCCAATAGTCAGCGTGCCGTCCGTCTTTGCAAAGAAGCGGATGCTCAGGTAGAGTGTATCCTTGACATTCACCCATTTGTCGGTCATGTCGTTGGCCGTAGGCGGCACGTATTCCTTGTGCGTGCCTGGTTGCCGGATAAGGGTGTTTGCCTGACGAATGGAGCTCTTTTTCAGGTGCAGCACGTTGCGCCCGTCAAGCTGCTCGATACCGGCTATCCTTCCGTCGGCGATATAGGTGTTGCCGTTCATCAGCAATGCTTCGCCGTTGGAGGTTATGACCTTGCCGTCATCCTGCACGGTCCAGCCGTCCATAGTCTCGTCGAAAGTGGCGTTGCGCAGGTAATTGTCGTCCTCGGTCAACTCGTAGCGGAGGTTGCTGTACCTGGTGGTGAACATGGCCTTGAGCATTTCTATCTTCGCGTCAATGCTCTCTCCTGTCCGGCGAAGGCGAAAGTCGCCTACGGCATACAGGTTGGTAAGCAGCTCGCCAAAGCCGTCAAGCCATCCGAAAAGGTGGTGGTGTATGCCTTTCAGGTTCCCAAGCCTTCCCTTCAGATAGTTGTCAGGATCGGTTTTCATACCATAGACTATATCCATGTAAGGGGTAGCGGTGCCGACCGTAATAATCTGTATCAGTCCCTTGCGGTCGGCATCGGTGGCATTGTCAACCCTCGTAAAGGTATCGCCTTTGGATATGACATCAGCGGAGACCCTTCCATCAGCGGAGACGAAGTTTTTGAACTCCACCCAGTCGAGACGGTCTTCTCCGGCACTCTGATCGCCGCAGCCGGCTGCGGTTACTATCAGCTCATAGTGCTTGGTGATATAATGGTCGTTTTCTGCCGAGGGCATACCGTTATACTGTTGCACCATGATATAGTCATCAATCCTGAACGGATTGTAGAATTTGCCGTCCCGGGTCTGGAGATAGACTCTCCCGGTGGCCGGATCGTAGTGGTCAACCTCCATCATGCCGGTGAAGATGCGGTTGTCGTTCTCACCGAGCAACTGGGATATTACCATGGTAAAGACACGGAGAGCGCCACGCACGACTATATCGTCAAACTCGGCGGTGTATTTCGTTTCCGGCACACCGAGGGCGTTCAGCACCTCACGCTTGAATATCGCCCACCCCTTGCCGCCGATGAAGCCGGGGATGAAGTCCTCGCTCGACAACTGTCCCCGGAATTCGGACGCGCCGTTTACCTGTAGCTGCGCAAGTGTGGCCTTGAGTCGGGTGAGCAGCTCCCCGAATATGGCGTTACCGTCTTTATCGACCTTCGCGCCACTCAACCCTTCCTTATACTCGCCCACCTCCAGTCCGGCAAGGAACTTGATCAGGCCTGCCGCTTCGTCATCATGGAGCCTCGACAGCGCACGCTTGGCTATCTCCTTTATCGTACGCAGGGCGCTTATGAGGTTGTTGTCGGTCAAGGGGGTACCGTCCCCGGTCTTGACAATATCCGGCATGTTGCCTCGTGAAAACTGCACGTAGGCCTTAACTTCGTCGATGTTGCCCTTGATTTTGTCAAGAGCGCCGGTGGAAAGCGCGTCACTGATTTCAAGGTCCATCTGTGAGGGCAAATTGACCTTGCGTGTTATCTTCGTTATACGGCTGTCTTTGTAACCTGTTTCCGGAAAATACTCGGCACTCTCAAGCCGGACGCGACGGCCGACATGAAGCTCAAGTTTACGCTTTTCTATCTCTATGTAATCCGTCGGTGCTTTGAAACAGGACACATCGACACTATGCCGGCGGTTGTACTCATGGACGGCATCAAGGAATTCGGCTTCGGCAAGCGCATAGTATTCATCCGGCATACGTATGTTCCAGGGAATATAACGGTCGCCGGCCTTCGGTACCAGCACATCGCCTGGAAGCTGGCCGGAGTCATTGAACTGGGTGATTATCTCAAACTCCCGGGTGTCGCTGTTGAAATTCGCCTCAAAATAATACGTACCGTTATCCTCGTTGCCAAGCCCGGCAAGTTCGCTGCCCTCCTGGAACGACACGCGCTTTACAAGACCGCCTATCTCATACTGGTTAGGGTCAAAAGGCAACGCGTCATCCTTAAAGTAATATACCGTATATTTGTCACCGTCATCATTGGTGCGTTCCTCGCTGCGGACGCTGCCCACTGTACCGGTGTAGCGGGGGAATATGCCGGCAAAGGCATTTTCCTCATAATGATGGATAATGCCGTACTTGTCTGTATTTATATCGACATACTGTGCTCCGCCAGGCAACTGCAAACGGCTATGGCCGTATTTGGCCGGGTCTATGTTTTTAGACGATCCGGTGGGGAAGAGTCGGGAATAAACCTTTGCGTTGTCGGCGATATCCGGCTGTATCTTTGTCAGTCCGTTCTGGTAGCCGAGCGTGACACGTTCCCCATGCTCGCAACGGCACAGGTTGACAGTGGTTCCTTCTATCCAGTATTCGGTACCGGCCACATCGGCCACCGCCTTAAGCCCCTCGTCACAATATTTGCCATGGTAGTCCACGACAATATTGTCACCACCTTCAACGCTACCGACCTTCCAGTCATTGGTCCCGAAACCGGCATTGATGGATCTTACGATAAGGGCGACATGCTCACGGGGCGGCGCGGTCAACGTGAACACCGGTTCATTGCCGCCATCAGTGGTATTGAGGACAAGGAACCTGGAGATCAGGTTCTCCAGCCCGTAGAGCTTCAACGAGTATTCCCACTCGACGGTGGATTTCTGAACCGGACGGTATTTCTCGGTCAGCCAGTAGCGGTGCCACATGAAATCGGCATAGTCGTTCACCCCAAGAGGCACACGCGCGGGCAGAGTGAAGGAAAGTGACAGGACATTGCCCGCTTGTATCTCCTCCACCTGTGTGCTGTTGTCCCTCGGTTCCACCGTGAGCTTCAGCTTGCCGTCGCTTGAATATATTTTAAGTTCCATTCAAATGTCGTTTTAATGCTGTCAGAATTCAGGTTTAGGTTCCCTGAATTTGACGGTAAACAATGCGGCCACCATACCGCCGCCTATATCTTCCAGGCACTCGAAATCCGAGCAGTCCTTGTAATGGATACGGTACGTCTTTCCAAGTTCCGGTACCCTCATGTCAAGCCAGCCGTCAATCCCCTTTTTCAGGAATGAGATAAACGCGTCGCGCCTGGCGGCGAATGACGCCTCATCAGCGGCTGCCACGGCAAATTTCAAAGATATATCACGGGGTTCCCATCTCTGCACGAGCTTTTCTGGCAGTTTCTCGCCGTCCTGCTCCCGGAAGCTGACAGCAACATGGCTTTTCACTGCGGGAGGTTTCTGTAAGGCTGAGTAATTTTTTGTGTCGCCTTCCTTCTCCTCCGCAAGCCATGCGCCGAAATCAATCCAGACATCGCGTTCGTTTATGTACAGTAGTCCGTTCATTATATCGCTCATATCGTCCTCAGTTTTATTCCGTTCATACGCAATTCGTGTATATCGTCCGCCATCTCGGGCAGAGGCTCGACACAATCCAGTATTTTGCCAATAGTGTCGCATAACTGCCCGAACGTGTCCATGAAGCCGTCAAGAGTCTCATCGATGGATGCGGCGTGCATCTGCACGCTCGTGAAAATCCCCTCAAGCTTGGTACCCTGTTCCTGGCTCATGGCAGTATATGCACCGGCACGAGCGTTTTGGGAGGAACCGCCAGTGTCACCGTCGTTCTTCCACAAGTCAAAGCCCATCGCGGCGGCTTTCTCTTTCCAAGCCTCCATCCATGCCTGCGCGGCATCGACGTTTCTCCCGATGTTATCATAGAAGCTGTCGATAACACCCATAGCTTCGGCGGCTATCGCTTCCTCACTCTTGCCGCTTCCATAGACGCTTTTCAGTTTTTCCTGAAGCTCGGCGAATTTGTCAGCGAAGAACAGAGAATAGGCTATCTGCTCGCCAAGGTTCTCGAGGACACCTGCGGCATTGGCGGCGAAGTTCTCAAGCGCCGTTCCGCTACCCTGCAATGCGGAAGTTATGGCATCCATCATGCCGGAACCGAGGCTGCCGAACGTTTCGGTCAGGTAGTTTTCAAGCGACTCCTCGGCCTCGTCCATCGCGTCTTTAAGCTCTATGAGGTTCTCAAGGTAACTACGGGTCTCATCGCTCATTTTCCGGGTGTCGAGTATCACGCGAAGCATTTCGGTGTCAAGCTCACCGTTGGCTTTGATAAGTTCGGGATAGACACTCAATATGGAACTGTACAAGTCCTTGCCCTTGCCCCACCCGAACAGGCCGGTCTTTTTATGCCCGGTGACAATCTGAGCGTTGTATAGTGCTCCGAACCCGGCATTGTACGCATCCAGACGCTTGCGGTACGTGCCTACCGCATCATTAGTGAGACGTTCCCAAAACGTCTGCGTCGGGGCATCACCTTGTAACTCTGACTTGAACTGTGCCAATGCCTTGCGGTAAACCTCAATAGCGTTGGCTGCCTTGGCCACCTGCTTCTCGCCGAAAATGCTCTCGGCATCTTTCGCCAACAGGTTCTGTTGCAGCAAAAGCAGGTTGTACTGACGTTGGAAATCGAGCTTGGCGCGCTCTATCTCCTTCAGGGCTTCCTTGTGTCGGGCTTCGGCGGCGAATGCCGAAGTCAGGAATTTCATCCCCTCTCCTACTGCAGCACCTATGCCGCCGACAATTCCGCCTTTGGCAAACCCCTGCCCAATGTTTGAAACGGCTCCCATCACCTGCTGCACCCCGTTAACCGCATCCGCGATTCCGCCCTCGCCGAGCTGTTCGAACATGGCCCCAAGTTCAGCCCCGGCTTCCTGTGCAGCTCCGGCTATGGTACCAATAGAGCCGGCTATCTCCTTGGCGCCATTGGCACCGCGCAACCCGGATATGCCGGTTTTGAAGGTCCGGAATATCCGCTCCCATTTGTTTGTGTCACCTTTGCCACCGCCAAGCAGTTTATCAAGCGCCTTTTTCAACTTATCAAGCTCTGCCGGGCTTGCCTCGATATTCTTGAGCTGCTCATCACTTATAAAAGTGATCCCCTCAGCGGTACCCTTCCCATTCAGGTAATCCCGGAGCTTTCGTGCTTGTGTAATCAACCCCTGCAATGCATCCAGGCCCATGCTTGAGTAATCACCGAACAGACTGCGCAGGAATTCGTTGTCCTGCGCCATGCTACGCGCCTCCTCGTCGTTGATGGTCTGTATGCCCTGACGAACCTTTTCCTTGGCGACCTCTATTGCCCGATCTATCTCATCGCGGTTTTCTTCCGTGCGTGCGGCTTCGAGTGCCGCTATATCAGCATCACCCTGGCGCTTGATGGCCGATCGCTGTGCTTCATAGTCCTGATATTTGCCTAACAGTGCCTGCAGCTCATCCTCGCGCTTCTTCTGTCTATCGGCTGCATCCTTGTTTTCTCGGGCTGAAATGTCTGCTGTGGTGGCGTCATATATCTGTGCGGCGAGGACACGCTGCGTAGCGGCCTGCGCATGGATGTTGGCAAGTTGCTCCGGCGTCACCTTCTCTCCGGCATCCCTGAGCCTGTTGTACAGTTCCACCCGCTGCTGTTCCTCGCTGTTTATGCGTTCCTTCTCCCTATCGAAGTTCAAAAGTGCTTCGGCACGTTCTTTCTCATACCCCTCGCGTATGATGTCAAGACGCCTGTCCTCTATGCGCCGGGCCGCCTCTATTTCCATTTCAGCAAGGGTGTTCTTTGGTTTGTCGTTTCCTACTGAACCGACTGAATTTTCCGGGGCAACAAACCCGCCTATATGTGATTTATTTCTCAATTCTGCCATCTGGCGTTGCAGTTCTTCGGCCTCTGCAAGGCTTTCACGGCGTTTATCAGTAGCTTCCTTCAGAGCCTTGTTATAAGCCAGTTCTGCAGGGTCGCTGCTGTAATGTCCTTTTTTGCCACCTCCAAAAAACATATAGGCTTTGCCGCCTGCACCAAAGAAAGGCCGGTAGTGCTCGATGCCGTTGGCCTCGATGTTGGCCACCTCTTCATCGGCTTTCACCGCCTTATCCACCAAGGCCTGCGCCTTGGCCTGCAGGAAAAGCATCTGCACATAGTCCTCCCCTTTTTGGATAAGGATATCGTACCATTCGGCGGCAGTGCTGTAATAGCCGAAACTTTCCCCGTATTTCCGATTAAGCTCATCGACCTTTACACGTTCCTGTTCCTTGTTGCCCGTGAATTCTTTCAGTGTCCTGACGGTATTGTCTATCTCGAAACGGGTCTTGATCATCTGGGCACGCCCGGAACTTTCAATCCCGACAAACTCACGCGCTTTCTCCGCCGCTTTCTCCTGTGCATCGGAATATTTGTTCCACGCCACGACCAGCCCGGTGACGACAAGCGAAAGTCCCAGGGTTAGCGTCGCCATGAGCGCGGTGGCTGCTGCATTCGATATGCCGAGGGACACCGCGAGCCTTGTATTGGCCGCAGTTAAAAGATCCTTAGCCTTCCGTACTGTAACCAGACGGAAGGCGGAGTCCTTGTTGAGGGTATTGAACACCTGCTGCAACCCCATTGTGACGGCCATGACACTCTGTACCCGAGTCTGTATCTTTATCAAATCTTCATTCTCTGAAGCGAAGGTTCCCATAATACCGGTGGCAACGGTAAACAGCCCGGAAAGGCCATTGATACCGCTCATCACGCCCTGAAGCCCGGCATCATCATGCGCAAGGATATTGGTCTGTGTACGAAGGTCCCCGATTGTATCAGACAAGGTGGCGGCTTTGGCGGCCATGTCCTGGTATTCTCGGGTGTTCTGCTTGCCCTCGAGGCGCATGCGCGCCATGGCGTCGAGCAGTTCGCGCAGTTCCATAGAAAGGCGTTTGGTGGAAGTGGCGGTCTTTTTATGTTCTTCTTCCAAAGAGGCAAGGATAAGTTTGTCCTCGGCAAGAGCCTTAGTACACGCCTCTATCTCGAGGCGCATCTCCTGCTGTGCCTTGCCGGGGCCAAGGGCCGCATATTGTTTTTTAAGATCCTTGAGACAGTTCTCGACATACTGGATCTGTTCCTTCTGGGCGGCAATGCGGTCGGTGATGCTCTTAGCCACCTTTTCGGCCTTGTCGCCCAGGGATTCGGCCGACTGCCCGGCCTTGTCAAGACCGGGGGTCAGCTTGTCGCGCATGAGGAATTCTATCTCAACCGGTTTCATTTATATTTACTGGTTCTATTGTTGTAATCTTGTCTGGAAAAATCCCGCGGTGCTTTTAGGCTTGCCGCTTTTTTTCTGTTGCCCTCCCTTGCCCTTGCGACGGCTCTCATAGTGCGGGGCGTCGGCAAGCATCATACGCAGGGTCTGGTAATTCACTTTCCACATGATGTGGTTCCGGCTCCAGCCGGTGGACGAGGCTATCTGCCAGATTATCCCGAAGGGGCTATGGCTACCGACATATTCGGTGGTTAACTCCCCTTCTTTTTTTGGCTCGTTCTCGGCGCAAGGGGATTCACCCGTTCCACCGATCCGATAATGTTCATAAAAGATTTGGTTCCAAGTAGCGTGATAAAACGCAGGTTGGCGCCCTGGATCCATCTGTCGTCCACCATCCACCGCAGTAACCATGCGACTACCGGGGTCAGCAGCCATCCCGTAAACCGGCCACGGCATATCGTAAGAGCCACCATCTTGCTTACCTTCTTGCCGTGAAGGGCGAGGTAGGCAAGTTCCTCGTGCTTGTTGAATCGCTCCATCGCCTCATGGGTAACCCCTGTCTCAAGATAAAGTTTCGCTATCCGTATCTGGTTGCCGAGACACGGGCGCCGCATGATAAGCCGGACCCGGACCGGGTTACGACGGAATGGAATCTTTACCTGAAGCAGGGGCAGCGACACCCCGACATCAAGCAGGGCGTCGGCCGCCTCTATTTCAATCTCGCGCCTCATAACTTACGATCCGGCCTGCGTGAGGGTTACGGTAACTTTTTTTTCCGGATCCGAGGCGAGGGTGAATTCCACACTGCCGTTACGTGCCGCACCGGTGTTGGCCGAAGCGGTCACCGTGATGCGGCCGTTCACAATCTCCATAGAAAAGCCGGCCGGCAATACTCCGGCAGTGAAAGGACCAGAAGCGTTTATCTCTACGACCTTGCTCTCCCCTGTTTTGGCAAAGGAGAGCTGCAACGGAGCGGCAGAAATGAAGGGTTCCGTCGGGTACATTGCAAAGGGAGAACCGCCGTCTGCCGGTTTGAGCATCTCCAGTTCACACTCGATACCGAGAGCACTGTCGCCACCGATCTTACCGCGCACGAGGCCGTCAAGCGTCATGTTCTTTATGTCGATGGTCTGTCCGGTGCCGGCGAGAATCTTTAATGCACCGGTAAGGCTTACAGAGTCTGCAGGTGCGTCCCAACGAGCTCCGTTGACAGTTCCGCCCATGACATCCTTGCAGTTCTGCGGCAGCAGCTCGATCAGCGTAAACTTGAGGATGTTGGTTCCGTCTTTCTTTTTAATCTTCTTAACTGGAGCATTACGCACCTGCGCACCCCACAGCTTGATGTATTCGGCTGAGTCACCGCCCCAGTCTATGCCTTCATCGGATATGACTCCGATTTTCTTGTCGTTAAACATCAGTGCATCAAGCAGCATGATGTAGCCGTCGTTTACATATACCATAAACTTATATTTTTAATAAGGTTGTTATTCTGTTTTTAATTTTTCTTGCCGGCGATGCGCAAAACAGCCCCGCCGCAAATCCCGCAAGCGCCCACCAATGGCGGGTCTCGGGAGGCTTTTCACGCGCTTTTGCCGATTCAGCATGCAGCGAATGCAGCTCGGATGCCTGTGCGCTGTTCTGCTCCTTGAGCCATGACAGCTCCCATTTAAGGCTGTCAGCCTCCAGACGCTGGTCCATGCACACGTCACGGTAATATAAGTAAAGCCTATTGATGGAGTCACACCGCCCGGTAACCTCTATGTTGCCACCTTTCTTGCGAAAATCGACACTCGCACGTCCGTCCTTCGCCGTATAGCCGGCGCCATCAGGAAGATCACGGAGGCTCTGTATCGGCACATCCAGCGTCACCGACTCCGCTGCTATCCCCTCCGACATGACGGCACAGGTCATCTGTTGTTCCTTCCGGTCTGAGGTCATCGTTATCGCCATCCCCGACAGGCCGCTCTCCAGTGTGTCGAGGTATTCTGACGCGGTTGTTGATAACGTCTCCTGCAATATTTCGCTCTCCGTGCGCTTCGTGACCGTGCATCCCACGAGAAGAAGCACCACGACTGCTGTCAGCATAAGGGTTGCCCCTCTGATTAATTGTCTCATAGTTTTTATTGTTTGTAAGTTTTGAAATCTCAGTCCTGAGGCGTTCCACCTCTTTCAGCAAGGCGCGTTGCTTCTGCAGAATCTCTTCCTGATTGGCCTGCAGGTTGGCGTTCTCACGCCTGAGCTGAACATTCTCCGCAAGAATCTTGCGGTTCTCCTCGGACAGCAGATTGATGGAAGCCTGCAACTTCGAGAGCATATCGTTATTATGCTCCCTACGGCCGACAAGCCATGTGAACACGCTGCCGATAAAACCGCCGGGGAGGGCGAACATCAAAAAGTTAAGCAGGCTTTCCATTGCGTTGTTGATTGTTTATTGATTGATACCTATTGATTTCAGCCACCTCTGCACGTCAAAACTGGGACATGCTTTTGCCGCTATTTCGTTATGGCCGATAATGCGCACCGAGGGAAAACACCGGTGGAAGTCCTTTACATAGGTTTCCATCGCCTTGAGTTGAGCGGCTGTGCGGGTGTCCTTCGGTTTGGACATATCCTTTGTCATACCTCCGGCATATACCACATGACGGCTGACGGAGTTATACCCCTTGGCGCCGTTGGTTATCTCCCATGAATCGACATTGGCGTCCTCGTTGTTATCGGCCAGGCGCTCGACCGTACCGTCCAGATGGATAATGTCGGTATAGCCTACCTGCTTCCATCCCCGGCCACCCTGCGACACGGGACTGAGATGCATGCGCCGTATGTCGTCGCCTGTCACCTCACGCCCTTCAGGTGTCGCGGTGCAATGTAGTACGAGATATTTCAATGCCGCCATCACGCATTGGGCTGGTTAAGGGTTATGACCGCTTTCTTTGCCGGAGCCTCCGCGAGTACGACTTCAATACTGCCACTACGCGCCGCCTCTCCCTCATTGGCAGCAGCGGTTACGGTAAGCCCTGTTGCGGTCTTGTTCACAGTAAAGCCAGCGGGAGCCGCACCTACAGTATAATCCCCGCTGGCAGTGACAACAACCTCTTTGCTTTCACCCGCAGCGGTAAATACCAGCGCTGTAGGATTGGCGGTGATACTTTTTTCAGGTGTCTTGAAGAGGGGATTCTCTCGGCCGTCAAATACCACGAATTCCTCACCGAAACCGATGTTGGTATCAGCCTTCATGAGCAGTTTGAAGAAGTAGAGCTCGCTGGAATTGCTGTACTTATCTATCTGAATCACGTTCTCATCGTCCTGGAGGTTGACCGCTGCAAACAGGTTTCCGTCAGCATCAGGGGAACAGAGGGTGACAACAATGATACCGTCTGGCCAGGCGGCTATGGTTTCAATGGTGATACCCTTGTAACGCTTGCGGTTCATCTCGGTTTCGTCCGAGTTCTTGTGCTCACGCTGAGTGAGCTCGTCATCGTAACGGTCGAAATCGTCCACGCTCATAAGGATGCGCAGGTTGGGGTTCTCGCGAATGGCCTTGGGTATGGCGGCACGTATATCTTTCAGGATGCCGAGCATGGTTGTTCCTTCCGAGTCCACAATGATGCAGTCCGGGTCCTTGGCGGCCTGGGTCAGGATACCGTCCATCAATTCTTCGTCCGTGTCACCGTATTCACCGTTGACATAATGCCAGCCGAGTTCAAACTGCACCTGCTTTGACAGGGCGTCCAGAAGTGCATTCTGAGCTTCCGGCGGCAGTTGTGAGAACACAAGGTTTCCCTTGGGTTGCCATTTGCGCCATATATGCTCGAAGGCGCGGGGATTGAAGGTTGTGAAGGCCATGAAGTCTTTGGGGTCAAGGGAGTGCTCGCTGTAATTGAAATCACCCTTGCTGTCCTCAAGCGTTGGATTGACCTTCCGTTTCTGAAGCATCTTGCCGGTCTTTAACCGGGGGATGCTGATCTTCTTCTCCACGCCGGGAATGACCATGATGAGACCTTTGCTCACAAGTTCATTGCCGGTGGAGGCGGTGGTAAGGATGGTTTCCAGTACCTCACCGCTGTAGTTGGTGTTTTTTACGACTATTGCCATAATGTCTTTTATTATTGGTTGGTTTTACTTCTTGAGATTGTCCTTGATCTCTTTCATACGCCGCGCCCACGGGCCGTCGCCATCGGTCGGACGGTGTATATCCTCCATGACCTTGCGTTTGGGGGTGAGAGCGGCAAGGGCCGATTTGCCCTCTTCCATGTCACGCTTGAGGATGTTCTCGAAAGTAGGACGTGTCTGGGCGTTGATACGGCCGTCTTTCTCTGCCGCATCAAGAAGGGAGGTGCGCTCAGCCTCTTCAGCTGCGGCCGCCTTATCCTCGAAACCTTTGACTTTTTCTTTGAGCTCCTTGTTCTCGTTTTCCAGTCCGGGGACCTTGCCTGCGGCTTTTTCAAGGGCATCAATCTCCCTGAGCACCGCAGCGTCATCCACGCAATCCTTGAAGCGCGGACGCTTTTTAAATTCTTCCAAATTCATTTGAATGTTGCTTAATGGCTTTTCGAGCCGGTTATTGAATATGTTGTATATCTGTTCCGGGGTGCTGTCTGCCGGAACCGGGTCGGCATCGTAGATACCGTCCACAATGCCAAGCGAGAGTGCTTCCCCGGCGGTCAGCCAATGGTCGTTGTCATCAAAATAGGTGGACTTGATATGCTCCTTGCCGGTTTTCAGCCGGGCCGCAAGCATATCGGCAAGACTATCCTCAAGCATCTGCATCTCATCGATACATTTGCGCAGCTCTGTCTTGTTGCCGTAGCAACCGCCACTGACACTATGCAGCATGAGTCGGGCATATTTGCTCATCATGACAGGCTTCCCGCAGAGCGCAAGGATGCCCGCCATGCTCGCCGCCACGCCGTCTATATAAATATGTATATCTGCGCGACTGCCTTTCAGGACATTGAATAAGGCTATGCCGCTATAAACATCGCCGCCGATGGAGTTTATGCGCACATCAATCCGGGCACCGGAATTTTCAGCAGCCTTCAGCTCGGCAGCGATATGGGCGCTTTTAATATCCCCGCAGTCACCAATCTCCCCATAAAGGAAAATGGTCACGTTCCCGTTCTGGGAGGTATGTATATTGAAGTATCTGTTCATTGTCACTGTCTTTGGGGCGTTCCGCCCGCGGTTTATGGTGCAAAATTGCTATAAAACAATGGGGTATAAAAACGGCGGTTTTATCATACAACTTTATGGCCGCATGATAACGCCGTAAAGTTGTATCATGCGGAGCCTCTTTCGCCAACTCCCTTTTTTATAGCAATTTTGCATCATAAAAATCAGGATTATGGCAGATTTGACGAACGCCCAGAAAAAGGAATGGGCAAAAACATTATACCTCCGTGAGAACCTCACCCAGCAGGAGATTGCCGACCGTGTCGGATGCTCCCGCGTCACTGTGTCAAACTGGGTACGGGCCGGCAAATGGGAGGAACAGAAGGTGGGTATCACCTTGACAAGGCAGGAACAGGTCGGAAACCTCTACCGACAGGTGGCGGAAATAAACCGCTCCATCGCCGATCGCCCGGAAGGGGAACGTTTCGCCACATCCAAGGAGGCCGACATACTCGGCAAACTCGCGGCGGCAATCTCGAAGATGGAACAGGAAATAGGTATTGCCGACACAATAAGCGTGCTGACCGCCTTCATCGAGTGGCTGCGTCCGCTGGACCTTGAAAAGGCAAAGGATATAACACGTTTTGCGGACGCTTACATAAAGGACAAGCTATGAAACAGGTTGACAAAATAGCTCTCCAGAACTGGGAAAAGTTCAAGGAGGACATAGCGCGTTCTACCCCGGTTGACAAGACCATGACCCATGCCGAACGTGAGAAGCACCGCATATACCTTGAAGCGCATCCCGTCGAATGGATCAAATTTTTCTGCGCGCCTTACGTGAAAAGCGAGTTCGCCGGATTCCATAAAAGGGCCATCAGGCGCATCATCGCAAACGACGAATGGTTCGAGGTGCTGTCATGGAGCCGTGAGCTGGCGAAATCGACCATCACCATGTGCATTATCCTGTATCTGGTACTGACCGGGCGCAAGCATAACGTCATCCTGACTTCCAACTCCAATGATAATGCGGTCAGACTGCTTGCTCCATACCGTGCCATGCTCGAAGCCAACGGACGCATTATCGCGTATTACGGCGCACAAATGACTCCGGGGGCATGGGCTGAAGACGAGTTCCTGACAAAAGGGGGCGTGGCCTTCCGCGCCCTTGGAGCCGGTCAGTCGCCACGTGGTTCCCGAAATGAGGCAATAAGGCCGGATGTGCTGCTCGTGGATGATTTCGACACCGACGAGGACTGCAAGAACCCGGACATCATACAGAAACGGTGGGAATGGTGGGAAAATGCCCTCTACCCTACCCGCTCCATTTCCACGCCCACATTGATTGTCTTCTGTGGAAATATTATTGCAAAGGACTGCTGTGTGGTACGCGCCGGTGCCATGGCCGACCACTGGGACATCGTGAACATACGCGACAAGGATGGGAACTCCACTTGGCCGGAGAAAAACTCGGAAGAGTCTATCGACCGAGCCCTCTCTAAAATAACCACCAGGGCAGCCCAAGGAGAGTATTTCAATAACCCGATATCTGCCGGGGAAGTGTTCGAGACGGTCACTTATGGCAAGGTACCGCCCCTTAAAAAATTCAAGTTCCTTGTTGCATACGGGGACCCGTCCCCTGGCGAAAGCAAGGCGAAGAAGGGCAAATCATTCAAGGCGGTAATGCTGCTCGGGAAACTCGACGGCAAACTGTATGTCATCAAATCACGGCTGGCCAAATCGCTCAATGCGGAATTTATCAACTGGTATGTGCAGATGCTTGAGTTCGTCGGAGGCACTCTCCCGGTCTATTGTTACATGGAGAACAACAAGCTGCAGGACCCGTTTTTTCAGCAGGTGTTCCGGCCGCTTGTGGCCAAGGTCAGGAAAGAGCGGGGCATACAACTGTATATCCGGCCGGACGAACGTAAAAAGACGGACAAAGCCACCCGCATAGAAGCCAACCTGGAGCCGATGAACCGGGAAGGCCATTTAATCCTGAACGAGTCCGAACGTGACAACCCGCACATGAAGGAGCTTGAGGACCAGTTCCGGCTTTTCACCCTGACATTGCGCTACCCCGCCGACGGTCCCGATGCCGTCGAAGGCGGCAACCGCATATTGGACGAGATCATGCGCAAGGTAGAAACACCGGTAACCCGATCCAGGGCAGAAATAAGCCGGCGCAACAAACGAAGATTATAACCTGCAATTTCCGAATATGAGCCAATTCGTACAACTTTCAGACTATGACGCGTCCATACACCGAGAGATACTGGACGCGCTGACACGGGACGATGATACCCTCGTGGAGATTTGCGAGGACAGGGCGATAGCCGAGATGCGCTGCTACCTGTCGAAACGCTATGACTGCGACCGTATCTTCTCCGCTTCCGGCAACGACCGCCACCAGCTTGTGCTGATGATGGTACTCGACATTGCCGTATATCATATTTTCTGCATCCATAACCCGCAAAAACTGTCACAGATACGCAAAGACCGCTACGAGCGCGCGGTGGAATGGATGAAGGCGGTGGCGCGCGAGGATATATCCATAGAAGGGGCGCCGATGCTGCCGGAAGAGGAACGTATGTCCGGAACGTCATTCCGCATACGAAGCAACCCTAAACGAGTCAGTCACATGTAATAATTACCATTATGAGCAAACGAAAAAAGAACCCGGCAAACCGGCCGGGAATAATAACCTCCGGGGGCAACATACCGCGTCCGGGGCAGTCACGCCCGAATGTCATCATGCTGACACAACCGAAACGGTTCGGCATAGACATCGCGGACTATACCACGGCGATCAGGGCGGCCGAAAACGTGGATTTTCCACGACGTTACAAATTATATGACCTTTACGCGGATATCCTCATGGACTCGCACCTGTCCTGCGTCATCGAGAAACGCCGGAATGCAGTACTATGCTCGGACATAGAGTTCCGACGCGACGGCAAGCCGGATGACAGGGTCAACGAACAGATACGCTCCCCCTGGTTCTCACGGCTGGTGAGCGATATCATCGATGCCCGGTTCTGGGGATTCACGCTCTGCCAGTTCTTTAAGGAGGGCGAGTGGATAGACTATAATCTGGTACCGCGCAAGCATGCCGACCCTGTACGCCGTATCATACTGCGCCACCAGACCGACATCACCGGCGTTGCATGGGACGAATACCCCGACCTGCTTTTCGTAGGGCGTCCGGACGATCTTGGCTTGCTTGCCAAGGCTGCGCCATGGGTGATATACAAACGGAACACCACCGGGGACTGGTCACAGTTCTCGGAGATATTCGGCATGCCCATACAGGAATACACCTACGATACCGACGATGAAGGAAGCCGGGAACGCGCCATATCCGATGCGGCCAATGTGGGAAGCCTCGCCACGTTCGTACATGGCAAGGACACATCACTCAACCTCATAGAGGCCGGGAACAAGACCGGTTCAGCGGATGTTTATGAGAGACTGTGCGAACGCTGCAACAACGAGATTTCAAAACTCATACTCGGCAACACGCTCACCACGGAGTCATCCGACACCGGGACACAGGCGCTCGGCACCGTACATAAGAAGGGAGAGGACAAAATCGCCCAGGCTGACCGGCTGTATGTCCTCGACGTGCTCAACTATGATGCCGCCGACATACTGGCGCGAATGGGTATCGATACCACCGGGGGAGAGTTCTGCTTCCCGGAAAAGAAGGATCTGGACCCGACATCAAAAATCAACATCCTGACACAACTCCGCACCGGCTTCAACCTGCCTGTGGACGATGATTATCTCTATGAGGAGTTCGGTATCAGCAAGCCGGCAAACTATGAGCAGATAAAACGTGACGAGGAGGAACGGCGTGCCATGGAAGCGGAAGAGGCAAAACGGACCGCGGAACAGATACCGCAGAAAGACAATGATACCGATGATCTGGAAGATGCGCATCCGGAAAATGACAAACACACACACGAGCCTACGGATAAACAAAAAAAGACCTTTAAGAACTGGCTGAAAAGTTTTTTCGCCAAAGCCCCGTGGAACACCGGGGCAGCTTTAGAATGGTAGTCGATGGCCTGTATTATGACAAGGACCCGGATGTTGCTTCTTCGTTTGACTTTTCGGACGAGATGCTGCGCCACGCCTTGCTGAATATTTACGCCAAGGATTTCCATCCGGCATCCGACATTGAGGTCACGCTTTTTAATGAGATTTGGGCGAACATGGATAAGGCGGTTAAAAACGCTTTCGGAAATGTACCGCCTTCTGATCCTGACGCTGACTTCATAGAGGCTCTACGTCGGAATAACGCTGTGTTCTCAGCCTTCAAAGTACACCGGGCGCAAAATGACATGGCACGGCTCTTGTTGGATTCAAACGGCAATCTAAAGCCGTTTGAACAGTGGGCGTCCGAAGTCATGCCTATCGCAAGCCACCAGTGCCGGACATGGCTCAAGACCGAATATGACACGGCGGTAATACGTGCCCACCAAGCTGCGGGCTGGCGCCAGTTCATACGCGAGAAGGACATATTACCCAATTTGAAATGGGGGCCTTCCACCTCGATAACACCCGGAGAGGATCACCGCATATTCTGGGGGGTTGTGCGTCCCGTCGATGATGATTTCTGGAGCCATCACAGGCCGGGAGACCGTTGGAACTGCAAATGCACTTTGTCATCAACCGACGAGCCTGTGACCAGGGTTCCTGGCGAAGTTTCACCCTTATCCACGCCACAGAAAGGCCTGGAAAATAATCCGGGCAAGGATGCAAAACTTTTTTCCGACTCCCACCCGTATAAGACGGAGGCGCATGCCGGGGCTAAAAAAGCGGTTGACAAGCTGCTGAAACGTCTGGAGGAAATGATGAAGGAAATGCCCGAGTATTTCACCAATGAGGAAAAGACCGCCATCGCCCGCGACAACCTCAAGCTTGAAAAGGCTCTCGGAATAGCAAAGGGCAAACCTATGAGTGTAGAGGATGCCGACAAGCAGTCAGCAAACCCGAACTATGTGCCCGAATACATACTTGATCCAAAAGGGGTGTATAAGGACAAGGCAGGAAACCGCTTCAGCAAAAATCCCAATTATAAGGCCGGAGAACACAAACGCTTCAGCATAAACTGCCAGACATGCGCGCCTGCCTATGTGCTAAGACTGAGAGGATTCAAAGTCACCGCTAAAGGAAAAACACCGAATACAAAAATGGAGTATCTTTCACGGCAGCACTCATTCGAGGCGTGGAAGAACACTGACGGTACTCCGTGCAAACCGGTGCTCACCGCTGACTGGATGGAAACAAAAGGCTACAAGCAAATGTCGGCCAAACGCTACGAGGAGTATTTTAAGGAGACGTGCAAAGAACCGGGCGTGTATATCCTGACTATCGGATGGAGAAACGGAGGCGGACATGCGACCATATTGCAAAAATTCAGTGACGGGTCACTGCACTACATCGAGCCGCAGGTCTATGACAAAAAATTAGGAGCGAAACGGCCTATTGAGGAATTATGCAAAAGCGGGGCGACAAAACCTATCGCAACAAGAGGTATATTGAGGGTTGATAACAAACTGTTCAACTCAGACTTCATCGACATCTTCGAAAAATGAGTCCAGTATCTCCAGCGCAAAAGGACCGCTTATTTCAGTCAGTTCCCCATCCTTCAGGAGATAAACAGACGGAAAACCGGCATCGACATCATCCGGATAATGGTAATAATACGCCTGGGCACCCTGGAATTCTCCAAGATACTCCACATGCTCGCCATACATGGCCCTAAGCTCGGAGGCTGCATTCATTACCTGTGACGGGATGTTCATAGCTATAAGCAGTTTATGATTTGCAAAAGTAACATTATTTTTCTATTGCAACAACATTATGGATATAAAAGATTTCGCAAGACTGGTCAAGGCCAAACGGGCTGAGCTCGACACCCTCATGCGCCGGAATATGCCGGTGATCGCCGGACGTATGGCCAAAGACCATTTTCAGGACAATTTCCGCAAGGGAGGTTTCGTGAACGGCGGCCTCCACCCGTGGAAGCCGGCCAAAAGGCTGTCATCCGGCATCCCGGGAGCGGCCGCCAATTATGGCACGCTACTGTCGGGACGCAACCACCTCTTCAGCTCCATCAAATACATGCCCGGGGATTACCGGGTGCGTGTCGCCAACGAGGTACGCTACGCCCCGCTGCACAACTGGGGCGGTGTGGCCAACCCGACCGTCACAGACCGCATGAGACGCTTCGCATGGGCGATGTTCTACAAATCTTCAGGGAAAACGGAAAAAACCGGCACGGGGCAAAAGAAACGCCAAAAACACGGTGCCGCAGCGCAACCTGAAAACGAGCAGGCGCAATTCTGGAAGCGGCTTGCGTTGACACGGAAAACCAAGCTGAAGGTGAAGATACCGCAGCGCCAGTTTCTGGGCGAAAGCATCGAACTGTCGGACAGCATAACAACCAGGACAGAAAATGAAATCCGTAAAATTCTAAACTCATAAAATCATGGAAGAAATACTCATCAACATCATGGAACGCATCGCCGGACGTATGCCGGAATTGTCACTCATTGACGAGGACTATGGACAACTCGAAATGTCAGCGGAAGAGGACCACTATCCTGTCACCTTCCCCTGCGTCCTTATAGGCAATATCGATGCGGACTGGAGGGACCAGGGACTCGGGAGCCAGAAAGGTGCCGCACTCATAACGGTACGCCTGGCGATGGACTGTTATGACGACACTTCGTTTGCATCGGGGACTTATAATCGGGTGAGGGAACGCCGGAAAATGGACCTTAAGTTGTACAAGGCTCTCAACCGTTTCAAAAGCGCCCAATGCGCCACCCCTCTTGTACGGGTAAAAAGCCGCGACTTCGCCCTCCCGGGCTACATCAAGGTGTTTGAAACGACATACGCCTTCACCATAAACGACAATACCGGGCAAAGCCTATAATTCCGGGAAGAGGGAGAGCTGGTCGTTGGTCAGGCGCGGCTTCTTGACTTTTGGGGGAGCCTGAATACGTTCAGCCTCCCCGGTGCGGATCTTATTCCGGATAATGGCCATTATACGTTCCTCGGAGATAAAGAACTCACGTTCCGAGAGGATTTTCAGCGCGTCATCAAAGCGCAGCCGCTGCCTCTCGGTCCAGTAATAGTAACGACGGCACAATGCCTCGTCACGTAGTTTTATCAGTTCTTTATCCCGTCCCTTTGCCATATTCCTATTCCAACTACAAAAATAATTGATTCCCATTTATTTTCAGTAAAAAAGCACCGAAATCATTATAACTCCGGTGCTCTCTGTTTACAGTGTTTACAAATATCGGTTACAAACGGCAAAAACTCGGTTCTATCCGTATCCATACGCCGTTATCTGGATTACGCCGGTGGAAGTAATAATTGGTTGCATTGCGCTGCACCACATTGGCTTCCTTGAAAAGGCGCATGATGTCTGCATATTCCTCGTCAAACTTATCTTCCAGTTCATACAGTTTACTGATGCTCTTATAATCCAAATCACCCATCTTGTTACGTTCAAGCAGGGTCATCGCCATTTGGTACATGGGGTCATCGGAACCTTTCTCGCTATTCTGCATATAACGCTTCAGGTAGTCAATCAGACGCTCGGCTGCCATGTCGGCTCGTTCATCGAAGCCCTTCACCTTGTTGCTTTTCACCTCCAGGCGAAAATCACCGTCCGTGATGGTGTAGCTGCGCTGTTCGTCGCTTTTCACCTGGCCGTATTCCTTCATCACCTTGGTAAAGGCATCGGCTTCTTTTTCCAGCCATCCGCGGAACCCGGTCACGGCATTCACCATTTCAAGAACGTTGGTCTTTATTTCGTGCATAAACTCACCGCGTAATGCCTCGTAAGTTTCACGACGGGCGATGCGGTCTTCTTTCTCTTCTTGCAGCAGCTGAGCCATGAGGGCTGCTCGCTGTTCTTTACTCAGGGACTTGATGTCCACACTTTGGTTGTTCTTTTCCATGTTTAAATCATTTTTGAATGTTCATTACTTGTTTTTATTCTTCCTCGTTATCTTGCGATTCCGGTTCTTCGTCTATCAGCATGGCTTCACCGTTGGCATACGCCCAGTCGGCCAGCTCATTGAAAAACTCTGCCGCATCCTCGTTCTCCAGATCGGATGTCGTAAGGATCACGTCTTTTCTTATGCGCTCAAGCGCTTCATGTGCTTTTTTATCCATAATCATTCTATTTATCGGTTAAACCTCCTTTTCGTTGAATCGCCCGCAGTTTGACGGCCAGTTGTTCCAGCTCTACTGTACTAATCTGAATAAAGGGCTTGCCAGCTATCCGGGGATTGTTGCAGAATTCGTTCACCCGGTTCCAGTCGGTGGTGTCTATGCCCAACTGTTGCATCAGCTTCAGACATACGCTGCGCTTCCGCCGCAGTTCCTCGCGAAGTTTCTGCCGCCATTCATCCTGCCCGGTTAGTTTCTCCAAGGCACAGCAGCAGGCTTCATATTCCTTGGATGTCATTTCACGGAGGCTTTCCGTACGGTCCCACGTGTACTGCAGAACGATTTGCTTCTTTAGCCCTTCCCGGTCTCCTGTACAAGGCAGCTTGTTGAACAATGTGTAAAACCGGGCGAAATTGGTTACTTCCTGTGCCATGTCATTTACCATTAAGAATCATTTCACATTCCGTTGATTTGGTACTGACACGATAAATTATCTTATCCGGCTTCACTGATTTACCTTTATATTCAGCCTCAATTTTCTCAGCAAATATCTTTTTGAACTCATCACCCATTTTAGAAAGTATTTTTTTATTGTACTCCCCGCAAAATCCTATGCGTGAGGAGTGGATTTCACGAATTATTCCTCTATATACCGTAGCGGTCAACTTCATCACCACAACACCGGTTTCCATTTTTATTTTTCCCATATCGACTAATTTTATTCAAACAATACTTTAATACCACACGAACTGGCCACGTCAAGTTCCAGCTTCGCGCCTTTGCTCAGTTCCCAGCCTTGCAGCATATAGATATAATCGCATCCCAGCAACAGGGCGATGTCCGCCCTCATGTGTTCCCTCCAATGGGCTTCGTCCGGAAGCCCGTTCTTAAACGGGTTCACCGGTTCATAGCCTTTCAAACTCAAATAACGCTCCGCATTAGCAAAAGCGCCTTTGCGTTCGTCAATGTTGTAGTGGGCTATCGCCCCACTGACATACACCCTCTTTTTCTCTTTTTCTTCCATCATTTCAAATCTTTAATGTTTATTTTACAGGATGGATGCCACACCTGAATGTTCCGGGCAAACATCACATCCTTTGTTTCTATCACCACGTGTCCCTTGGTCTTGGCTTTCCGCAACCTCACATCGCTTTCGATATTCCGTTCTGCCCAATCTTCCACAACCGAAACTGCTTCATCCCTGGGCAAAAGCAACTGGAACAACTTATTCTCCCATTCCATCCCAATAGCCCCCCACTTTGTCATCCTTTAACGTCTTGGAAGCCCCTTCTTCCCATATCACATAAGGCTCGCTTGGACACTCCATGAAACGGCTCTTGCACCACGCCTTGAAGCAGCTCACCATGATTTTCACGTCGGCGTCGTACTCCACCTTCCGGGCAGTCCTTCCAGCCGGATGCATCCCTTCAGCATGGCTGATGAATATAAACAGCTTTTTCGGGTGCCGTTCTTTGAATTCCTTGTATGCAGGATAGCTCAATCCGCTGTACTGGAAACTATCTATGATGATGATGCCGGGACTTCCCCTGCGTTTCAACCGCTCCTCCAACTGTTCCATCGACTCGCGATCAAGAATAATCAATTTCTTGCGTACCTCCTCCATCTTGTGCCGCTTTAGCGACATCTGGAAGGATAGCCCTGTGCTCTCCTCAAGACTATCGTATATCACACGGCCGAAACCGCACAGGTACTTGGCCAGCTGCATCACAAAGCTGCTCTTACCATTTCCGCTGGCTCCCCAAATAATCCACACACCGTTCTTGGCCGGGTTGCCTATTGAGGCTTGCCAGTCCCCGGAAAACTCAAACCGGGGAATCTTCATGTTCAGCACCTCACCGGGACTGTAAGCTCTCTTCAGTTTCATGATGACCTCCTTTTAATTCTGCAATAAGTGCATCTGCAAAAACAACTGCTGCCCGGCTTATATTACACGGTATTCCTCTTCTTCCATCTAATTGTGCACCCTCATATAATACCTGAGCATAAAATTCATCATTAGACATTATCGCAACAAGAGATTCTTTCGCAATCTCATACCTGCGCTGCTCCCAATCTATCGCATTCGCTTTTCTCATCTCGCGATGAATACCGATAACAGCATCCATCGCTTGTATTTCTATCTTGCTCATCATGCCTGCACCCTCCTTAACTTTTCGATTTCGGTATAAACGCGACGCAAGCCGCCTCCGGTAGCGTGAACGATCCGGGCAATATCACTTCCAGCAGGGGCATTGACCTTGGCCACGATAGCGGCCTGCGCCTTCAGGAATTTCTCGCGTTCCTGAGCATCGTCCGGCGTCACCTTGCTGTAGGAATCACCGTAACGGCTCAGCATTTCGGTATAGCCAACCTTCTTGCCTTCGATGGCGCGGTTGATTTTTTCTTTCAGCCCATCGGCACCCATCATATACCAGGCGCAGCAGCGCTCGGTAGCATTCCACAGAGCCTTCAGTTCCAAAAAGGCTTCATACTGCAGGTCGCCGGCTTCGTCCAGGATAACCAGGGGCGTATCAATCGTGCGCAGGTAGGCAACCAGGTCCTCATACACGTCGCTGTAGCGTCCGTTGCTGGTCACACCGAATTCCTTGGCAATATAACGTATCAGCTTCAACTTGGTCTTTACCTGGCTGCAGTCCACATATACGGCGTGTTTGTGCTGCTTTACGTAAGATTTAGCGGTAAAGGTCTTGCCGATGTTAGGCATATCGCACAGGATGGCGCTCAGCCCGCTTCCCTGACATACTTCCAGCTGCTTGCTCACAAACACGTAGGTCGGGGTCTGGGCTGCCAGCCAGGGCATTTCTGTACGCAGTTGCACGCCCAGTCTTCGGGCTATGCCTATCCAGTTGGCATCACTGACCTGCTTTTCATAATTGCCCCGCTTGATGGTATTGTAAACGCTGGGGGCTATGCCCAGTGCCGTTGCATGGCGGTTGTCACTGGGATAATTTTCACGATCGGCGGCTATCGCTGCCACAATCCGCCCTTTTACTTCATTTGTTATTTCCATTTGAATGCTATTTTAAGTTCGTTCTAACGTCGTTAATTATATCTTGGCTACTGCATCATGCTCAAAGGCACCGATGTCCATATAGGCTGAGTAATCTTCTTCCTCGGCTTGGGTAGGAAGGGGAACGGCTTCCGCTTGTACCTCTGTTATCAGCTTCGCTTCCTCCTTGGCAAGGATGCCCACACGCTTGATTTTGCCGTCTTTCATCATCTTGTCGAACTTGGCTACATACTTGGCTTGTTCGGTATAGGCTGCCTTGTCTGTTTCGGTCTGCTCGGCTGTATTCTCATTGTAGCGGGCTACGGCCTTGCAGGTGGCGATGTATCGTCCGTTCTGGTAGATATATACCTCATTGATGGTTCCATCGGCATCGGGCAGATAATAGGCATCTACCTTGTAGTTTCTCGGCTCCAGCTTTTCGATGATTTCCGGGCTGGGTAGTCCGTATTGGTTGTACATCACCGTGCAGTAGGTGTTCTGCCGGATAGTCGTTTCGGTATGCTGTCCGATGAACCGGTAAAGAACGGCCTTGTCCCAAGGGGCAAGGTTCGGGTTCTGATGGGCGCAAAGCACATCCCAACGACTCATGCCCGGATAGCGTTTCTGGTTGGGGTGAGGCTGCGCGTTGAAGGTCTTGATGGCGCATATATCATCGGCCACCAGTTCCTCATAGCTGTAGGACTTCACCTTGTAGGTATTGTTCTTTTCGTCATACACCTTCTCTTCCTTCGGGCGGTTGGCTTCCAGTTTGGCATACCATCGGCCGATACCTACCTGCGTGCGTTTCTCCACACCGTACTTCTTTTCGCGGTTCTTGTGTTCGGCGCGTTTTTCCCTGGAGTTTCCGGGATTACACCAGCGGATCAAGGGGAATACAGTACCAGCTTGCATCAGTCCGTCGGCAAAGTCGCTTACCAGATGGTGTTCCACTTCCAGCTCGGCTGGGATATACATCCCGTTCCGGTCCAGAATCTGGAACATGTTGCGCATGCAGTCCAAAAACAACTCGGTGGTCTTGTACCGGTTGTAGGCATATCCCACTACAGCACCGCTCACCACATCGTAGGCATAATAGGCTTTTACACGGTTGCCATCCTTCATCGGGCGCGGCAGGTCGCGGTCGTCAAGCGAAACCTTACTCAAGGCATATTCACCGATGCTGCGCAGATGATAAGGACGGTAGGCGTTGTTGAAGTCCCACTGGCTCATGTGCAGCTTACCGCGAAGAGCCTTATTCTTGGGGTTGTTCAGATAGTTGGCTACCGTGGCCGGACTCAACACCAGCGGATTTCCATCCTTGTCGGTAAAGTCTGCCGGATTCAACACCTCGCCGGTCTCGGGGTCATATAGCTCCAGTTCACCCTGCACAAATAGATTGTACTGCTCCCATACGGTGGTATTAAAGGGCTGCTCCGGTTGGGCATCGATGCTCAGCAATAAGCGTTCAATGTCGTAGGTCACTTTCCGGCGGTTCTGGTTCATGAACTTGCGGCTGATAAGACTTTCATAGCCGTTAGCCTTAAAGTCATTCACACGCTTCTTGAAGCGGTTTAAACTCACGGGCAAGGTATGCCCGAACTCCACCTGATAGTAGCTGATGGCCCCGGCCAGCTCGCCCCAGTTCACCGGGCCTGCCTTCATAGCCTTACGCATAAAGGTGGCATCCTCCATGGCGCGCATCACTGCCTCAATCACCGAAGCGTTCACCGTATATTCCTGGATGTGTTCCGGTGGCAAAGCATCACCGTTTTCAAAGCGGAACCGGGTGTAATATTCACGGGCTTTCGCATCGATGTGGTAATGACTTCCGAGCCAGTTTTTTATAACATCTTCTTTCATATCTCCGTATTTAAGTTTTATCCTTTCCTGAAACCGTAGTGGCATGGTCGCTATCTCTACCAGTGCATAACTTCCAAGCCCCTTGCCGGGTCGCACTACGTTGATTTCTTTCTTGGCCGCTAATTTCTTGTAATTGGGAACCGACAGGATAGGAGCAAGTTCTTCTTCGGAAAGAGTGGAAGGATGAACGCCTTTCAGCGTGCGGCTTCTGCTGTAGTCTGCCTTCCCATTCACCATCACCGGTCGGTCATCGTAAGTCAGGTCATTGTAGGATATGCACAATATCTTTCCATAATACTCCATTTCATTTCTATTTATAAGGCGGCTGCCATCTGTTGAGTCTCGTGCTGTAGCTGCATGAAATCCGATACAAATTCACATTGGTAGGTTTCAGTCCGTTTTCCATCCACGTACACATCCACATCATTGGTCTTTCTGTGAACCACGAGTTTTACACGGGGGCCGAAAGTGCAGGTCATGGTCTTCTCGCACTCCTCGAAGGTGGTTTCGCAGTTCGGAATGAATCCACCGTCAGTCAGCTTGCCGCCTCGCTTCAAGGCAAGGGTGCGTATCTGTCGGGCCTGGTCACTGTCCCGAACAAAATTCAATGCCTGCCACACAGCCTGACGGCTGCAACCGAAAGCCTTCATCAGGAAGGTCTTTGTTTCATTATCTGTCAAAATCTGCTTTCTCATATCATCTACTTTTTAATCGTTTTCCAAATCTCCTGTCAGTATTTCATGAAGGCGTGTCCCTTTCTGTAGTTCCTCGACCAGCACCTGCATTGCTTCCTCACACACACAGCTCACATTCTCTATCACCCGGTAGGTATCCGAGTTGCTTATCTCATCCTCCGTCATAAACTGTCCGGCCAGCTCCATCGTCTGGTCAGCAATATTCTGCGTATGTGCCGCACTGCCTATCATCGTGCGCAGCTTCTGTTTGAACAGACTCTCTGTCGTTCTCGGATTGAAATTCTTTGCCATAACTCTAAATTTTAAAAGTTAATATCGTGGGCGGTAGCGGACTCGAACCGCTGACCATGGCTTCTATGGATAAGTTTCGCTTGTTCTACCTGCTGAACTAACCGCCCTTGCCCGTCTTTCCGGGCTGCCAGTTATCCGGCAATCTATTTGCCTTGTTCTTCTATCATCGAAAGGACAACCTTCCTGTCTTCATCCCAAAGCGGAAGCCCTAATTCGATGGTCCGTTTCACCACTTCCACCTCACCGACCAGCCTTACCGCTTCTTTGCGGAAATCAGTATCGTCATACGCATGCGCCTTGCCAATCAGGAAGTCGGTCAGGTTGTTGATAACTTCCTTTTGACGTTCACATTTCATTTCATAGTTCAACACTCGTACATGAACATCGTTGATAATCCGGCTGTCCCCATGTTTCTTGAAGTCTTTGCAGAACTCGTCCTTGTTCATCGAGGTGTTCAGATAAACCGCATGGATGTAATCAAAATCCTCTGCTGTAGGGGTTATTCCCGTCCGTTCCATAAATTCTTGCTGTGTCATAATCTCACTTATTTAAATTCGTTTATAATCGGTTTCAAACTCACGCCGTAGCAACTCATCAAGCGGCGGATAAGGTTCTTCACATAAAAATCGGGTGCGGAAAACACAATCCCGGTCTCTTCTGTGTATCTGAAGCTGATACCGTCCATCATTAATATGTAAGCGACTTTGTGCTTCACGCTCTGCGTCTGCCACTCTTTTATTTCTTCGTTCATTAACTTTAATCCTTAAAATTCGCTAATCATACGCCTTTTTTGTATATTTGGCGCGCTGTTTACATCTTAAACACGCAGCAAAGATAATACGCTTTTGCGAACAAACAAAGCAAATGCGAATATTTTATTCTCATTTGAGTATAAAAATAAGATTATGACTATAAACGAACGCTTTGAAATAATTATAAAAGTCCTATTCGGGGGCAATAAACGCGCTTTTGCCTTACATATAGGTGTTAGCCCAACAGTTGTTGAAAATGTAGTTGGAACAAGAAAGGGAAAACCATCTTTTGACTTCCTTGAAAAAGTGTGCGCAAATGCGAACATCTCCGCAGAATGGCTTTTAATGGGAAAAGGAGAAATGTTTATGGATATGTTTGAATTCAGAAAGTCCATGACATGCCACTCGGATCCGACTTTTTACGAAGATAAACTGAAAGAAATTCCTACCGATAAAAACGAGCCAATAGCTCACTTAACAACATCACCAAATGAAGGAATACCTGTTATCCCACTTAGTGCCATGGCCGGTGCCTTTACCGATGAAACATCCGTCATGGAGTACGAGTGTGAGCGATATGTCATACCGGCATTCAAGGGAGCAGACTTCCTCATCCAAATCAAAGGGGATTCTATGCAGCCTACCTACTACTCAGGCGACCTCGTGGCGTGCCAACGCATGCCGCTTAACGACATCTTCTTTCAATGGAATAAAGCTTATGTCCTCGATACCGTTCAGGGACCGCTTATTAAGCGCATCATGCCTGGATCCGACGCAGACCATGTGTTGATCGTATCCGACAATACTAATTACCCGCCATTCGAGTTGCATAAGAATCAACTCAATGGCGTGGCCCTGGTTCGTGGACTTGTACGCTTGGAATAAACAACAGCGCTTCCCACAGGCACAAAAAGACGCACGCACACACTTTTCGAGGCGTTTTCAGGGTATCAGGCTACAAAAACAACTGCAAATCAAAGGCTTCGTGCTATATATTAAGGTATATCAATAAAATAAGTGTCGTTTTTCCTATCTGAAAACATAGAAAAACGGCACTTATTTACATTTGATACATTCTTTCCTATTTCGGGCGAACCCTCCAAAAACCGAAAAAGTAACCCTAAAAGTAACCCTAAACTCATTAAGGTAGTAACCCTAAACAGTAACCGTAATAGTAACCCTAAACACAAAATTACCATCCGTACGGGCATAAAAAAGGGGAGCCATAAACTCCCCAATCAGCATTCAAAGAAATAACGCCCACAAGCCTTTCCAACGGCGTTATTATGTTGTTCTAACATTGCCCTTGCTACCGCCCGAAATGAGCGTAGATTGCTTAATTATAGCCTTTTTCGTGCATATTGTGCCATTACCAGACAGTCCGGCATGAAGCAGGTAGTTTCTGGTCGCTCCCACCTGATCTGCCGTCAGAACTGTATAAACAGCCGATATACTACTGAAATACCAGTCTTTCTGCTTCGTTCCATCTATTTTATGCAGCAAATGCACATGAATCACTTTTGCCATACTCGTTTCTATTATGCTGCAAATATACCAAATAATACTTATTTGGAAGAATTTTCAGGCATCATATTTGAAAACAGGCACAAAAAAAACGGCCACACAGCCGTTCTCACCGTCATATAACCAAATCCATCAACCCAACCATAAAACGGGTACACGGCCAGAAATAAAGCCCTTCCAGGCCGTTTTTGCCCCATCTGCAAGCCCGATGTAAAGCAATTGCCCGAAGATCCGAAGAAAAGCCCCTCAAACGTAAAGCAGATGTAAGCTCATGTAAAGAGAAAAACCGCTTCGAAATATTCAGCCCATTTTCCCGACCATATCTAAACCCTTTGGTTCTCAAAGCCTTTCTCCCATTTTCCCCGACCATTGAACAAACCGCCTCGTTCTATGCCCCATATATTTCTAAAAATATTTTTTGTCACATTATTGCGTATTACAATAGATCCCCAAAACAAGGAGTAATTTTTGTTATGAGATTGGCTTCTACCCCACAATACAAGGCAAAAATACATAAAATTCTATTCTCTTCAGTTGATTGTGTAATCCAATTGGGAGATTGTATTTAAACAAATACCCCGACTCATCACGAGCCGGGGCAGTCCAATTTATAAATTTAAAGTCTTATGATGAAGATTGTCTGTTGCGCCAATGTTTTACTATCAGCACAACGACAAACAAAACAGTTACACAAACACAGGTAAAGCCTTTTTGTTTAAGCAAAGTGGATTCTTTTTTATCCTTTATGATTCTGACCGTTTTTCCTCATGGATATCGGAAGTGGTTTCCTTGTCGGCTTTCACCTCCGTACAGTCTTTGGTTGTAGTTTCCTTCTTTCTATTCTTGCTGAAATCACCTTCTACGTGACCGTCAGCCAGTAACAAAACTTTCCTGGTCGGGCTGTCAGACGGTTTTCTTGTACCATAAATCCGAAAATTAATCACGTAGTTGCCATTGGTTGCAATCAGTTCATTCAAAGAGATGATAGAGCCATATACGATGTTGACCGACTTACGAGTGCTGTCCTTTCTACACTCTTGGCAGTACACTGGACTATACGCTTTTCCAACCAGTCAACCTGCTTCCGCTCGTTCTCATTCTCCACCGAATCGGCAGACGCATTCTCCTTCCGTGCGTTTTGCGGTTTACACAGAATATGAATCCCAGCGGACAGCTTCCAATCCCTTAAAGCCCCAGTTATAGCCAACCAGTCATTTAATTCCATTCTGCCTATTGTTTATCTGATTGATTATAAAATACACACTTAAAAATCCTATCCGCTTGCACCATCGCTGCCAAAACACTAAAATCCATTGTCACGATATGTCAATAAAAAAGACTCTGCAAAATAAGAATAAAAAACGATTTACCAAAGAAGAATATAAATATATTGAATCGGTCTGGAATGTAAAAAATTATATTACAGGCCAGCATCATTTTTTAGTTAATTTTGCACCAATTATTTAATAAATATCTGATAACATTAGTTTAAAAAGCGTTATGTTCGTCTTGTAAATCGGGATATATGGATTCTCCAAATGAGAAGGGATAGTATGATTTTTCTTACATCATAAAGTAAATCAATATTGTTGTATTTCTCTATTGGTCATTCTTATAGTTTTCTCTGTTTACAATATAGCATGGCAGTTCCACGCTTGATTTTTTTCTGGTAATGGCCTTTTGAGGGACTGGGGAGGCATGTTTTTTATGGAAAGAAGTATTATTAGTAAAAATGTGATCCGCAAGATGTGGATTGCAGGCTTTGTGATGTGTGCATTCGGTTTGCCTTCCTGCTCCGATGATTATGACGACTCAGAACTTCGAAACAATCTTGAGAATCTGGAAGACCGGATTACGGCTCTTGAGGAATGGCAGAAGGCTGTCAACACGAATATCCAGTCATTGCAAAGCATTGTCTCAGCTCTAGAAAACAGGAATTTCATCACAGGCGTCACCCCTTTAATGGAGAATGGAAAGGAAACCGGTTACACTATCACTTTCCAGAGCGGATCCCCCATCATTATCAGACACGGCAAAGACGGTGTTGACGGTGAGGATGGAACGGACGGGCAGAACGGTACTGACGGCAAAGACGGTTCAACCCCGGTTATCGGTGTGGCAAAGGATAGTGACGGAGTGTATTACTGGACTGTGGACGGAGAGTTCCTGCTTGATGGTGACAAGAAGATTCCTGTAACCGGTCCTGAAGGCGACAAGGGAGATGCCGGGGATGACGGCATCACACCTCATATCGGCGAGAACGGAAACTGGTGGATAGGTACGACTGATACAGGAATAAAGGCGCAAGGTGAACAAGGACCTTCCGGTATTACTCCTCATATCGGCGAGAACGGTAATTGGTGGATAGGTACGACTGATACAGGAATAAAGGCGCAAGGAGCCAAAGGGGACGATGCCATTGCCCCCCAAGTTCAAATTAATGCCACGACAAATGAATGGGAAATCTCAACGGATGGAGGCAAGAGCTGGGAGTCGACAGGGATTAAGGCGACAGGGGAGAAAGGCGACAGAGGTGATGCGGTATTTGCGGAAAACGGAGTGGACTACACAAGTGATCCTGATAATATCATATTTACTCTGGCTGACGGAAAGACCAAGCTGACCGTACCACGTACCAAAATATTATCTGTCAAGTTCAAGGATGGTTGCGATATTTTCTCGGTAACTTCCGTTAGTAATACAATTGATATTGAATTTATTGGTCTGACAACAGAGACTTATAAGGCTTTGGTTGCGGAATTGAGAAGCGAGGACGGTACTACAGATATAGACATTGTGACCCGTGCTGAAAATAAGGATGTGGAAATTAAGGAACCTGTATTTACTACAGATGGGAAATGTACCGGAACGACAGTCAAAATCAACAAGAAAGGAATAAGTGGAGAAAAGGCCGTTCTGAAAGTGACTCTTATAGATAACAACGGGCAGGAAATTTCAGTTTCCCGTATCGTGAAATTCTTTGGTTCGGGTGCTCTTGATGAAGCCGCCCAAAACGGAGGTAGCTTTACATTGTCTGATGACATTATTCTGGAGAAGCCGGTTGAGGTGGCAAAAGGAAAAACACTTGAATTGGATCTAAACGGTAAAACTATCTCTAATTTAACAGATTTTTATGGTGGGAATAATTCGTCTGCCATTTCTGTTCAAGGTGGAACACTGATAGTAAAGAACGGTACGATTAAAGCGAAAAAGAAGGCCTGTTACGTGTTTAATGTTCGTGATGGAGGCAAGCTGATTATAGAAAGCGGCGTTTACATTGGGAATATTTCTGCAATATATTGCAATAAAGGTGAGGTCATTGTAAAAGGTGGCGAGTTCTCTATACAACAAAAGTCAGACAGTTATGGCGATTACAGGTTCCTTTGTAACTGCTTGGATGAGAACTATCAAAATGGAACTGCCAAAATCAGTATATCCGGAGGTACGTTTGCGGGATTCAATCCGGCAAATAATCTGGCTGAAGGTAAGGACACTAATTTCTTGGCGCAAGAGGGGAAATATATGACTGTGAAAACTAGTGAATTGCCGGATTCTTACGGAACATGGGAGGTTAAGGAATATGCCAATAGTACAAGTTTCCAAGATATCATCAACAACAGTGAGGGAGCAGCGGTCTATTTGCCGGAAGTTGTTTCATTCAATGATGAGAATGTTGTGCTTGATGGAGGTGCAGAAGGAGTGACTTTACAAGGCAATCCGGTGTATTTCAGTGGTGCAAATGTCAGTGTGAAAGGTATAACATTTGATAACGGGCATAGTGCTAGTGGAAAAGGTTCTGCTGCATATGTCAATGGAGGACAATGCAAGAATATTACATTTGAGAACTGCACATTCACCAATTCCGAATGGGATGCCATCCAGTTGACAGATAAGGATATCTCATCAGTGACCATTAAAAATTGCATATTTAAAAACACTGTGCCAGGTTACCGCTATATACATCTTGAACTGACAGATAAAAACGGTCTTACAGTAAATGAGAATGCCCGTGTCGAAATCACCGGATGTACTTTTGAAAATATATCAAAAGATTATTGTAAGGATTCAGCCATTACAATTGCTGGATTCAAACTTAAAAATATGACTATTCAGGATAATATTGTAAAAGGTGCAGGTGCGGACAAGTTAACCACAGATATCATTTGGATATGTGACGGTATTGAATTCGGTACATTAATGCCTGAAGAAGAACTTAATAAGGCATTTATATACAAATAGGTCATAAGAACGGAATAATCAATCAGAATTTTTCCAAAAGCTCCGGGGCAAATCTCGCTTCGGAGTTTTTTATTTTTCTGAAATCTTATACGATCCGGGCTTACTATCTAAAAATTGAAAGGTGATGATATCCGGATTTATTAATAGAAAACAAATAGGATTCATGGAATCTACCGGTTGTCTATAAAATCAGATGTTCTCAAGCCTTTATCGGGAAACATC
>OBJB01000061.1_pt1 | contig 56337 bp, 46 predicted proteins | sample 1502991 | NCBI WGS metagenome assembly OBJB01 (sample SAMN01828327, study PRJEB22528) | human gut metagenome | isolation source: stool | host: Homo sapiens | place: USA
GGATAACGGGACGAAAGCCGAAAGGCGTGGACGGTTGGTAGAGGGGAACAAGAGCCTTTGTGGAGGTAATAATATCTACAATAAAATTATTTCCAAAAAACAATAAGTAACAAACAATATCGGATAAAATATTGTACCTTTGTATTGGCTTAGACATTGAGCCCAAATAGAAGTGAAATATCGGAAACGAATTGCACCGAAAAAAAAGAATAAATCGCTCGTATTGACACCGTAGATGAGTTAATAATAACTAAAAGGGTTAAATATCCACCACTTAGAATATACCCTTAAAGGCTACGACCATATTTCCGGCTTACCACCAGTAAACTATTGATTAACTCTATCACCAAATAGCGGTGTAGGAAGGTATTGTACATCAATATGTCAATTATAGTAATCATCTCCTGACACCTCAATATGGTATTGTCGTCCCATGAAAGCAAAACCTGCGCCCATTTCCACAAGGAATTTCTCTACATGTTTCACCAAACCGATTTCTACATCACGCTCATTGTATTGGTCGGTAAAGGTCAGCATATCGAATATATACGGGTCTTTGAGCATTGATTTCACATCGTTTACTTCGGGAACAGGCAGGGTTTCAGTGAAATTGTTTGCCAACGCACCATGCTTGCCATAGTCATCAAGTTTGATAGCTTCTTGCAGATAGCGTGTATTCCAATGCGATGTAATACTTTGCACCATATACCAATACCGTGCGCGAATATCCTTGACTTGTTGTAAGAGTATCAGGTTATGCGTCCAGCCTAGATGTTTGATAGGAAAGGAAAAATTATATTCGCCTAATTGCGCAATCATTGATTGCGCAATTGAAGAATCAGCACCTTTCACCATCGTAAGTTCTTGATTGTATTCGTTGAAGAACTGTATCATACACTGCATGTTGCGCACAGAAAAACCCTTTATTTCGGAATAATCGTTCTTCAAGTCCACGGACAAGCGTTGCAAGGTTTTCTTGCCCCAACCATCTGCATCTTGACTTTGCCGCAACATACCTCCAATATCCCAATACATTCGGAGCATTTCTTCGTTGGCGGCATAAATCGCTCGTTGTTGGGCAACCAATACCCGCTGCTTGATTTTACGAAGCAGTGCCGCATAACCATTGAAATTATCTGCCAAGTTATCAATTGCTTGTTTATCTGTATTTTTAGTCATAATCTTCTTTGACATTTCCACAAAGTTACGCTTTTTATTCGATTGTACATCAAATTCTTACAATATTATTAGTTATACCCATTATGGACTATTTTCTCATTGAGAAACCTCTTTTCTGCTGTTGGTCATAATGTTATCTTACAACCGGTCTTTTCTTTTAGCATTTCTATAAATTCGACCAAGTTATTTTCTTTTCCCATGATAAGTTGTCATCCAATAAACACAATGTTTCCATGACTTCCTGGATCGATGCAGTCATTTTAAAATCAAGAGAATACCGAGCGAACGGATAAGATACACTGTTTTCAACCTCAAATTATACGGAAAAACCCATACCTTTTTTATACCTTTGCCCCCAAAAGAAAACAACAGACATGGAACTATTCAATAAAATGATTGCCGCAGCCCTGAAGGTTTCCGTACATCAAGTAGACAATACATTATCTCTACTGGACGGGGGAGCTACCATCCCTTTCATAAGCCGATACCGGAAAGAGGCAACCGGAGGACTGGACGAAGTACAAATAGGCGAAATTAAAGACAGAAATGACAAGTTGTGTGAACTGGCCAAGCGAAAAGAAACTATTCTTTCTACCATAGAAGAACAGGGCAAACTGACAGAAGAATTGCGCAAACGCATTGAACAGAGTTGGGATGCCACCGAAGTGGAAGACATATATCTGCCCTATAAGCCGAAACGTAAAACCCGCGCCGAAGCGGCACGGCAAAAAGGACTGGAACCGCTTGCCACCTTACTGTTATTGCAACGCGAAAACCATCTGGACAGCCGTCTCCCCGCTTTTGTGAAAGGAGATGTGAAAGACGAAGAGGATGCGCTGAAAGGCGCGCGCGACATCATAGCCGAACAAGTGAGCGAAGACGAGCGCGCCCGCAACCAACTGCGCAACCAATTTTCCCGACAAGCTGTCATCACCTCCAAAGTGGTGAAAGGCAAAGAGGAAGAAGCCGCCAAATACCGCGATTATTTCGATTTCAGCGAACCTTTGAAACGCTGTTCCTCCCACCGTCTGCTGGCTATCCGCCGGGGAGAGTCGGAAGGCCTGTTGAAAGTAAGTATAAGTCCTGATGACGAAGAGTGCGCCGGACGGCTGGAACAAATGTATGTCCGTGGCAACAATGAATGCAGCCGCCAGGTAGGCGAGGCAGTGCGTGATGCGTACAAGCGGCTTCTGAAGCCTTCCATCGAAACCGAATTTTCAGCCTTGAGCAAGGAGAAAGCCGACGAGGAGGCAATCCGCGTCTTCGCCGGAAACCTGAGACAGCTTCTGCTGGCTCCTCCTTTGGGACAGAAACGGGTCATGGGAGTTGATCCCGGCTACCGTACCGGATGTAAAATAGTCTGTCTGGACGCCCAAGGCTCTTTGCTGCACAATGAAACCATTTATCCGCATCCGCCTAAGAATGAATACTCACAGGCAGCCCGCAGCATCGTGAAATTGGTAGAACAATATCAGATAGAGGCAATCGCCATAGGCAATGGCACCGCCAGCCGTGAGACAGAACAATTCATCACTTCACAACGCTATGACCGTGAATTGCAAGTATTTGTAGTAAGCGAGGACGGAGCATCCATTTACTCGGCCTCGAAAACCGCCCGAGACGAGTTCCCTGAATACGACGTGACCGTGCGTGGAGCCGTATCCATAGGCCGCCGGTTGATGGACCCGCTGGCCGAACTGGTGAAAATAGATGCCAAATCTATCGGAGTGGGACAATACCAGCATGATGTGGACCAGACTTTATTGAAGAAGTCATTGGACCAGACAGTGGAAAGTTGTGTGAACCTGGTAGGTGTGAACCTCAATACCGCCAGCCGCCATCTGCTGACTTATATATCGGGACTAGGTCCTGCCTTGGCTCAAAACATTGTGGATTACCGCACCGAGAACGGGCCTTTCAGTTCACGCAAGGAATTATTGAAAGTACCCCGGATGGGAGCGAAAGCGTTTGAGCAATGCGCAGGGTTCCTGCGTATCCCACAAGCGAAGAATCCGCTGGACAACTCGGCCGTGCATCCCGAAAGCTATCCCATAGTGGAGCAGATAGCCAAAGACCTGAACTGCACCGTAGACGAACTGATAAAAAGCAAAGAACTGCGCAGCCGGATTGATATCAAGAAGTATGTCACCCCGACAGTGGGGCTTCCCACCTTGACAGACATCATGCAGGAATTGGACAAGCCGGGACGCGACCCACGGCAACAAATCCAAGTTTTTGAATTTGACAAGAATGTAAAGACCATAGAGGATTTGACTGAAGGAATGGAACTGCCCGGCATTGTGAACAATATTACCAACTTCGGTTGCTTTGTAGATATAGGAATCAAAGAGAAGGGTCTGGTGCACGTATCACAACTGGCCGACAAATTTGTGAGCGACCCCACCACCGTAGTCAGCATCCATCAGCATGTACGGGTGAAAGTGATGAGCATAGACCTAGAGCGCAAGCGCATCCAGCTCACTATGAAAGGATTGAATCAATAATTGCAACAAGGTAAAAAAGAATATGGAAGAAGATATAGAAACCTGCGGCTGGTTCGTTTTTTATAAGGATCAGCTGCTGATAGAGAAAAAGAACGGAATGTACACCATACCTTTCGGAACAGAGCCTCCCATGCCTGTTCCGGTGGGAAGCACTATCCACACCATCGGAGAGATAGAGGGACGCACTGCCAAGACTTTCTCCGTACATGCCCCGGTGCCCGGCAGCGAAAATGACCGCCACCTGATGATGGATCTCCGGAGTTCATACGACGTATTGCCTTGGGAAGAGTACAATGTGGGTGGAAAAGCCTTCCAGATACTGAATTGGGACAAGAACAGCCGCTATTGCCCCATGTGCGGCGTACCTACCGTACAGATTTCTCCTATTGCTAAAAAATGCCCCCAATGTCGTCAGGAAATTTATCCGCGCATCTCTCCTGCCATCATTGTATTGATACGCCGGGAAGACAGCATACTGCTGGTCCACGCCCGCAACTTCCGGGGAACCTTCAACGGTTTGGTAGCCGGTTTTCTTGAACCGGGCGAAACTTTGGAGGAATGTGTGCACCGCGAGGTACTGGAAGAAACAGGACTCCATATCAAAAACCTGAAATATTTCGGCAGCCAGCCGTGGCCTTATCCCAGCGGAATCATGATAGGCTTCACCGCCGATTATGAAAGCGGAAACATCAAACTACAACAAGAAGAACTGAATGCCGGCGCTTTCTATACCAAAGACAACTTGCCGGAGATACCCAAAAAGCTGAGCCTGGCAAGAAAACTGATTGATGCGTGGCTGGAGGAAAAGGATCATTTATAGAACGAGATGAGTCATGTTCCATCCATAAATACCTATTTATCGCTTGCAGAACTTAAAAATGTACTATCTTTGCAATATGGAATGGTTAAATAGCTTATTTTTTGAACACACGCCTTTACAGGCGGTTGTAATCCTCTCGATTATCATTGCCGTGGGGCTCGGTTTAGGTAAAATCCACCTGTTTGGCATTTCATTGGGAGTTACCTTCGTCTTTTTTGCCGGTATTCTGGCCGGACACCTGGGATTCTCAATCGACCCGAATATGCTGAATTACGCCGAGAGTTTCGGTCTTGTGCTTTTTGTATACGAACTGGGCTTGCAGGTAGGTCCCGGCTTTTTCAGTTCATTCCGTAAAGGCGGCGTACAGCTCAATATGCTGGGCATAGGCGTTATTCTGGCAGGTACGGTCATGACGGTGCTTTTCAGCAAACTGGGAGGCATACCGATGAGCGATATGGTAGGCATCCTTTGTGGAGCCACCACCAATACTCCCGCTTTGGGGGCCGCCCAACAGACATTGAAACAAATGGGGGAACCCGCCAGTGGCGCTGCGTTAAGTTGCGCCGTAACCTATCCGCTGGGAGTGGTAGGTGTTATTCTGGCCATGCTGCTGGTACGCAAATTATTTGTCCGTCCCTCAGATATCGACATTCACGAGCACGAGGACACCAATCAAACGTTCATTGCCACCTTCAAAGTGCACAATCCCGCCATTTTCAATAAAAGCATAAAAGAAGTAGCTTTATTAAGCTATCCTAAATTTGTTATCTCCCGTTTATGGCGGGAAGGTACGGTAAGCATCCCCACTTCCGAAAAAATACTGAAAGAGAATGATCGCCTGCTGGTTATCACCACCGAAAAGGACGCTCCCTCGCTCACGATTCTTTTCGGCGAACAGGAAAACCAGGATTGGAATAAAGAAGACATCGACTGGAATGCCATAGACAGCCAATTGATTTCCAAACATATCGTTATCAGCCGCCCCGAAATAAACGGGAAAAAACTAGGCTCTTTACGTCTGCGCAACAGCTATGGCATCAACATCAGCCGTGTGATGCGCAGCGGGGTACAACTGCTTGCCACACCGGGGCTGATCCTCCAACTGGGCGACCGGCTGACCGTAGTGGGAGAAGCCAAAGCCATAGAGAATGTGGAAAAAGTATTGGGCAATGCGGTTAAAACGTTGAAGGACCCTAATCTTGCCGCCATTTTTATAGGTATTGTACTGGGATTGATACTAGGCTCCATCCCTATCGCCATCCCCGGCATCAGCACTCCCGTTAAATTAGGCCTGGCAGGCGGACCTATCGTAGTAGGAATTCTTATCGGATGCTTTGGCCCCCGTTTCCACCTCATCACTTATACCACCCGGAGTGCCAACCTGATGCTGCGCGGTATCGGGTTATCCCTCTATCTGGCTTGCCTGGGACTGGATGCAGGCGCACATTTCTTCGAGACAGTGATGCGCCCCGAAGGAGCCATCTGGATAGCTGTAGGCTTCGCCATCACCTTTATTCCGGTAGTCATTATGGCATTAGTGGCCCTCCGCATAAGCCACCTCGACTTCGGAAGCACCTGTGGCATGCTGTGTGGAAGCATGGCAAACCCTATGGCATTGAACTATGCCAATGACACGTTACCCGGTGATAATCCGGCAGTGAGTTATGCCACCGTATATCCGCTGTCCATGTTCAGCCGGGTCATTATAGCCCAATTAATACTTATGTTTTTTATATAATTTCCAGCTATGAACGCTTATAATTCTATCACACCGGAAACCATACAGGAAGATATGCGATACCTGCAACTGCTGTCGCATAGTTTCCCCACTATAGCCGATGCCAGTACGGAAATAATCAACCTGGAAGCTATTCTGAACCTGCCTAAAGGTACAGAACATTTCCTTGCCGACCTGCACGGAGAGTACGAGGCATTCCAGCATGTATTGCGGAATGCTTCCGGGGCCATCAAAAGAAAAGTAAATGAAATATTCGGCAATACCCTGCGCGAGAATGAAAAAAAAGAACTATGTACGCTGATTTATTATCCGGAACAAAAACTGGATCTGGTAAAAGCAGTGGAAACGGATTTGGACGACTGGTATGTCATCACGTTGAACCAGTTGGTACGTGTATGCCAGAATGTATCCTCCAAATATACCCGTTCCAAAGTGCGGAAGTCGCTTCCCAAAGAATTCTCGTATATCATTCAGGAGTTGTTGCACGAAAACTCAATGGTTCCCAACAAACAGGCGTATATTAATGTCATCATCAGCACCATCATTTCTACCCGCCGCGCCGATGACTTTATCATTGCCCTATGCAACCTCATCCAACGGCTCACCATAGACACACTGCATGTGCTGGGTGATATATTCGACCGTGGCCCTGCCCCCCACCGCATTATGGACATATTATGCGATTATCATAATTTCGACGTACAATGGGGAAACCATGACATTTTATGGATGGGAGCCGCAGCCGGCAACGACTGCTGTATGGCAAACGTGCTACGCCTGGCCATGCGTTATGGCAACCTTGCCGCTCTGGAGGACGGATATGGCATCAACCTTCTGCCCCTGGCCACCTTTGCCATGGAAACATACGCTGATGATCCCTGCACCCTGTTCGGACCGAAAGTAGAGAAAGAAGACTGTACGTACAATGCCAAGACGCTGCGCATGATAGGCCAGATGCACAAAGCAATCAGTGTTATCCAGTTCAAGCTGGAAGCGGAGATTATCAGGCGCCGCCCCGATTTCGAGATGGACGACCGTATGCTGCTACACCGTATAGACTTCGAGCGTAAGACCATCACAATGCCCAATGGAAAAGAATATGAGCTGAAAGACAGTTTTCTTCCTACGGTAGATCCTGCCGATCCTTATAAGCTGACAGACGAAGAACGGGAAATTATGAACAAACTCCATCGTTCATTTGTCAGCAGTGAGAAATTGAAAAAACATATCCGCTGCCTGTTCCGTTACGGATGCATGTACACGGTGAGCAACTCAAATCTGCTGTTCCACGCCTCCATTCCCTTGAATGCCGACGGTACGCTGAAAGATGTGTCCATAGCCGGAAAAACGTACAAGGGAAAAGCCTTGCTGGAAAAAGTAGGGCATTTGATCCGTACCGCCTTCTTCGCTGAGGAAGACAACGAGGACAGACCCTTTGCTGTAGACTATGTATGGTACTTGTGGTGTGGCAAAGACTCCCCTGCTTTCGACAAAGACAAAATGGCTACTTTTGAACGTTACTTCTTAAAAGAGAAAGAGTTGCACAAGGAAGTAAAAGGTCACTATTACAGCCTGCGCAATGAAGAAAAAGTATGTGACATGCTGCTGGACGAGTTCGGCGTGATAGGAACACACCGCCATATCATCAACGGGCATGTACCCGTAAAAACCATCCAAGGTGAGAATCCGATAAAAGCAAACGGCAAGATGATGGTCATAGACGGAGGATTCTCTAAAGCGTATCATTCGGAAACCGGAATTGCCGGATATACACTGGTATACCATTCGCGCGGATTCCAACTGGTACAGCACGAACCGTTCACCTCAATGCAAAAAGCCATTGAAGAAGGGCAGGATATCAAATCGAGCACTCAGATAGTAGAAATGAGCACCCAACGCATGATGGTAAAGGACACTGACAAAGGACGGGAACTGGTGACACAGATCAACGATTTAAAGAAATTGCTGATGGCCTACCGGACAGGACTTATCAAGGAGAAATCCATATAAACAGATTATCCGCAATCATACTACCGGATAATAAATGAAAGTTTATTGCCCCCTATGATTGCGGATAAAAAAATAAAGCCCGTATCAGACTCACGTCTACCGGGCTTTTGGATTACCGAACAAAAATATCGTTATACAATCTTGTTCATCGCCGAATCAGGGAAAACCACCGTCGGCTTGAACGATTTAGCTTCCTCAAAATCCATCATGGCGTATGACATGATAATCACAATGTCACCCACCTGTACTTTCCGGGCAGCAGCCCCATTCAGACAAATACATCCCGAACCGCGCTCACCCTTAATAATATAAGTTTCAAACCTCTCGCCGTTATTATTATCCACAATGTGCACTTTCTCGCCGGCAATCATGTTGGCGGCATCCATCAAGTCCTCGTCAATCGTAATACTACCCATGTAATTCAAATTGGCTTCCGTTACACGGACACAATGCAGTTTCGACTTTAATACCTCAATCATCATAATTCTAATGGTTAACGATCACTATCCCTTATATTTTATATTATCTATCAAACGTACCTCTCCGCAAAATACCGTAATGCAACCTACTGCATAATCCGTATCTTCCCAATCCGTTATTTTCTGAAGCGTAGTGCCGTCTACTATTTCAAAATATTCCAGACGCAAACCCGGAGCGGCAGCAATCGCATCTTCTACAAACTTCTGAGTCTCAGCGACCGGATGAGATTTTGCAAAAGTACAACTCTTAAATAAAGTCTGCGAAATATTCAGCGCATACTCTCTCTCCACCGCAGAAAGCCGTGCATTGCGGCTGCTCAATGCCAGCCCGTCTTCCTCACGCACAATAGGACAACCTACAATTTCCAGTCCGTTGAACCCTATCTGTTTCACCATTTCACGAATAATAGCCAACTGCTGGAAATCTTTCTCACCGAAATAAGCACGGGTAGGATTTACAATCATAAACAGCTTGCTCACTATCTGGCATACTCCATTGAAATGTCCCGGACGGAAACGGCCTTCCATCACTGTGTCCAACGGCGCATAGCTGAACTGCCGGGTATCAGGCTCAGGATAAATCTCTTCTACAGACGGAGCAAAAACAAAAGCCGCCCCTACTTTTTCCAACAATTCACAATCGGCATCCAATGTACGCGGATATTTTGCCAAGTCATTTTTGTCGTTAAACTGGGTAGGATTCACAAAATCACTTACTACCACTACATCATTTTCTGCAACAGCACGTTTCGCCAACGAAGCGTGTCCGGCATGGAGTGCACCCATCGTAGGTACCAGACCTATTGTCTTTCCCTCACTGCGCAGGGCATCCAGCTCTGACTGAAGCTCTTTGATTGTTTGAACTAACTTCATCTTTTTATCTCTTTTGTTTGAGTAGTTTCATTTAAAACGGCTGCAAAGTAAACCATTATTTGGGAGATAACGAAGAAAAAAAGAGTTTTAATTAATGATGAGTGGTTAGTAATAAGTGGTTAATAGCTTGCAGATATGGCGCAATAAGCCCTCTTCAGCCACCGGCCGACCACTTGTTCTTTCCCGTTTTTCACCTAATTCCGCAAGACATCGGCCATTAACTTCAAATTGCTAATGACTAATTACCAACCACTTAACATATCATAAGGAATTATTATTCCTCGTTTCTTGCCACTCTCATCTATTTTTTTTATATCTTTGCAAAATGATTATGAGCAACAAAAAGTTAAGATGAAGGCAAATAAAGTTTTATTTATTACACAAGAGATTACCCCTTACGTTCCCGAATCCGAAATGGCAAACATGGGAAGATTTCTTCCTCAGGCTATTCAGGAAAAAGGCAGAGAAATCAGAACTTTTATGCCAAAATGGGGCAATGTCAATGAACGCAGAAACCAATTACACGAAGTCATCCGCCTGTCCGGCATGAATTTAATCATAGACGATACGGACCATCCGCTGATTATCAAGGTAGCATCTATCCAAGCTGCACGTATGCAGGTTTACTTCATTGACAATGACGACTATTTCCAGCACCGCCAAATGGTAGCTGACGAAAACGGTGTAGAATACAAAGACAATGACGAACGTGCTATTTTTTATGCACGCGGCGTATTGGAAACGGTAAAGAAATTACGCTGGTGTCCGGACATTATCCATTGCCAAGGGTGGATGAGTGCATTTGTACCTCTTTATATCAAGAAGGCTTATCAGGATGAACCGTCATTCAGAGACTCTAAAGTAGTATTTTCGGTATTTGAAGATGATTTCAAATCGGACTGCGAAGGTAATCTGACTGAAAAACTCATGCTGAAAGGCATTGAAAAGAATGATGTGGAAAGCATCGTCAAATCTCCGGCAAATTACGAGGAGCTGTGCAAACTGGCCATTGCCTACTCCGACGGTGTGATACAAAACAGCGAAAAAGTGAACGAGAATGTCATGAAGTTCGCCCGTGAATCGGGTGTGCCCGTGCTCGACTATCAGCCTGCCGATACCTATGTAGATGCTTTCAATGAGTTCTATGACAAAGTATGGGAGTTTGAAAAGAAATAACTCACTAAGAATAATAAAGATGAAAATCAAATACTTATGCGCATTGTTGTTGGCTGCACTTATTTATAGTTGCGATGATTCAACAACCGGCATCGGGACTGATCTTATCCCCGGTGGAGATAAGATTCCGGCAAATACAGACAGTTATGAGTTTACCACCAAATCTCTGTTGGCCGACTCCGTTTATGCACGTACCAGTACTGCATATTTAGGACGATATACCGATGAGCAATTTGGAGAATTTACTGCCGACTTTATAGCACAGTTCACCTGTATGGACAACTTCAAATTTGAAGAAGAGCTGACCAAAGTCATCGGAGTAAATATAAGTCTGCAATACGGGTCTTTCTTTGGCGACTCACTGAATGCCATGCGCTTACAGGTTGACACATTGGACAAGGTTATTCCTGAAAAAGAACTAAGCACTTTCTATACCAGTGTGGATCCTAAAGATTATTATAACGAAAAAGGAAAGCCTATCGCTGTAAAAGCCTATTCGGCAGTAGGTCCGTCTACAAGCAAAGATGAAACTACAACCACAAGCAGCGGTGTCAAGCAAAGAACAATTATACAGACTATCAAATTGCCCAATTCATTAGGCGATCACATCTTCAACAAATACAAGGAGAACAAAGAGTATTTCAAGACTCCTGAAACTTTTATCAAGAATGTATTAAAGGGAGTTTACATTCGCTGTACTCATGGCGACGGAACCATTTTATACATTGACGGTTTAAGCCTGAATCTTAATTTTGAAGCCCTGATAGAAAGTTCTTCCGGCAAGCGGGATTCGTTGGTTTACAAATCCTATTTCTTTGGAGCAACCAAGGAAGTGATACAAGCCAACCACTTCAGTAACGGTAACAAATTGGAAGAGTTAGCCCAAGATCCGGACCATACTTACCTCAAAAGTCCGGCAGGTATTTTTACAGAAGCGACTTTCCCCATTGCAGAGATTTACAATGAACATAAAAGAGATACGCTAAATGGTGTAAATGTATCATTCACACGCTACAACGAGAAAGAGTCCAAATACAAAATGGGCATCCCCCAATATGTATTGATGGTCAGAAAGAAAGATATGTTCTCGTTCTTTGAAGAAAACAAGATTATCGATAACAAGACTTCTTTCTTAAGTTCATATAGCAGCAGTAACAATACATACACCTTTACCAACATCGCTCCCTTAATCACTTACTGCATTGAGGAACGGAAAAAAGGCATAACAGCAGCAGGTGGAGATCCTGAAAAGGAAGAAGACGGAAAAGAATGGGACGCTAAAAATCCGGACTGGAACAGAGTTGTCATCATACCTGTCAAAGCAGTATCCAATTCAAACAATGAAATAGTTGAAATATCCAACAGCTTAGGTATGGAAAGCGCTATGTTAAAAGGTGGAACGAATCCTGAGAATAAGCTGAAAATGCAAATCTTCTACACTACATTTTAAGACTTTTTTATTTAACCAAATAAAGAACAGGCGGCAACTACAGCAATATAGTTTCCGCCTGTTTAATTTACTCCACCGTAATCATACCACACCGGATGATAAATGGAAATTCATGGAACGCAAATATCCCATCAACACTTCACACCATGATTGAGAATGACCATAAAAACAGACTATATAAAATAAGCCGGCAAAATCCTTTTCACGGATCCTGCCGGCTTATTTATGTTTATGGGAATCCTCTATCCCCTAGAAAGGCAAATCATCCTTCTCGTCTGTCGCGGCAAAATCTACCGGTGCAGCGGGAGCAGCATTCATGGGAGGAAACGGAGCATCCGGTGCAACAGGTCCCTGGGCACCCACACGCTCTACTTTCCACGCACGGATACTGTTGAACCAACGACCATTCCACTCGCGGGCATCCACATCAAAAAACACATTCAACTCTTCACCTGCCTGAATATTAAATTGCGCTATCTTATCTGCTCCAAATACGTCAAAACACATTTTTTTAGGATATTGATCATGCGTTTCAATTACGTATTCTTGTACTTTCCATTCATTTCCTGTCTTTGAAACTCCTCCTCTCGGTTCGAGGACTGCTATTACTTTTCCTGCTAATTCCATATTACGTTATTTAAATTCGCCACGAAAGTACACTTTTCCTTGCGAGTAAACTAATTTTTTCGCCATTTTTTGCGCTTGAACCATAATCTTTTCGTAACTTTGGCAGTTAAATGAATATAGAGATATAGAATATAAATATAATAATATAAAACTATGAAGTTCATCGTTTCAAGTACTGGATTATTCAGTCATTTACAAGCTATTAGCCGAGTAATCAACTCCAAAAATTCGTTACCTATTCTTGATTGTTTCTTAATGGAACTGACTGACGGAACGTTGTCGCTCACTGCCTCTGACAGCGAAACGACCCTGTCCACTTCTTTGGAAGTAAATGAAAGTGACGGTGACGGACGCTTTGCCGTTTCTTCAAAAACCATACTCGAAGCCCTGAAAGAAATACCCGAACAACCACTGACTTTCCTGGTAAATACAGAGAATCTGGAAATCACCGTACAATATCAGAATGGTAAATACAGCCTGATGGGACAAAATGCCGACGAATATCCGCAGGCTCCCGCATTAGGCGCAAATGCGGTACACGTAACAATGGGCGCTCCGGTGATGCTGGCAGGTATCAACCGTTCCTTGTTCGCTACTGCCGATGACGAGTTACGTCCGGTAATGAATGGTATTTATTTTGATATCACTACCGAAGACATCACTTTCGTAGCCTCAGACGGGCACAAATTAGTACGCAATAAAACATTTGTGGCACACGGCGATGAAAAAGCCGCTTTCATTCTGCCCAAGAAACCGGCAACCCTGCTGAAGAACCTGTTGCCGAAAGAACAAGGAGATGTGCAAATTGATTTTGACGACCGTAACGCTACGTTTACATTAGAAAACTACAGCATGATATGCCGTCTTATCGAAGGACGCTATCCCAATTATAATTCAGTAATTCCGCAGGATAATCCGCACAAGGCCACCATTGACCGCATGATGCTGATCAGTGCGCTCCGCCGTGTATCTGTATTCTCATCACAAGCAAGCAGTTTGATAAAACTCCGCCTCAGTGAAAATCAGATCCAGATCTCCGCACAAGACATAGATTTCTCCACCTCAGCAGAAGAAACACTGACTTGCCAATATACAGGAAGCCCCATGAGCATCGGCTTTAAATCAACATTCCTGATCGATATTTTAAACAATATCTCGGCACAGGAAATACTTTTCGAACTGGCTGATCCTTCACGTGCGGGTGTTATTGTTCCTGTAGAACAGGAAGAAAAAGAAGACCTGCTGATGCTGCTGATGCCTATGATGCTGAACGACTAAAAACGACACGCCACCATGTGGCGGAAAAACAATATATAATACAAGCTGAAAATGAAATTGAACTTGAAGAATCCTATTGTTTTTTTCGATTTGGAAACAACGGGAACAAATATAAACACAGACAGAATAGTGGAAATATGCTATCTGAAGGTGTACCCAAACGGCAACGAAGAAACGAAGACCATGCGTATCAATCCGGAAATGCATATTCCCGAACAATCTTCTGCCATCCACGGTATTTATGACGCAGATGTGGCGGACTGCCCTACTTTCAAGGAAGTGGCAAAAGAGATAGCCCGGGACATTGAGGGATGTGACCTTGCCGGTTTCAATTCCAATCGTTTCGACATTCCGGTTTTGGCCGAGGAGTTCCTGCGCGCAGGAGTAGACATTGACATGATGAAACGAAAATTCATTGACGTGCAGGTGATTTATCACAAACTGGAACAGCGCACCCTGTCTGCCGCCTATAAATTCTATTGCGGAAAGAATCTGGAAGATGCCCATACAGCCGAAGCCGACACACGTGCCACATACGAAGTACTGAAATCCCAATTGGACCGCTATCCGGAAGAATTGCAAAACGATATGGCATTTCTAGCCGAATATTCAAGTTTCAACAAGAACGTAGATTTCGCCGGACGCATTGTTTATGATGACAAAGGCGTGGAAGTCTTTAATTTTGGGAAATACAAAGGAATGTCGGTCAGCGAAGTATTACAAAAAGATCCGGGCTACTACAGCTGGATACTGAACGGTGACTTTACGCTGAACACGAAAAACGTACTGACAAAAATCAGACTACGTGAATCGGGAATGATGAAATGAGTATGAAAGGAAAAAAAATCGTACTAGGTATAACCGGAAGTATAGCCGCCTATAAAGCGGCTATACTCATTCGCGGACTTATTAAGAAGGGAGCGGAAGTACAAGTCGTGATTACCCCCGCAGGCAAAGAATTCATCACACCTATCACTTTGTCTGCATTAACAAGCAAACCTGTTATCAGCGAGTTTTTTGCCCAGCGTGACGGGACATGGAACAGCCACGTTGATTTGGGACTATGGGCGGATGCCATGATTATCGCTCCGGCTACCGCATCCACTATTGGTAAAATGGCCAACGGAATAGCGGACAATATGCTGATCACGACTTATCTGTCAATGAAAGCTCCCGTATTCGTAGCTCCGGCAATGGATCTGGATATGTTCGCACACCCTTCCACCCGGAAGAATCTGGACACGCTCCGTTCTTACGGAAATCATATTATAGAACCGGCAGAAGGGGAACTGGCAAGCCATCTGGTAGGAAAAGGCAGAATGGAAGAACCGGAAAAAATAGTGGAAATTCTGGAAGCTTTCTTTGTCAAACAACAAGACATGGCCGGAAAGAAAGTAGTCATTACCGCCGGTCCAACCTACGAGAAAATAGATCCGGTACGCTTTATCGGCAATTATTCTTCAGGAAAAATGGGATTCGCACTTGCCGAGGAATGCGCTTCACGTGGAGCGGAAGTATCGCTAATCAGCGGACCGGTAACGATTCAGGCCCATCACCCTAACATCCGCCGCATAGATGTGGAAAGTGCCGGAGAAATGTACGAAGCCGCCATCCGCGAGTTTCCTACAGCTTCGGCCGGCATCCTGTGTGCGGCAGTGGCCGACTTTACCCCGGAAACCGTAGCCGGTCATAAAATCAAAAGAGAGAAAGATAATTTAACACTGCAACTGAAACCCACACAAGACATTGCCGCCGCACTGGGAAACCGGAAAAAAGACGGACAGACATTAGTGGGATTTGCCTTGGAAACAAATGATGAAACAAAAAATGCACAAAGAAAACTGGAACGTAAGAACCTTGATTTCATTGTACTGAACTCATTGAACGACCAAGGAGCCGGGTTTCGTTGTGACACCAACAAAATAACGATTATAGACCGTCAGGGAGCAACTCCTTATCCGCTGAAAAGCAAACAGGAAGTAGCAAGGGATATTATTGACAGACTGGTAAATAATAAATAATTTCTTAATTTGCCACGTTGCCAATGTGCTAATGTGCTAATGCGCTAATTACCATGCGGAATACAACAGCGCAGCAAATTAGCAAATTGACAAATCAGCAAATTATTAAAAAGGAGCAAGAATATGCTGCAATCTATCTATATACAGAATTATGCATTGATTGATACATTGGATATCAGTTTCACCCCCGGCTTCTCTGTCATCACCGGAGAGACCGGCGCCGGTAAATCGATTATTCTAGGCGCTATCGGCTTGTTACTGGGACAACGGGCCGATATCAAAGCGATCAAGAAAGGCGCCAATAAATGTATTGTAGAAGCACGTTTCAACATCTCCGCCTATCAGATGGAGCCTTTCTTTACCCAAAGAGATTTGGAATATGATCCGGATGAATGTATTATCCGCCGCGAGTTATATGCATCAGGTAAAAGCCGCGCATTCATAAACGATACTCCGGCCTCATTGGCGCAGATGAAGGAACTGGGCGAGAAACTGATAGATGTACATAGCCAGCATCAAAACCTGTTGCTCAACAGTGAGGGATTCCAATTGAATGTATTGGATATCCTGGCACAAGATGACAACGAACTTTCAGCATACAAGGATATTTATACCGAGTACAGGAACGTATGCAAACAGCTGGCCGACTTCATAACGCAAGCCGAGCAAAGCCGGAAGGATGAAGATTACATCCGGTTCCAACTGGAACAGCTGGATGATGCAAACCTTCAGGAAGGAGAACAAACCGAACTGGAACAGGAAGCCGAAACCTTGAATCATGCCGAAGAGATAAAAGCGGGCTTGTACAAAGTGGACCAAATAATGGCTTCGGAAGATGCCAGCCTGTTATCCGCTACCAAAGAATGTATGCAAACCCTGCATAACATAGCGAGAGTGTACACACGTGCCCAGGAATGGATAGGGCGTTTAGACAGTTGTTACATAGAGCTGAAAGATCTGTCGCATGAAATAGCAGGCGCACAGGAGGAAGTGGAGTTCAACCCCACCCGTCTGGATTATGTAAATGAACGCCTGAACTTAATCTACTCTTTGCAACAGAAGCATCACGTACAAACAATAGAGGAATTGATAGCCGTGCAAACCGACTATCATGAGAAGCTGAACGCCATCACTTCTTTTGATGACCGTATAGCAGAACTTACCGCCCAAAAAGAAACGCTATATGACAAAGTGATAAAGCAAGCTGCAGTGTTGACAAAACTCCGTTCCCAATCGGGCAAGCACATTGAAAGACAGATGCAAAGCCTGCTGGTTCCTCTCGGTATGCCCAATGTGCGCTTTGTGGTGGAACTGAATCCGCGCAAGGAACCGGACAGTAAAGGGATGGACAGTGTGACATTCCTGTTTTCGGCCAACAAGAATGGAACATTACAAAATGTAGCTTCCGTAGCATCGGGTGGTGAGATTGCCCGTGTCATGCTTTCGCTGAAAGCCATGATAGCCGGAGCTGTGAAACTGCCTACTATCATCTTTGATGAAATAGACACCGGAGTTTCCGGTTCCATCGCCGAGAAAATGGCGCTCATCATGCAGGAGATGGGAAAACAAAACCGTCAGGTCATCAGCATCACCCACCTGCCCCAGATTGCAGCACGCGGCATCACTCATTATAAAGTATATAAGGAAGATACGGAAACAGGCACCAACAGCCACATCCGCCGCCTGACTGATGAAGAAAGAGTAAAAGAAATTGCCAATATGCTAAGTGGGGCTACCTTGACAGAGGCAGCCCTGAACAATGCAAAGGCGCTGATAAGTGGCTAGTGCCAATTACCACTAACCACCTGTCACTAACCATTAACCACTTATTAAATATGTTAGAAAAGAATGAAATGATTTTCGGTGTACGCGCTGTTATTGAAGCCATACAAGCCGGAAGAGAGATAGATAAAGTATTGGTGAAGAAAGATATACAGAGCGAACTGTCCAAAGAACTGTTTGCCTGCTTGAAAAATACCCTCATCCCTGTTCAGCGTGTACCCGTGGAGCGTATTAACCGTATTACCCGGAAAAACCATCAGGGAGTTGTAGCATTCATCTCCTCTGTCACCTACCAGAAAACAGAAGATCTGGTACCTTTCCTGTTTGAAGAAGGAAAAACACCCCTATTCGTCATGCTGGATGGAATTACCGATGTACGTAACTTCGGAGCCATTGCCCGTACCTGCGAATGTGCCGGTGCAGATGCCATTATTATTCCCTCGAAAAACAGTGTCAGTGTCAATGCCGACGCAATGAAAACATCAGCAGGAGCTCTGCACACTCTTCCCGTATGCCGCGAACAAAATCTGACTAATACCATCAAGTATCTGAAAGACTGCGGATTCAAGATTGTAGCAGCCACGGAAAAAGGTGATTATGATTACACCAAAGCAAACTATAAAGACCCTGTATGTATCATTATGGGAGCCGAGGACACAGGTGTTCCCTACGAACACCTTTCCCTGTGCGATGAATGGATCAAAATACCGTTAATGGGTAAAATAGAATCATTGAACGTATCGGTTGCCGCAGGTATTCTGATTTATGAAGCTGTAAAGCAACGCGGCTTCACAGAAGACAAAACGGCATCCGCTTTATAAATACCGTATCATCGTTAACAAACAACTAACTATATCATGAAGAAAGTACTTTTGATACTGGCATGCGGCATAGCCGCCCAGCTAAGCTATGCACAAGCAACCCCAAAGTGGGCCGGCAAAGCTAAAAAAGCCGTTTTTTCCATCGTTACATACGATAAAGATAACAAAATCAAGAATACAGGAAATGGATTCTATATCAATGAAAATGGAACGGCATTATCCGATTATACCCTGTTTGAAGGAGCCGAACGTGCAGTAATCATTAATGCGGACAGTAAAGAATTGCCTGTATTGCGTATCTTGGGAGCCAACTCCATGTATGACATCGTAAAATTTAATACTGAAACCGATAAAAAGACCATAGCATTAAAATCGGCATCACAGCCGGCATCGGTAGGTGAAACAGTCTATCTGCTACCCTACTCGACTCAAAAAGCGGCAACCTGCCAGACAGGGACCGTCACCAAAGTAGACACCATCGGCGACAAGGCATATTACTATACACTGGCAATGACAACCAACGAAAAAACAGTAAGTTGCCCTATTATGAATGCCAATGGAGAAGTATTAGGTTTAATCCAAAAAAACGCATCGGATGAAGCCAAGGAAAGTTATGCCATCGGAGCTACATACGGTGCCTCGCTGAGCATCACCGCCCTTTCTTTGAACGACATGTCACTGAATAAAATCGGCATCAAAAAAGGACTGCCCGAAACAGAAGACCAAGCACTGGTGTACCTGTTCATGGCATCTTCACAACAAAATCAGGACGAATATATCACCACATTAAACGATTTCCTGGAACAATATCCCAACAGCGCGGACGGATATATACGCCGTGCCACTACTTATATGGGATTTAATGATGATGAACACAACGCTTTGGCAGATGCCGACCTGAAGAAAGCACTGGAAGTGACAGCCAACAAGAGTGAAACGCAATATAATATCGCTAAATTAATTTATTCGTACACCATCTCTTTAGGTGACAAGAAACCATACGGTGACTGGAGTTACGACAAAGCTCTCTCCATTATTCATGATGCCATGCAGGCCGACAACCAACCCATTTACACACAATTGGAGGGAGACATTCTGTTTGCTATGAAAAAATATCCTGAGGCATACGCCGCTTATGAAAAAGTGAACCAGTCTTCCATAGCCTCTGCCGCTACATTTTACTCGGCAGCCAAAACCAAACAACTGATTGAAGGAACAGATATGAACGAGGTTATTGCCTTGATGGATAGTGCTGTGGCACGTTTCACCAAGCCTTATACATCGGAAGCGGCTCCTTATTTCTATGAACGGGCAGAGATAAAAGCCCAGACAGGCAAATACCGTGAAGCGGTAATAGATTATGATACTTTTTATGATGCTATCGGTGGACGCGTTACAGCCGCCTTTTATCTGCAACGCGAACAGGCGGAAATACAATGTAAAATGTATCAGCAAGCTATCAACGACATTAATAAAGCAGTAGAAATGACTCCTGAGGATGTAGCCATGTGGGTGGAAAAAGGTTCGGTGCATCTACGTGTAGGGCAACATAACGAAGCAATAGAAGCATTGGAAAAGGCTATCTCTTTAGACCCGAAAGCCGCAGCCGCATATCGTATGCTGGGATACTGCCAGATACAATTAAAGAAAAACAAAGAAGCCTGTGCAAATTTTGCCAAAGCAAAAGAACTGGGCGATGAAGTGGTAGACGGACTGATACAGAAGTATTGCAAATAATACCGGGAAGCTCCATCTGAAATCCGCGAATCTTGCTACATGATTTCTGAAATCTTGTTGCATGATTCGCGGATTTTTGCTACAAGATTTCAGGAAACATTCCCTGTCATTCATGAAAAAGCAGGAAAGAAAAAAAATCTACTTATCTTCCAACTGCCGTATAATCAGTACCCGTTTCGTATCTTCCGTCACCCGGAAACGGTCATCGCTACGCTCTCCTACCAGCCATACAATCCGGTCTGCTGAGCAAACCACATACTGATTTTCTTTCTGGAAAAGAGAAAACTTACGATCTGTCAGATAATCGCTGACCTTCTTTTTCCCTTTCATTCCGAAAGGAACAAACTTATCCCCCTGCCGCCATTTACGCACCGTGAGAGGTAGTACCACCTTATCCGCATCCAAACAGGCCGTATTCTTATTCCTAGGGATGACAAAGTCCGGCATTATTTCCTGCGTTTCCATTGCAAGCCGGAATGGGGGCACATTTTCCTCCACTTCCTCATCCGCCGGCTTCCTCCTGCGAATAATCAGCTCCGTCCTGTCGCGCAGCACCTCCCATCCGGCAGAAACGAATCTTTTTCCCGACTGGGCAGACAAACTGCGGAATACATCTCCCACCTGAACGGAATTGAAACCTAACGGATGAAGAATCTCAAACAGCAAAGCCGCCGGAGCACTCTCTTCCATCAAACGAGAAATAAGAATATGGCCGGACTTTTCCATCACCCTTTCTTTCCCCGCCTCTATTTCCTTATTATATATAAGAGAAACATCAGTCAGACGTCTGGATGTTTCAGCTATACTTTCACTGACAGAAGGATTCAGCTCACGCAACATCGGAAGAATATTCAGACGGATTTTATTACGCATATATTCATCTTGCAGATTGGTACTGTCTGTAACATAACCTTGACGCAAACAACGCAAATAATCTAAAATATCCTGACGGCTCACCTCCAACAAAGGCCGTACAATGCAGCCGTTATGCGGACTGATACCTTTCAAGCCATTGATTCCCGTGCCACGTATCAAATTCAATAAAAAAGTTTCCACACTATCGTCCCGATGATGGGCTACGGCAATAACAGCCATCCCCCTCTCCTTACGCAGTTGTTCGAACCAATCATAGCGCATTTCGCGAGCTGCCATCTCAATAGAAACATGATGCCTTGAAGCATAAGTGACTGTATCAAAATGAGTAACATGCAAAGTCACTCCCAGCCCTTTACACAACTCATTGACAAACCTTTCATCTCTATCGGACTCCTCACCACGAAGATGGAAGTTACAATGGGCAGCCTCACAATGATACCCTAAAACAAGCAAGACACGCAACAAAGCTACCGAATCTGCTCCGCCACTCAATGCCACTAACACCTTATCATGCAAAGTGAAAAGTTGTTTTTCCTCTATATACTTCTGAATATTCCAATGAAACATGACACAAAGATAAGGGTTCTGCAAGACAAAAACAAAGTGCCTGTTCTTTATTTAAAAACAATCTAAATAGTTTGCATACTTCTAAGTAATAACTTATCTTTGCGAAAAATTTAAAACAAGATGCGTTTATCCGAATTAAGAACAGGAGAAAAAGGCGTAATAGTCAAGGTTTTAGGTCACGGTGGTTTCCGCAAGCGAATCGTTGAAATGGGTTTTATTAAAGGAAAAACCGTAGAGGTAATCTTGAACGCCCCTTTGAAAGACCCTATAAAATACAGACTACTAGGTTACGAGATCTCTCTCCGAAGACAAGAGGCAGATATGATTGAGGTGGTAAGCGAGCAGGAAGCACGCACGATGCAAAACCCTTACCATGGTTCCATAACAGAAGATGTACCCGTGTCCGAATCAGAACTGGTGGCACTGGCAAAAGGCAAACGCCGTACAATCAATGTAGCCTTAGTAGGTAATCCTAATTGTGGAAAGACTTCGCTATTCAATATTGCATCCGGCGCCCATGAACATGTAGGAAACTACAGTGGTGTGACAGTAGATGCCAAAGAAGGTTTTTTCGACTTCCAAGGTTATCATTTCCGTATTGTAGATTTACCCGGAACCTATTCTCTTTCAGCCTATACTCCGGAAGAACTTTATGTACGCAAACATATCATTGAAGAAACTCCGGATGTAATCATCAATGTGGCAGACTCTTCCAACCTGGAACGTAATTTCTATCTTACCACCCAATTGATTGACATGAATGTGCGTATGGTCATCGCACTGAATATGTATGACGAACTGGAAAGCAGCGGCAACAAACTGGATTACATCAAGTTAAGCCAATTGATCGGAGTGCCTATGATACCTACTGTCTGCCGGCGGGGTGAAGGCATAGACCAACTGTTCCATGTTATCATCGGTATTTACGAAGGCGGGGATTTCCTGTCACAAAAGGGCGAAATACGTTCTGAAATTCTGGAAGATCTGAGAGACTGGCACAAAACCTATGTACCCGACCACGAATTCGGAAGCCACAAAGAAGAGGAAGATGCCCGCCCACGCGGATATATGCGCCATATTCACATTAACCACGGTCCTGAACTGGAGCGCAGTATCGAAGAAGTAAAAAAAGCAATCAGTCAAAACGAAGACATACGCCATAAATACTCCACCCGCTTCCTATCTATCAAATTACTGGAAAACGATAAGGAAATAGAAAATTTCATTTCTACACTGCCTAATGGCAAAGAAATTATAGCGATACGCAACAAGGAAACCTTACGTATCCGTAAAGTGATGAACGAAGACAGCGAGCAAGCTATTACGGATGCTAAATATGGTTTTATTACCGGAGCTTTGAAGGAAACATTCACCGACAATCATTTGGAAAAAGAACAAACAACCCGCGTGATAGACAGTATTGTGACACATCGCATTTGGGGATATCCTATTTTTTTCCTGTTCCTTTACATCATGTTTGAGGGAACCTTTGTTTTGGGTGACTACCCTATGCAAGGTATTGAATGGCTAGTAGACCAGTTGGGCAACCTGATACGGAACAATATGGCTGAAGGTCCTTTGAAAGACTTACTGATAGATGGTATTATCGGTGGAGTGGGCGGTGTTATCGTTTTCCTGCCGAATATCCTCATATTATACTTTTTTATTTCTATATTGGAAGATTCGGGGTATATGGCACGCGCTGCATTTATCATGGATAAAATAATGCACCGGATGGGACTGCATGGCAAGTCCTTTATTCCACTGATTATGGGATTCGGCTGTAATGTACCTGCCATAATGGCAACACGTACTATAGAAGACCGAAAGTCCAGACTAATCACCATGTTGGTGAATCCTTTAATGTCCTGTAGTGCTCGTCTTCCCATATATTTAGTTATGATAGGTGCTTTTTTCCCTAACTGCGCCAGCTTTATGTTACTTTGCATCTACACAGCAGGCATTTTATTGGCGGTAATAATAGCCCGTATTTTCAGTAAATTTCTGGTGAAAGGAGAAGATTCTCCATTTGTGATGGAACTCCCCCCCTATCGTATGCCTACCTCTAAAAGTATCATGCGCCATACATGGGAAAAAGGAGCACAATATCTGAAAAAGATGGGAGGCATTATCATGATTGCCTCAATTATTATCTGGTTTCTAGGGTATTATCCACAACATGATGCTTACGAAAGCGTGGCTGAGCAACAAGAAAATTCATATATCGGACAAATAGGCAAAGCCATAGAGCCTGTTATCAAACCGCTAGGATTTGACTGGAAGTTAGGAATCGGACTTATTTCAGGTGTGGGTGCTAAAGAACTGGTAGTAAGCACACTAGGAGTATTATACACAAATGAAGGAGATGTGGAAAATGTGAATCTTTCTAACCGCATCCCCATTACTCCACTGGTTGCATTAGCTTACATGCTGTTTGTATTGATTTACTTCCCCTGTATTGCCACTTTCGCAGCAATCAAGCAAGAATCCGGCAGTTGGAAATGGGCCATATTCACAGCAGGATACACCACTGGATTGGCTTGGCTTGTTGCATTTACTGTATTTCAAATAGGAAGTCTTATCGTTTAATAAACCTAAACCTAAAATTATTTGTTTATCAAGCATGGAGTTACAACAAATTATAGTTATTGCAATTGTATGCCTCTGCACCATATGGATAAGCATACGTATCTTTCAGTATTTCAAGCGCATAAAGAACAATAGCAATCCGTGTGAATGCTGTAGTTCGGACTGCGCCATGAAGTCTATGCAGAACAAGCCAAAGTACGGTTGCGAAAAAAATGCAGAAAAAGTGAGAAAAAAATAGCAGAATATTTGCAGATTAAAAAAAATGTCGTACCTTTGCAACCGCAATCGAGAAACAAAGATTGCTAACGACAAGGTTCCTTGGATGAGTGGCTTAGTCAGCGGTCTGCAAAACCGTGTACGGCGGTTCGAATCCGCCAGGAACCTCCAAAAGCGAAAATGGATTAGAATGAAAATTTCTAATCCATTTTCGCTTTTCAGCTACTTACGTCCTCTATGGTAGAAGTAGAGAAGGGTGGGCTTCCACCCCCGCGACTCCACTGGAGATGTTGAGGCTTTATAGCTCCCTCTATAAATTATATTACAGACATCCATCTGCATGCGAAATCAAACAACAAACCGTTTTCACCCCGTATGACGAATGTGAATATTTTATGGACGGGTGCGATATAATGTTAGATCAACTTTATTCTTATCCCCTGGGATTAAAATGCATTATATGCCATGAGCAAAGGAATTATAGTTGTAGGAGGTGCAGAAGAGGAACATTACAACTTATTAGGCAAAGACAGACTTCATCCTATCATCAACGTATACCCTGAAGAAAATGACATTTATAATAAACTAGATAGTTTATTAGCTAACCCAAATTTCTCAATTATCCGCCGACAGCATTGAATATATCAAAAAATACCATTGCCCAATAAGGTGGCTAAAGAATGTTTGGATTTTTGGGAGAAAAATTAATTCCATCCATTAGCACTTCACTATCAGCATCTTATTACTTCCATCAAAAAAATATATCTAAAAAAAGAGCAAAATGTTTGCATAATTCAATTTATCCCCTTATCTTTGCACCGCGTTTGAGAGATAACGCTTCTGAAAAGAAGGAAGTTTGGGTGAGTGGCTGAAACCACCAGTTTGCTAAACTGACGTACGGGTAACCGTACCGGGGGTTCGAATCCCCCAGCTTCCGCAAGCGGGTCATAAAAGTAGTTTATGACCCGCTTTTATTTTTCAATGATTTGAGATCAAGGCTTTCGGAAGCCCTAAAAAGACGACTCAAAATACTTCATTAAAACTTCAGGGAAGATAACCAGTGGTAACTTATGTAGATTGCGATCAGAATCGCATTGGGTTGTTTTTTTTAATCCAACCGCACTGATAGCTTACTTTCGCGTATTAACATAACATACCCACAGTTTTTTCGGACTGACCATTAAATTCCTATTTTATAGTAACAGCACTAAAAAAATCATTTTTTATTTTGCAGATTAAAAACAAACTTTTAACTTTGCAGCGTCTTAGAAAAAGAGTTAAGAGCAACTGATGGCGGTATCGTCTAGTGGCCTAGGACGCGGCCCTCTCACGGCTGAAACTCGGGTTCGATTCCCGATTCCGCTACCTTTAGAAGCTAATTGGTTTATTGTCACCAATTAGCTTTATTTTTTTATAAAACTAAAATAAAAAGAGTACTTATCATTTTTTCATTTATTGACTACTTTATACTTAAAAATGCACAAGTATTCGCATTATACCTACTAATAGTGATGCATAGCTCACAAAAAAGGAGTACCTTTGCAGCCCTAAATCATCTTAATAATGACAGTATGGAAATGAACAAAGTTTTTAAGGATGGATTGTGGAGTAAGGAAATTAATGTTTCAGACTTCGTATATACCAACATTACCCCTTATGAGGGCGATGCCTCATTCTTGGCAGGCCCCACAGAGCGAACTAAAAAAGTGTGGAACGAATGCCTCAAGGCACTAGAAGAAGAACGTGCCAATAACGGAGTTCGTTCCCTTGATAATGTAACAGTATCTACTATCACCTCACATAAAGCAGGATACATTGACCGTGAAAACGAACTGATTGTAGGTCTTCAGACGGACGAACTTCTGCGCCGTGCCATCAAACCTTACGGTGGTATCAAGGTCGTAGAAAAAGCCTGCCATGAAAACGGTGTGGAAGTAGATGAAAAAGTAAAGGATATCTTTACTCATTATCGCAAAACCCATAATGATGGCGTATTTGATGCTTATACCGAAGAAATCCGCTCTTTCCGTTCACTCGGTTTCCTGACCGGTCTGCCCGATAACTATGCACGCGGACGCATTATTGGTGACTACCGCCGTTTGGCACTGTATGGTATCGACCGACTGATTGAAGCAAAACAAGAAGATTTGCGCAATATCACCAGTCCGATGACCGATGCCCGTATCCGCCTGCGCGAAGAAGTAGCCGAACAAATTAAAGCACTGAAAGAAATAAAAATATTGGGTGAATATTACGGACTCGATTTGAGCCGTCCCGCTACTAATGCACAAGAAGCGGTTCAGTGGGTTTATATGGCATATCTTGCTGCCGTGAAAGAACAAGATGGAGCAGCTATGTCATTGGGCAACGTTTCTTCATTCCTGGATATCTATATTCAATATGATTTGGATCATGGTAAAATTGACGAGTCATTCGCTCAGGAGCTAGTGGATCAGTTTATCATCAAGTTACGTATGGTCCGCCATCTGCGTATGCAATCATACAATGACATCTTTGCAGGTGACCCCACCTGGGTGACCGAATCTATCGGCGGACGATTCAACGACGGACGCACCAAAGTAACAAAAACTTCTTTCCGCTTCTTACAAACACTATACAATCTGGGTCCGTCACCTGAACCCAATATGACTGTACTGTGGAGTCCGGAGTTGCCGGAAGGTTTCAAAGAATTCTGCGCACAGGTTTCTATCGACACTTCTTCCATACAGTACGAAAACGATACGCTGATGCGCGAAGTGCGTAACTGTGACGATTATGGCATTGCCTGCTGTGTGTCTTATCAGGCTATCGGCAAACAAATCCAATTCTTTGGGGCACGCTGTAATCTGGCTAAGGCTCTGTTACTAGCTATCAATGGCGGACGTTGCGAAAATACAGGAACTGTAATGGTGAAAGATATTCCTGTATTGACAGGAGACTTGCTGAACTTTGAAGAAGTATGGTCTAATTATAAGAAAGTATTAATGCAGATTGCACGTGTGTATAATGATGCGATGAATATCATTCACTATATGCATGACAAATATTATTACGAAAAGGCTCAAATGGCATTCATTGATACCGATCCACGTATCAATCTGGCATATGGCGTAGCCGGTCTGTCCATTGCCATTGACTCATTGTCTGCCATCAAATACGGCAAGGTACGTGCCAAACGTAATGATATAGGTTTGACTGAAGGCTTTGATATTGAAAATACATATCCTTGCTTCGGTAATGATGATGACCGCGTAGACCACTTAGGAGTAGATTTGGTTTATTTCTTCAGTGAAGAATTAAAGAAACATCCGGTATACAAAAACGCCCGTCCTACCCTGTCACTGCTGACTATCACCTCTAATGTAATGTACGGTAAGAAAACAGGTGCCACTCCTGACGGTCGTGCCAAAGGGGTTGCTTTCGCTCCGGGTGCCAACCCGATGCACGGACGTGATAAGAACGGTGCCATCGCCTCATTGAGTTCTGTAGCCAAACTACGCTATCGTGATGCTCAGGACGGCATCAGTAACACATTCTCTATCGTACCAAAATCACTAGGGGTGGATCGGGAAACCCGTATAGAGAATCTGATAACCATGATGGACGGTTATTTCACCAAAGGGGCACACCACCTGAATGTAAATGTTCTGAACCGTGAAATGCTGGAAGATGCAATGGAGCATCCTGAAAAATACCCGCAACTTACTATCCGCGTATCAGGTTATGCCGTAAATTTCATCAAATTGAGCCGTGAACATCAGCTGGAAGTAATCAGCCGTTCTTTCCACGAAAGAATGTAACATCACATATACATTAATCGTAGGGGCGGGTTTTAAACCTGCCCTTACCAGTTTAAAAACAAATCATTATGATCAGAGTACATTCTTACGAGTCAATGGGGACGTTTGACGGTCCCGGCTTACGCTTAGTCGTATTTTTACAAGGATGCAATTTCCGATGTCTCTATTGTGCCAACCCCGACACAATTGACACCAAAGGTGAAAGTACGGAAACGGCAATAGACGAAATTGTGCATATGGCTGTCAGCCAAAAAGCTTTTTTCGGTAAAAAAGGAGGTGTGACTTTCAGCGGCGGCGAACCTACATTGCAAGCAAAAGCACTAATTCCGTTATTCCAGCGGTTAAAAGAACAAAACATCCACATCTGTATAGATACCAACGGCAGTATATGGAATGAGGAAGTAGAGGAACTGCTAAAATGGACAGACCTCGTATTATTAGATATCAAGGAATTTAATAATGTGCGTCATCGGCAACTGACAGAACGTAGCAACGAACAAACCATACGTACCGCTGAATGGCTTGAAAAAAACGGAAAACCTTTTTGGTTGCGCTACGTATTAGTTCCAGGCTATAGTTCCTTTGAGGAAGACATACGGGCATTAGGAGAGCACTTCAAGAACTATCACATGATTCAAAGAGTAGAAATACTACCTTATCATACATTAGGCGTACACAAATATGAAGCCATGGGAAAAGAATACAAACTGAACGGAATAAAAGAAAATACCCTAGAACAATTGGAAACAGCCAAAACGTTATTTGGTGAATATTTCAATACCGTATATTTAAATTAGAAAAGACAAACTTACCGTCTATCCGGTACTTAAGTTCCGTTAAGGAGATGAGCCCCATAATTTTCGCCTCATCTCCTTTTTATGTATAAGAAACAATATATTTATATCAGCACTACCATCACATCCCGTGCCCCATGAGCACCCATTACCAAGGCCTGCTCAATATCAGCTGTCTTTGACGGACCGGAAATAAAGGTTCCGAAACCATATTCGCCTGTATCTATCAGTTTATATGCTTCATGCATATTGTTCACAATCTTATTCTTATCTAGAAGAATAACCAACTTTTCGGCAATAAAATAAATGGCACGCTGCTTTACATCCTGCTCTATCCATACCGCACCATTCTCCGCAACCCCAATCTTTCCATCTATGACAGCCAAATCCGTCCCATTCAATTCTGCAGGATCTTCCAAATCATCGGGATTAAATGTTGCACAAGTAATACTCTTCAGATTAGAAGCGATGCGTTTGGCTCCAGGATAAGCTTTTTTAATGAAATCATTCACGTTCTCCTCTTTTTCCAAAAAAATGGCTTCTCCTCCTACTTGCTTCATGACGAAATAAAACTGTTCTACCTTACTGGGATAAGTCAATGCCATATCTTCCAATGGCTTTAAATCCGGTTTCTCATATTTTACATGTGTAGCACGCCGGATGCTCTGCAATATATCTTCTCTGCTGCTCATAATTTACTTCACTTTACCTTTCTTCCACATTTCATTGAAACTCTCCTTAGCAAATTTCGGCATTTCACGTCCTTTCCCCCAGTCATTCAATCCGTTATAGATAAGAAAACGCGGCACTCCGTTTACCAATGGCGCCCATTTTAATGCCATATTGAATATCGAAGGGCGGTTCATCATGAATTCCATGCCACCGGACATTACCTTTTTCATCCGGTCTGCCTTACCCAATTTATCCAAATCCTGGCGCCACAAATAGATCTGCTCCGCCAAATCCACTTTAGCCGGACATACAAACGAACAGGAATAACACAAAGAACAAGCCGACACATTGTCATAATAATGTAACGGCGCCTTCAACATCCCCAGGTTAATCCCGATAGGGCCGGGAATAAAATAAGTATAAGAGTACCCCCCACTACGTCTATATACAGGACATGTATTCATACAGGCTCCACAACGAATACAATTCAAAGTCTTGATATGCTTTGGGTCGGCTAATATCTTACTACGTCCGTTATCTACAATAATAATATGAAGTTCCCCACCCTCTCTAGGCTTTCGATAATGAGAAGTATATGTAGTAATGGGTTGTCCTGTAGCCGAACGGGCCAACAAACGGGTGAACACTCCCAATGATTCACGATCCGGCACAATTTTTTCCATACCAAAAGCCGCAATCTGTAATTTAGGCTGGGAAGTACCCATATCCGCATTTCCTTCATTGGTACATACCACAATCTCACCAGTAGAAGCTACAGCAAAGTTAGCACCTGTCATAGCCGCCTCAGCATGAATAAATTTCTGACGAAGATTTTTCCGGGCTGCATGTGTAAGGTAAGTAGGGTCAAAATTTCCTTTCTCCGTACCCATCTCTCGCTCGAAAAGCTCACCTACCTGTTCACGTTTGATATGAATAGCAGGTAATACAATATGGCTCGGCTTCAGATGCATCAATTGCAAGATACGCTCTCCCAAGTCGCTTTCTACCACTTCAATCCCTTTGCTTTCCAAAAAGGGATTAAGTTCACACTCCTCGGCCAACATGGATTTGCTTTTTATAAAATGCTTCACTCCGTGCTGGTTCAGAATATTGTAGACAATATTACAATACTCATCCGCATCCTTTGCCCAATAGACATGAGCTCCGTTAGCACGCGCATTGTTTTCAAACTCCACCAATAATTCGTCCAAATGGCTGTTACTATATAGTTTAGTAGCACATGCCATATTACGCAATTCCTCCCATTCGGGAACTTCTTTACTCAGTCTGTCACGCTTTGCCCTAACCAGCCAAAGTGTTTCGTCATGCCATGCGGCCTGTTTCTTGTTTTTCAGAAACTCCGCAGCTGCTTTTGAATGTTTCGTACTCATAATCCTGCCGCTAAGATTTCAACAATGTGCAATGTCTTGATAGGAAGTTTGTCACGGGCAATGATACCATTCTGATGCATCAGGCACGAACTGTCGGCCCCCACAATGTATTCAGCACCGGTAGCAATATGACGCATCACCTTGTCATGCCCCATCTGCCCGGAAACCGCATCTTCCTCTACGGCAAACATACCGCCGAAACCGCAACATTCGTCTTTGCGTTCCGGTTCCACAACTTCCACTCCTTCTACTAAAGAGAGCAAATCACGCAATTTGCTGAAATAAGGAATATTAAGTTCGCTGGCAGAAGAAAGTTTCATCAATCTCACTCCATGACAACTGTTTTGCAGACTCACTTTATGTGGAAACTTGGCTTTCAACGAAGAAGGCTTGACGATATCATGAATAAACTCACAGATATCATATATCTTACCTTCGCTGGCACACCGATGTTTGTCTTCTTTCAACAGACGACTGTAGTTATCACGCACAAAAACGACGCAACTGGCCGAAGGGCCCACTATATAATCGTAATTCTTAAACTGTTCGTCAAAATGACGGGCCAAATCTACCGCTTTATTCTCGAAACCTGCATTCGCCATCGGTTGGCCGCAACAAGTCTGATTGAGAGGATAATCCACGTCCACTCCCAAACTTTTCAGCAGCTTGTACGAGGCTATCCCCACCTGCGGATATACCGCATTGATATAACAAGGAATAAATAAACCTACTTTCATTGTCATTAGTTAATATGTGTCCTATATTGAATAACAAAGTTAGAGGATATTTGTTAAGAAAACAACGAGATTTCTAACGAATAATGAAGCGGAATAGGTAAAAAAGCATAATATTGTGAGCAAAAGCCTTACTAATAAAAAAGTACTCCCCGCGAATCACTTCGCAGGGAGCACTTTTAACTAATAACTAACTTTGTGGTTTACGTAATTTCTATATGACTAACTTATAGTGCAAAGATAGAGGTTAGGGACCACATCCACAATCACTTCATTTAGGTATTCTATCTTATTCCACTCACCATTTGTAGGTATTATAAGTTCATCTTCACCTCGCTTAGTTCAACCAGTTTATTTACGATAGCGTAAATAGTCAATCCGGCAGGTGAATGTATTTGTAGCTTGCGCGCAATATTCCGACGGTGAGTTATCACCGTATGAATGGAGAGGAACAGTTTTTCCGCCGTTTCCTTATTTGTCATCCCACGTACCACGCAACAAATAATTTCTTTCTCACGCTGGCTCAACGCTTCCTGTTCGCCATCTGTTTCATCCACACCAAGATTCATCAGGTCTACTAACTTTTTATTTAAAACTTCGATGTCATCATATAGCGCTATACTCTCATCGTATCCCTTCAACAGATTGGTATCTGTGACTGAACACAACAAAGAAACGCATTTGACAGATGCCTGTGGATAGTTCGATTTGAACTCGTCCACGTTAAACCATCCTCCGAAAGTAGGATTTATGATTAGAATATCCGGCTGATGTCCCTGCATACAATTTTGCAGTCCTTCAAGAGAAGTTATTTCCACCGGCTGTATTATAAGATCAGGCATGCGCTTCAGCACAGCCACAAGTCCGCTACGCACAATGACTGAAGTTTCGGCCACCGCAACGTGCACAAGTTCTGTCCGTTTCATTTCCCCTCCTTTTCCAGCCTAAGTACAGCAGGCACAAACAAGTAATCCTCTACGCGGCAATGAGATGCCAAATCTTGTTCACAACTGAATATGTCGAATAATACGGCATTCAACAAATGGTTATTTCCTTTTGCCGGATAATATTTAATAATGATGTTTTTTAACTCAGTCAGTGTCGCATCTATCTGATCATGCCTGCGGGCAAACTGTGAGATACGGAATCCTCCCGTTTCTCGTCCCGTCATCAAATTCTCTACATAAGTAAACACATTCATATCTTCATAATCCATGTGTTTACGCACTTCTCCGGCATACTGATCAAAAAATTTCAGAATGAGAAATGCAACCTCGTTTTCCGTGGAACAATCTATAGCTTCTATCAATTTACGGCGTATGGTAGGCAGACAGAAATCAAGGAAATAATGATGTGCCTGTTTTAAATAATTCATCAATGAAGGCATAGAAATATCCTTCACATCATCCTCCATCCGGTCGCTATCTTCAATCATGAAGTTTACCACCGCAAGGAAAGTACGACAATCCACTCCATTTTCACGGCACACCTCCTGTACTGTCTTGTCTCCAAACCCTAACGAAAGATCAAAACGGCTCATTACCTGTAGCAATGTATAGTTATCACAGATAAGATAACTCATTTTGTCCGTCGGAGTATATTTACTTGTTTTATACATAGTTATGTTTTTTGTTTCTCTTTATGGCCGCAAAGTTACGGAAAATCACCAGGGTTATCAATCACTATAAATAGGTATTTTCTCTTGTACCCCATAATTCCCGTTCAACCGACCAATGCCAGTCTTTTAATTATACATTAATATATAGCCGTTAAGATAAGTGGCAAGAAGCAACCACAAAAGATAAGGAACAAAAAGATATGCCGAAGATTTCCTCACCGGATAACTTTCTATCATATAATAAATAACAAGCACATCCAGCACCAGAATATTTGCAAAACCTAGCAACGGACTCCGAAAATAAAAGAAGAAAATGCTCCATGTAAAATTAAACAGAAGCTGGAATCCGAATAATCTGATAATCATTTGTCGTCTTATTGTCCACATATGCCAAATCAACCCGATAGAAATTCCCATGCACAGATAGATAAAACTCCAAGCAATGGGAAAAGCTATATCAGGGGGTGTACAAGAAGGTTTTTCCAATGCAGGATACCAGTTGAGTATGGACTCCGACTGAAAATAAGAAGCAGTACAGCCTACACCAAAACAGATAAGTATAGCAATCAGTATGGGGATTATTTTTTTCATAAGGAGAATTATTTCTATTTATGCCATAATTAACAAACCAACCTCCGGATTTGTTGCAGAAACAGAACACTTCTCCCCTGCAGGTGTCTAAAAAACGTGCTCCCATTCGTTCGCTTACGATGGGAGCACTTACAACACAAAAACTAAACTAGACATGTCTGCAAATTTTAAGCCTATCTTTTTAAATATCAACAAGTTATTAGTAGTGCTTTTTGCCTTCCGACAAGAGCACGGAAATGTAATTATTTATGTACTATCCTGCCTTTTCATATCATAAAAGTTAAAAATTAATCCATTATTCTTATAATTGTCGCACAATTTTACCGTTCATTTTTTTTATTTACCAATCAAACTTTTCATCTGACCATTAGTAATTGCATGTAGAGTGTCCAAGTTGTGATGATGAATGATTGTGATGTTGAATCTGGATGCTTTAAAGCCCTCAGAAATGAGGGCTTATTCTAATACTTTGTAAATATGTCCAATGCAAGGCACAAGAATGGACAGCCTATACTTTATCAAGAAATATAATCAATCTTGTTCCTTTAGAAATTCCCACGCTTCATTCGGCAACCAACCTTGTCTGTTAGAGGTTATTTCTGTTATGAAAAAACGCACATTGGGCTTTTGAGAAATTATCATATCAGCTAATTCCTCTGCTGCAGAACTAGATTTTAAGAAAAAGGCATTCATAGAATCATAACGCCAATCCTTGATCTGATTTATGGAATCAAGCAATATCTTAACTTCCTCATTACTACCTAACGAAGTGGCATATGTGAATACGTACGTTTTCATGATTCTTTATATATAATATTTTTACATCTAATAATATCAATTCTCAGATTCTCATCTTTATTGTTTTTAGCCCTTTCTATAGCCTCTGTTATCATTTCTTGTGTTTCCTTATCCAAAAAGGATTTTTTATATCCCGGAAAACCAGAAATAACATTACCCAATAAAGATAAATATTTATGTACACTTTCTCTTATGGCCGGACTGTCATCCTTTGAAGTTAATGATATAATTTTTAGAAAAACATCTTTTACACTATTATATATATCATCATCCGGTTCTGATAATTTAACATCATGTTTTTCTTTTCCTTCAGATGACGCAAACTCAACTTTCCCTAAAAGCATAAGGTTATTCTTATTGAACAGCTCGAATCTATCTAATGATAACTTATTTATGATAGAGCTTATGCTTACCATTGATTCTAGGATATCTATAGAACACATAATCTTAGCCTTTCTGTTCTTTGTTACTACTACTTGCACCTGAATTCTTTATTGCTTCTACAATTTGAACTAGCATTTGTTCATTCTTTATAGCATTTTGTTTGAGTTCCTCCCTATATGTTGAAATTGTTTTTTCGAAATCCGACGCTTTCTCTTTCACTATTCCTTGGAAACTATTTTGAATCTTAAAGATCTCTTCTTTCAGTTCACTTAATTGTTTTGCATATTCTGCAGAGAGCTTTTCCATTTCCTCTTGTGCCATTTTATCTAAATTTTCAATCTTTTCTTGAGATTGTTGTGTCAATTTCTCAGAGACTTCATTAGCACTAGAGGATATCTCTTCTATTTTTAAAAGGTAATCCCTTCCTTGTTTTTGCATCTCATCCACTTTGAATATTGAATAAATAGAAAAAATGAGAAAAACAATCATCAATACGCCTGCCCAAAGAGATAATATTGCGAAATCGCTTTGTAATTTGTTATATTGCAACTCCAACAAAGATAGAGTGTTTTTTTGATTTTCAGCTATTAAATCACTAATAACCTTATCTAGAACTACTGTACTGTCGTTTTCAACAGTCAATGACTCTAAACGTCCTGCAATATCTTTACAAAAATTTTGATGTATAGAAACTATACGCTCTTGACTATTTACATAACTTACATGAAACAGAATGAAAAGTATAATAACAGCTACAGTAAACGCTATTATTGAAAATAAAAATTTACCTTTATAAAGGCTCAGCCTGTTTTTCCCTATATAATGTGAACAGTTTTTCGTGTGACAACAATCTTCACTAGTTGTATTTGAGGAAACGTTCTCTAGTATTACATCCTCTTTGGAAGGATTTACCCGCTGCTTGTTACGTTCATTTTCTTTTGGAACAACTGCAGAAGGATTCATACTTTCTTTTCTTTTTTTACTTTTCATCGCCTTTTTATCTCAATAAATCAAGATTTTATTCTTATTCACTTGATTATCATACCATACTAATTAATCAACAAATATATAAATAAGAACCAATATTCACAAGGGATATAATAAAAATGTTTGTTAGAATTCTATTTACTCACTTTAAATCCATCCTTTATCATCCCTTATTCAAACTTTCCACCAATCCATTAGAAATCACATAATAGAATATCTAAACTGTTATAATGACAAGGTAGTTATATATTGAACTGAATTCTTTGTAAGGTATCTTTTGCAACTTATAATTTTACAAAAACTATCAGAATTTCCTATCTTTGTACAATTCAATCTTTTTATTTTCATACTCTTGAGAGATATATGCATACGCACTACCAACAGAATAGAATAAGATAATAATGAAATAAAAAAGTAAATAATAAGTAAAGCATCTTATTACTAATATTGTTGCTTGCCACAACGCAAACATAAAAATTTTCCATGACCACCCAGGAGTCCAATCTGTTTTCATCATTTCCCAAACATATGCAATCTTCTCAGATATTGATATAGATGAAGTAAAATGTTGACTGAAGCATATTGATAACAACACAATTAATACTAAAGATAATATTATGGAATATGCCGTTAGAGATGTAAATTGCATAAAAAAATTACGATGTTTCAGTAATTTCACTTTATCTTTATATGTTTTATTATTAGTATCAAAATTAGTAGAATTAAACTTATCAAAAAGCATAATAATAAGGCTAATATTTAAACCTATAAAAATAGACAATGCTGATATTATATAGCCTGCAAAATCTTTATTAATGCCCGTACTAACAAATACCGTTAAGATTATTGCAATAACCAAAGATGCAAATTTAAGGACTCTAAAGTAATTTCTTTTTTTAGATTTACCATCCTCCAATTCATGCAAAAGACTTTGCTTTTGCCATTTATGAGCATCTTCAACAATCCCGAATATGTAATTAATCGGGATTTGCTTTATTATCCAAATCCATAATCTACTCTTTTGTTTCATTGTCTTTATATCCAGCTAATGTTTCGGATTTTATATTCTCTAACTCATTGAAACAATATTCTTTAAGTTCTGCAAAGTTAGGAATTCCATCCTCATTTACATTTATTTTTTTATAAAGATATGTTGTTGGACGTATTTTTAGTTCTCCATCAATATCAAATGTAGTAGTCAGCCCTGTAACTTGATTCCTTATTGTGGCGGTTTGCATCTGATAATCTTTGGCAGCTTTATTATTAAGTATAACATTTGCAACTTTTTTTATAAAACCCTGAATTTGTGAATAAGGAACAGGTTTATCAGATGGAGATGCCACTTCTACTTTAAGAATAATATCATTTACTTGCTTATTTTCTACATCCTCTTTATCGTTTATCGCATCTCCATTAATAAATGGATTTGTTAAAGTTAAATGATCCAAAATGCTATTTGAAGAGAATTGCTCACTCATTTTATAACTGTATTTAGAGCCTTATAACTAACCATAACTTACTATGACTAACTAACCATAAAGTCCTGATTTTCAATACTCTTTGATTTTTAACACTTTCTGAGTGCTTTTTGGCAGTTCCCGATTTTCCACATATTTTTGCAGCGTATTTCTACCGTGGAGAATTTGCGGAGCTTTTATTTTGTCATATCGTGAACGTAGTTTACAATGATTTACGAGTGGTTACGATGAAGGACAGATTTGAGGCTGATAGGCAAAAAGCGTTATATCGTGGACTGGGTTGACAAAGGTTGTCAATGGTTCACTTCCGTTTACTCCATCGATGGAATACTCAAAGTATGTAGAACATAGCAATATCAAAGAGTATGAGATTGACAAGAAAATGTGAATTTTGTGGCAAGACATTCGTGCCAAGAAGCGGTATGCAGAAATACTGTTCCGAGGAATGTCAGGCAGAGGCAAAACGTCTTAGGAAGAAAAGACAGCAGGACTTGATTAACGGTATTGAGCCAATCATGGATCTGCAACACCAGGAGTATCTTACCTTCTCCAAAGCTGCCATTCTGATGGGATGCACCCGACAGTATATCTACAAACTTGTGGCTAACGGCAAGTTGAAGGCATCAAGATTAAGCAGCAGAATGGCATTCGTTAGAAAGGCTGATATAGAGAAGATGTTTGAGGGTCATCCCTACAAGCGTGTGATTCCTGCCAGCAAGAGCAAGCTCAGTAAAAAGGCAAAAACAGAAAAGCCAACACAAAATCAGGAACCAACAAAAGGGAAAGAGGAGAATGAGGTGCTTGACTATTATTCGGGTGAGGAAGTGATGTCCATTTATAAGGTCAAGAAGTCTTGGCTCTACACCTCCGCCAAGCGCAACCAGATACCGATGTGCCGTATCGCTGGCAAGAACTATTACAGCAAACGGCATATTGATGATTTTTTCGGTACTGCCGTTGACCTCAACAGCATCACGGAATGGGTGACTGCTGATGATGTGGAGGAAGCCTTTAGCATGAGCAAGTCGGCACTCAGGGCATACACCTACCGCCATAAGATACCGACCAAACGTGAGTATGGTCGCACCTATTATTCCAAGGAGCATCTTGAAGAACTTCGCAGGACTGACCTCATGAACGATGACAACTATTATACCACCGAACAGGTGCAACAGTTGTATGGTCTGACAAGTGCCAACATCTGCCATATCGTGAGAGTGCATCATATCAGCAAGGTAAAAGTGGGTGTAAAGAATCTGCTTTTGAAGACGGATGTGGAGCGTGCAATGGCAGAAAGAGCAGCAAAAGGACTGTGAAAGCAAGTGATTTCAGCATTATCCATCAGTTACTATGAATAATTGGAGTCACGGAAGCATCATTCAGTTATTTTGCAGCCGTGAAGAGACACTTCACCACGAATAATCATCAACAATACATATCAGTTATGAGCAACATTTGCAAGACCGTATCATTGCGTACACGCAAAATCAAGGACGGACACATGCTGTCCTATTATCTTGACTATTATCCAGGCTATCGTGACGAGAGCACGATGAAAGTCATCCGCCATGAGTCGCTTGGCATCTACATCTATGCCAAACCGAAGAACCAGATGGAACAGAAGTACAACCTCAACCTTACGGCAAGAGCCGAGGCGATACGCTGCCGTCGCTTCGAGGCTATCGTCAACGAGCGTTACGATTTCTTCGACAAGGAGAAGGTGAAAGGAGATTTCCTCGCCTACTTCAAGAAACTGGCGGACAAGAAGAACTCCAAGTGGCAGCACGTCTATATGCACTTTCGTACATTCACGCAAGGCAAGTGTACCTTCGGTGAGATAAACGTGGACTTGTGCAACAGATTTCGTGAGTATCTGCTGACAGCACCACAGGGACTGCATAAGAACAGAAAGCTACATATCAACTCGGCCGCCAACTACTGGTCAACTTTCCGTGCTTCAATACATACAGCCTATCGTGACCATAAGATAAAGGAGAACCCGAATGGCTTTCTGGAACGCATAGAGACCATTCCGACTGACAAGGAGCATCTTTCACAGGACGAGGTTATCCGCTTGGCATCCACACCATGCTCTGCTCCTGCCTTGAAGCGAGCCTTCCTGTTCTCTTGCCTAACGGCTTTGAGAAAGAGCGACATTAAGAAGCTCACTTGGGAAGAAATACAGCCATACGGCAGCGATGGTGTGATGTATGTCACCACACGAATGCAGAAGACAAAGGACATCGTGCATAACCCAATCAGTGAGGAAGCCTTGGAACTGATAGGCTATTCACCAGATAAACGTGGCAAGGTGTTCCCTGATTTCAAAGACTCCATGACACAGGCACCGCTGAAAAATTGGCTGAAAGATGCAGGGATTACCAAGCATATCTCCTATCATTGTTCACGCCACAGCTTTGCTTGTCTCCAGTTGGACGCAGGAACAAGTATTGCCGTAGTGCAGCGTTATCTCGGTCACAAGAATGTGGCAACGACAGAGGTGTATGCCAAGATTTCCGATGCACAGAAGCGTGCTTCGGTTGGCTGTATCACCTTGAAGAAGTAACCATTTGACAATAACACGCAGAAAAGGACTGTTGGAATGATAGTGTTCCAATAGTCCTTTTCTCGTTTTGTTGGTTCTATTTGCTGTCGTGGATAGAACCAATTCGACAAATACATTCCAATTTCTGTTGATATTAAAGAGGAACTGCAAATATCCCTTTTCTTCATCCTTACCTTTGTAGTCAGCAATTAGCGGCAACTGGCACTAACGAGCTGTTTCAAGTATGATTCAGAGTATGATATCATATTAGAACGCTAATAAAGCGTAAAAGAAAGAGTGCCAGAGAACGTAAATGCGGCTTTTACATGCTTCTGCATCTAACTTTGTGGAAGTTTTTGAACGAATAACAATAAAACGAATACAATAATGATAGAAAACAAGACAACTTCAGATTGTACCATCTACGCTTTTGTTGGTACAGCAATTCTCGCCATCTCTCTTGTCGTGGCGATGTATGTAGGCAATGACTTTCACCAAAGTCTGTTTGTCGAGTCAATCATCTTTGTAGGAAGCAACATCCTGCTTTGGGCGATATTCATTTCTATGGTGAATTATCCCTATGAACTGATGACCATTGGCAGCAACAGCAAGACAAAGAAAAACGTGGTAGAAGCAGAGCCAGCAACAGAACAAGAACAGCCAATGCAAACATTACCACAAACAGAGTCAGCACAATACAGTCATGAGGACTATGCCAAGCGTGTAGAGGCACAAGAAAAAGAAGCACAGGAGATAAAGGAAAAACGAACGAGGGCCGTACTTGACTATGTGCATCGTACCATGTCAAGGTTTCTGTATGAGGAAGATTTGTACAAGGTAATTGAGGCTGTCAAGGAATGGAGCAACGACACCAACTATACCCCGACAGCAATAAACCGCTTCAAGGAAAATGTTGAGAATATCCCACTCAGACACTTTGTCTGGAATATCGCAGAACGTTTGGGTAAACGTGATTACACGATGGCAATGCGAATAGCCTTTGTCAAGGCTTTATTTCCAAAGCCGTTTGAAGGCTTGGACTACAGCACATTGAAGAACCTGAAAGCACCATGCTCCAATGATATAATCCCTATTGACGAGCCTGCCAATGGTGGATACGATTTCCATGATGTTACAGAGAAAACTTCCGAATAATCCTCATTGTTAGAGTTATTCCTTCGTGAATGACAAATGACTGTCACGAAACGCTGTAACGGAAGCATCATTCTGTTCCTTTGCACCAGTTATTAACAAAGTATCAGAATGAATAAGGAATTAACTTTCAACGACCTTCCAATGGTCGTTGCCCAGCTTCGGGATGAAGTGGTGGGCATGAAGCAGATGATCATCAGTCTGCAATCACAGAACAAGCCACACAAGGCTAATACGCACATACCTATGAGTGTGGAGGAAGCATCGGCATACCTGAAAATGCCGATGGCAACTCTCTACATGAAACTTGGAAACGGCAGCATTCCTGCCACCAAGCCAGGCAAGCGTTACTGCCTTTATCAGGATGAACTTGACAAGTGGCTGGAGACTAACCGCAAGAATCCTGTACCTCTCACAGCAGAGGAGGAGAATGCAGCCATTCTTGCAGGAAACAAGCGCAAGCCGAAACCCTTAAACTGGTAATATCATGGATGCGCTTGAACTCTGCAACAAAATCAACATGGAAGCCGAGTCTTTAGCGGACTCAGGCTTCCCTCTTGAGGTATTTCCACAAAAAATGCAGTCCATCATCATAGACATGGTGGTGCACGGCAATTTCAAGGTGGATTATGTCGCCATGTCCATGCTGTCGGCAGCATCAGCGGCTCTTGGCAATACCTATCGTATTCACGTTAAGCAGGATTGGGACACGAATGCCGCCCTTTATATCATATTGGTTGGTAGACCTGGCATGGGCAAAACTCCACCATTACAGCTTGCATACAAGCCAATTCGGGAGTATGAACGAAAGCTGTTTGACAAGTTTTGCTATGAACTTGACCTATATGAGGCAGCATGTGCAACAAAGGAAAGCGGAAGCAAGGAAATGAAGAAGCCTATTCTGAAAAGGGTCACATTGGATGACTTTACATTGGAGGCTCTGGTATTGGAGCATTACAACAACTTGCGTGGCATAGCCATCAACTATGATGAAATTCTCGGACTGCTTGCCAATACAGACAGGTATGGGAAAAATCCCATGCTTGAACGCCTACTTTCCATCTGGAGCGGATGCCACTTGGAGAACACACGTGTCAAGAATGACCGCCCACAACGTGTAGAAGAGCCATGTGTCAACATCATCGGTACAACACAGACCAAACGAATGAAGGAACTGATGGCTTCCAAATTCATGGATACAGGTTTTCTTGACCGTATTCTGGTTGTATATCCCAAATCCAAGAAAGTTCCACACTGGCTGGATGAGGAAGACGGCCATGTGCGCCAGAGCGAGGCTTCAAGAAAATGGGCTGACATCATCGGGAAAATCTTTGGATTTGACTATGCAAGGTGTAATGACACAAATGAATGTTGTCCAAATATCATTTACATGGACAAGGACGCACATTCCCTTTTCTTTGGTTGGTGGAACAGAAATGTGGATGCCATCAATGCCATAGAGGACGATGAAGATGTTGAAACGAGGGTGATGAAGCACAATACCCACGTCGCACGCATTGCCTTATTGCTCCAAGCTCTAAGATACGCCTGTGGCGAGAGCCATCTGCAAAGTATTGATGTGGATTCCATAAAAGGAGCATTACAGCTCAATGAATATTGTGAGAATTGTTATCAACGCTGCCGAGCCTTTGTTGCTGAAGACACCTGTGATTCTATGTCCAAGGAGTTGCTGTATCTGTTGGAAGACAGTTTTGACACAAAAACAGCCATAAAAACAGGAATGGAGAATCTGCATGTTACAGACCGTACTGTGATGAACTATATAAAGGAGCTTATGAAGTCTGGACTAATCACAAAGGCAAAGAAAGGATTTTACGAAAAAGTAAAGTTCGAAACAGGACAGGCAACTGAAACATAAACCAACCTGTTTTCAGTATTCATTTGTTTCAGTTTTTCAGTTGACAAGTGCGTAACTGAAAACATGAAAGAACTGAAAGCTGAAATTCACCAATAATTCATTTCAGTTACGATGATGAACGAGTATAGATTTCACTTGGAGAAATACAGATTGGGTAATCGTTACACATGCCCGAATTGTGAGCGCAAGCGTTGTTTCACAAGATACATAGATGATGAGGGGGAAGTATCCTTCCCTGACAATGTAGGCAAATGCGACCATGAGCATAGTTGTGGGTATCACTATACTCCTAAAGACTATTTCCGTGAGCATCCAGACTTTCTATCTAAGGATAAATTGCCATATCCGACAAGAAGGAATATCCAACCGAAAGTCGTAGAAAAGCCTATTTCCTATATCGCCAACGCTATTATGGAGCGTTCCTTGTCTCATTACGGAATCAATCCGTTATACCAGTACCTTTCCAAGGTCTTTGGTGAACAAGAGGCAGAAAGGCTGATGAAGATGTATCATGTCGGAACATCCTATAAGTGGGGAGGCTCAACCATTTATTGGCAAGTTGACAAGGATGATAAGGTGAGGACTGGCAAGGTCATGCTATATAATCCCAAAGACGGACATCGTGTGAAAGAGCCACGTTCTTATGTTGGATGGGCGCATGCTTTTCTTCATCTTCCAGATTTCAACTTGTGCCAATGTTTCTTTGGTGAGCATTTGCTGGCACAGCATCCCACAATGTCGGTCGCTATTGTCGAGAGTGAAAAAACTGCCATAATCGCATCCCATTTCATCCCCAATTTCATCTGGCTGGCAACTGGAGGTATGCATGGCTGTCTCAACCAAATCGCTGTCAAGGTATTGGGAGGTCGGGACATCATTCTGTTCCCTGACCTTGGAGCAACGGACAAATGGAAATCAAAAATTCCATTGCTGTAATCTGTTTGCAAAAGGGTTGTCATAAGCAACATCTTGGAAGACAATGCCACCGATGAACAAAAGACCAAAGGTCTTGACATTGCCGACTTCCTGCTGATGACGGAAACACCGCAGATGGCGCTACAAAGGCTGATAAAGCAACATCCACCACTCCAACATTTGATAGACAGTCTTGGGTTGGTGTTGGTGGAAGAGTCATAGCAGAGTGGGTACGAATCTGCGAGTACGCTTGTGTGACGGACTTTAACAAAAGTCCTAAACATAATAGGGACTTTTAGATTCACCTGCTGACGCTGTTCACTTAAAAAGTCCTTCTATTATGCTCAGGCCCCGCCCGAGACCTGTCACCAGTTATACTATAACAATGTTACAAACTCAAACAAGATTCTTATGGAAAGAAACATACCACGTGCCGCCATCCATGTAGGCACAGACAAGAAATCGTTCTCGTCCCAGGTTGGCAACGAGGCGGAACGCAGAGGTTGGGACGAGAAGCGTTACCAACTCAAAAACGCGGACATAGACAAGAACAACCATTATAACTACTCACGCAAGAGACTCAACTTTGAGATAGTCAAGGATGGAAAGATAGTGCCTCTTGGTTCCCAGTCGGTGCCGTTGCATGAACGCTTGCAGCACAGACTTGATGAACTTGGCTTCAAGCCGTATATGGATGCCAAGCGTCCCGACCAAGTTTCAAGGAACAGTCCGAACTGCACTGTCGGCATCATTTTCAGTGGTGACCATGATGTGCTTAACAGGCTTGCCTTTGGTGAACAGAAACTCAACACATCAGATTCAAATGCTGACCACAGCAAGGTTGTATTGCAAAAAGGCATCTATGACTGGGCATTGGACACCTACCGCTTTGCATGTGAGAAATGGGGAGAAGAGAATGTCATCGGCTTTGATGTGCATTGTGACGAGACAAGCATCCATGCCCATGTGCAGACCGTGCCTGTTGAACAAGTAAGGAAACGTGGGCGCATCGGAAGCAAGTACATTCACAAGGATAATCCAGAAAATGTTCTTACAACCAAAGAATGGAGAGCACTTCCAAAAGAAGAACGTGACAACTACACAAAATCGGAAGCGGCAAAGGGTGTTGTTGAAAGGGTCTCTTATGCCAAAGTGTGGGGAGAGCGAGCAAAGGACAAATCACAATACCTTTCCCAACTGCATACTGACTATTACAACAAGGTAGGGCGTAAGTATGGTTTGGCAAGAGGTTTCTCCTATGATGAACTTTCAGAGGAAGAGAAGCGAGGACGCAAGCATAAGAACAAGGTGGTGCTTGAAGCTGAACGTCAGGCGAAAGTCGCTCTTGACAAAGTGGAGAAGTATGCAGTGCTTGCCACAATCGACAAGAAGGAGCTGACCATTCCTTTACTCAATATCAAGGCTCCAGTTCAAGAAGCGATGAATGCCGTAAAGAAAGAACTTGCCATCCCGATTCCTACTATTATCGGACAAAAGGCGTGGCGTGAGGAGCGTGTGTCTAATATCTACGCTACAATCAAGGCTCTTGTAGCAGCCGTTAATGCAGAACGTGACAAGCAGAATGAAGATGTACGCAAGTCTGTCAACAAGACATACACTTACTATATGCAGAATCTCAATAAGCAGATAGAGGAGAACAAGTCGCTTCGTGCCGAGAATGATGCGCTAAAGGCAGAAAACAACATTGTCAAACAACGCATCTCTCAACTTGACGAGAAGGCTGTGGAGCGAGTGACTACTCAACTTGTCTATGCGAAGGAAGAACTCGCCAGTGCCAAAAGGTATAATACTACACTTATGGAAATGTACAATGATTTGAAGGCTCGTTGGAATGCCATTTGGCAAGAGCCAGAAATGACTGATGCATGGAGACGAGTGGAAGCACGTAAGGAGAAAGAAACAAAAGAAAAGGCTCGGCAAGAAGCCGAAGCCAAACGTGAAAGCATGGCTCGGCAAAATAGATACATAGGAGTGCTTGACAAGTTCATCCATGAGGGGCATGAAGCTTTATCATCCTTTGCAAAAACAGATAGAGTCAATTTCAACGAGAAAGAATCGGCTTCCATATACTATGGCATTATGGCATCTGCTGTAAAGCATAATATTGGATTGGACTCTAAAGCCTGTATAGATTCGGCAGCAAAAAGGTTATTATCTGGTATGTCGTGGAAGGGCATTACAGACTTCAAGCAAGAATGTGTCACTAATTGGACAAAACTCTTCGCCACGAATGAAGTTCAATTCACAGACAACGCCATTGACAACTTTCTCGCTTTTGTTGACCATATGTCATGTAGTGCAGACACTTACGTATCGCTCGGTGGCTCTAATGGTTGTGCCGACCAACTTACTAATTGGGACGGAACACAGAAGGTAGGACTGGGGAGCATTCCACAAAAGAAAGAAAAAGGGATGAGGCGATAAAAGTAACATTCTATTCGCCAACAAACTCTTAGAATCGTAAAAACATGACAATTATCCCGAACTGGAGTATTCTTTGTTTCCCTCATCTCATTTGTCAAATAATAGTATGACGGACAATGCAGTAATGCCCGTTATCATCGGAACAAGCGGAACTAATTTTGCATTGGAAATGAACATATTTGAAAGAATTACAGACTTCAATGTTGCGACAGCACCGATTACAGCCCATTAAGTGCGCAATTTAAGAATCTTGCCTCCTTATCCACCTCTTTAAACCTAAATCGGTCATTAGAAAAAGCTTCTTCTCATTTTCTAATGACCGATTTGGGTTTATACCAAGATTCATTCTCATATAGTGCTGACAGACATAGTAGCGCATTCCGTCATTCAGTCCAACATGATTTGATTTCTTCTATTTAATGAATTTCGTTGGAGATTTGCGACGTGGATAATATGCCCAAACTGAAGGTATCAAGAAGAACAGAGCGCATGAAATCCAAAGAGTAGCATTTGTGCCAGAAAGTCCTGATGTGTTACCATATGAATGCATTCCGCTCAGGAAATAATTAACACCAAAGTAGGTCATCAGAACAGAAAGGAATCCCCATAGTGAAAGAAGGTTGAACAGTCTGTCATTATCCTTGTCCTTGGAATAAAACCAACGTGTATGCAGTATGGTAGCATATACTATCATAGAAATCAGTGCCCATGTTTCCTTGGGATCCCATCCCCAGTATCTTCCCCATGACTCGTTTGCCCATATAGCTCCCAGAAAGATGCCTATGGCCATAAATGCCAGCCCCATGATCTGTAGCATCTCATTGATGAGTGTAAGACGTTTAGCTTGAATACTTATAATCTTGTTGTTCCCACTGAATCTTGAGAGAATCAAACTGATAGCTCCGATGAGGCAGCTGATTCCCAAAAGTCCGTAAGAAGCCATCAGGGTTGCCACATGGAACATCAGCCAAGGAGATTTCAAGACAGGCACCAGTGGGGTAATCTGTGGGTCCAACCAGTTCAGTTCGGAAACGAACAAGGCAATTCCTCCAAGCAATGTAGATAGGGCACACGTCATGCTGTCGCGTCGGGCAAACAAGAGCCCTCCCATCGTTGCTATCCATGCCATGCTAACCATCGTTTCATAGGAATTGCTCCATGGGGCATATCCGGAAATATAGCATCGCAGGATGAGCGCAACCGTGTGCATCAGGAGTCCTGCACCTACGCAAAGCATCAGGACAAGCTTCACCTTCTGCAGGTAGTTTTTTTCTGAATTAAACCAGAAATAGAATGTGAACAGGAGCAGGAGGCCTCCGAATATCAGATATATTTTCTTACATAGGTTTAGAAAGCTATATTTGTTGAATATGATTTCTGCCGTTATTTTGTTATCATCAATAAGATGAGCACCATGATTTATCTGGTATTTCCTGATTGCCTCTAAAGCCTTGTCTGCCCCCGACCACTTTCCGCTGTTCATACTAGCTTGTATGGTCTTTATATAACTGTCAGACAGCGTTTTTATGCTGTCTGAAGCGGTTGGGTTTACGATACTCATGTCATCACCTGCTGCCAGCCAGAGATTATTTACTGCGCCATTGGGCGAAGGAAATATGCGTAGCAGTTGATAATTAAACAGCTGGTGCAGGATATTGATATGTTCATCCAGCTTGATCATATCCTTGTCGTAAGCGTTACGCTGTTCGGGGGATTTATGATGTATGGTGATGATTTCGTCTGCAAGCAGATAATTCCCGTCTTCCGAGAAAGCATCGCGATAGGATATTCTGTCTTTCGTCCATCCGAACTTCAGTTTTATGTCTGTGTTTCCTACGGGGATGACAGGGGTGCTTGCCCATTTAGGCGAATCTGCCAGCAGTTCCAGTAGCCATTGTTCGGGACGAATGGACAAGACATCTTGCATATCAAACTTCCCCGCAAGTTCTTCTGCAAAAGTGTTTACTGGGATCATTCTTCCACTTGCAGATTGCATGGATAGTCTGCCGAAAGCATCAAGATGCTGCTGCGGAATATCATTTGCCATGCAGTCGATGCTGAAAAGCAGATTTATGATTACAGCCAACATAACAGAATGAGCCAAATTCCCCAAACGTCTGCGTGCATTCATGAAGCGTGAGTTGGGAGAAAGCAAGCATGCTACCAATCCTACAAATAGGCATAAATATCCGAAGTATGTGATATTCCGCCCCATACTGTCGTAGCTGACAGAGAGAATCGTGCCACGTTCGTCTGCATCATAGGAAGCCTGGAAGAAACGATACCCTTCAATATCCAGCACATTGTTCATGTAAACTTTAGCCTGGCGTTCGCCATCCGGTGTATGTATTTTCAGAAAACTTTCGTACGACGAAGGACTGGCTGACCCTGGATATCGAATCAGTTTGAAATCCTGCAATTCCAGTTCGAACGGCAAATCTGCCTGCGCATTGTTTTCCTTGAGCCAGAAAGTATGGCTTTTTTCTCCTTCACGGAGATGCACCAGTCCTTCCTTGGCCCACAGATGGGTTACCCCTGCTCCTGCCAGTATGACAATAAAGGCCGCATGCACCAATAAATAGTGCCATTTCTTCTTCGTAAACAATCGCTTTCTGATGCTGGTACGTACAAAGGCTACACACAGCAGCAGCTGGATCAGGAAAAACAGTGGCGAGTAATATATCAAAACTTTAGCCACCGAAGTTCCGTATTTTTTTTCCACTATTGTAGCTGCAGCCATGAGTAGGGCGTAAATGACCAGAAGAAACAGCGTAGCCCGATATGAAGTCAGGCTGTTCATTATCTTTTCCTTCATTTTCTTTTATTTCTTATTTTTAATTGCTTCTATAAGCCTTTTCATTATTCCTATTATCTTTTTACGCTTGATATAAGCGATTAGTCCTATAGGTATCATCATGACAAGCGCAACAATAGCCAAACCTTTTATCCATGAAACCATGATATTGTTTTCACGGAGCAAGCCAGAATGTGCCTTCTCGGAAACAAAATCCAGATTGGCCACTTCGGCTATTTTTCCGAGCATGCGGATAGGTACTGAGCCGTTCGGTATATCCTGATGGCATGCAATGCAGGTTCCTTCTCGGGCTAATGCATTGCGCTGCTGTTGGGTGAGAGGAATGGAGTTTGGCCAATGCGAATCAATGGTCTGCAGTTGATTTCCGCTGGAATCCACCAACTGCATGAAGTCGCCATGCAGTTTCTTGATAGCGTTGATCTGTGCTTTGGTGAATTTGCTCACGTTATTTCCGTTTGCATCTACCACATCTGCATATCTTGCCTTTTCCGGTTCTTGATCATATACGCCATGATTCATACCTTCGCCACTTGCTACTGAGTTTCCATGGCAGTCGCTGCATTCTCTTGATGCAAGCGAGGTGGTATGCGGATTCAGAGGAGCAAGTTCCATGGCATTATAACCTTTGGCGGTTTTTGCAACGTGATTGTGAACAACAGTCTTCCCGTCAGGTCCTATTACGGTGCTTACAGTCTGTATAACACCCACGAGTGGTGACACTCTTCCTTCTCCATTTATTCCCAATGGAGGATTTTCCCAGCGCACGTGGCTATAGTCGCCGTAAGTAGGTGCGCCTTTTTGCATCACATGGTTGCCATTGAAATCTGCAGATGTGCCGTTGGCTTTGTTCTTTTCTGCAGAGGCAAGCCAGTCGATAGAAGGCTGAGTATAATCTATAACATATTTGTAACCGTAATACTGGGCAGCCCATGTAGAATGACAGGCATAGCATTCCAGACTTTCCATGTGTTTTGGTATTCCCACCATAGCCGTCTTTGCCTTCTTGGTGTGCTGCCATTTATCTTGTTTTGCAAGTTCCTTCAGTACTGGTACTTCAAAGTCATGGCCTCCGTCAGAGTGCACGATAACCTTGTTTCCTCGGCGCACCACATTTCCAAGGGCATTGCCTCTGGCTGATAGTATATATCCATCTTCTTTAGGATATGTTATGCCGAATTTCCGGGTTACCTTCATTGGCTTTTCTGCCAGCCCACGTGGTTGGTTCATATTCAGCTTCTTGCCAAACTCATCACCATAACCTATAGGAAGTTCCCAAGGATAATGTGTAGGAGTGCCATGACAGTCGGCACATTCTATTTCTATGGTTGCCAGAGTTGTGGCACCGATATTGCCGTTTCCGTGCATGGCATTGGTGGTGTGGCAGTCTTGGCAGAGCAGTCCCGTAACTGTTTTTCCGTTTTTTTCTATACGGTGATGGGCATCATTCTTTATATATTTGAACACATATCCAGCGTTGCTTTCCTGCGGAAGTCCCTTTTCGTCAAACGGTCCCCGGTTGTCGCCATGTCCCAAGGCCATCAGACCCTGATAGGCATGTCCTATTCGTCTGCCTGCCGAGTGGCATGCAGAACAGGTAGAAACCTGTACACCCGAAAGTTTCTTGCCATTTATGTTTATGCTTGATTTTCTGGAGCCTTGCATGGCATGCATCATTACATGTCCAGGCTTGTTTTTGCTGATGGATGGATCGCCACCCTCATAGAAGCCTTCATTGCTGTATAAGTTGTGGCATGCAGCGCATCCCATTCCACGGTAATATCCTCTTCCTTGTTTTCCCTTATTGCTCAGATGGCATGCATTGCAATTGCGCAAATAGGTGAATGCCGCTTTTTCTGGCATTTTGCTTATCTGGTCTAGTGAAACCTCAGGAATCTGTTTCAATTTCTTGGGATATTGTCCTGGGAAGCTGGCAGCCATCTGCTTCATGTATGCTTTGTATGTATCCGAGCCAAATCTTGGTTCAGCCCCGTCTGGATCATCCAAGTCGTGATCTCCATATATATGATCCTTGTTTTCTGTGCCTATTCCGAAGCTCCATGTAATGGCTTTCATCTTGCCGGCATCCGTATTCATTATCGAACGGTGGATATTGTACGTGTGGTCTTCATGGCATAGGCCACAGGTGTTTTCGTTGACCTGCAGTGCTCCAGGAACAGGAGTAAAATCTTTTAGCGCACTTCCTTTAGGTGCGCCGCTGTGTGCCAAGTCTTTGTTCTTGGTTTCTTTAGGATTACCACCATGACAAACTACGCATCCGTTAGGGTCGCCCAGAGCTGCTCCTTTGGCTAAAATCTGTTTCATCATTTCTGATTCTAGCGGACGTGCCGGTTCTATTCCCTGATGACATTTAAGGCAATAAGCGTTTTCGGCAGGAAACTTTGCAGATTTTACCTCCGATATGTCAGGGTGGCCAGCAGGCATCTGCAGGGTGGCTGTTGGCTTGTCCTCTTCAGAACGGGCATCCCAATACGAAACATAGTAATATACAATATAAGCTATACTTGAAAGCGCAAATATAGCCAATATGATATTGGATGATTTTTTTAAAAACTTCTTCATAATCCGATAATTTGGGTTCTTTATTCTATCCAATACTTCGGTAAAAAAATTACCGAAGTATTGCGAAATATAAGTGTCTAAAAAATGGTGATTAGCGAAAATTGTTGTAACATTTAAAATGTATTTCTATTTGTTCTGTAAAGGTGAGCAACCGTATTTCCATTATCCCATAATTCTCTTTCCCCATTTGCCTGTGCTACGTACAATTAATACGAACACGAATGACAAGAGCAATACCAATATATTCTCGATAAAAACCTTTAGCAACACTGGAGCATCCAACGACCGTACAAGCAGATAAATAGGTCCTACAAAAAAGTAGTGACACATCCAGATTCCGAATGTACAGGAGGAGAATTTAGTCAGAAAGCCGTTTAACTTTGCATTGCTGAAAGTTGTGTCTTGACAGACTAAGAAGATAGCAAAAGTCATCAAAGCCACATTTGGACTGCAGAACGTGAAGAACAGTTCGACCATCTCCTCGCTTTGTCCCGGAACTGCCGTTGTTTCTTTAAATCCAATCATCGTTACACCATATCCAATAGCAAAAGCCACGAGTGCTAACAAGTATTTCTTCATTTTAGAAAATTGTAATGGATAATTCACCAAATGATATCCCAAGAGTAAATAGCCACTAAACCCTGCAAAGTAGTAGAAAAGTCCGAATTCATTCCATGAACATTCACCCCATAAGTTTTGTGTCAGGAAATTTCTGAGATAAGGAACGAAGAGCGAAACCATCCATATGCCAAGAAAAATACGTTGCGATTTCTTGTCAGACTTCTCCACCCAGGCTGAAAAGATAGGCAGATAGAGATAGATGCCAATAAGCATATAGACATACCACATCTGCACAGCGAATGCTGAGAAATTAAAAGGAATCATGCAGATGTTTTTTAATGCATCGCTAAAAGCTTGTGAAGGTTCAGCCCATTTGAAAAACAGATTAATCGAACTTGGTTCACATCCAATTACTCCCGTAAACCAAGGGAAGAGATTGTATAATACAGACCACACAAGGAATGGTGTCACCAATCGGGATATCTTCTTTTTATAGAACTCGCCCATAGCCATACGGGTGGGTAGCAGAAGAATGCCTGTCACCATCACGAAAAGCGGTATTGCAGGACGCGTGAATGAGTTATACACACTGCCCCACAGATTATACCACGGTTCGGCTCTTTCCATGGGTGTTACGTTGTCTACACAATGGTTGGCCACCATTAGAAAAATGGCAATCACCTTAATCAGATCGAGAAACACAATACGTTGACTAGAAACTTTTTCTTTCATTTTCTTTTATTTACAATACTTCGGTAAATTTTACCCTAATTCGGGATAAGAATAGTTCATAAAAAAAGTTGGTAGTCTCACAAACATTCGTGTCTTTATAGGTGGAAATCAATTAATTACAAAAACATTTGATATGACTACCGATTACAAAGTTACAGAATTATTTTGTGTTATTGACAAGTTTTACAAACATTTAACTAATCGCTATTTTATCGAATGGGGTAAACTTTTCAAAGAACTCATTTTATTTACTGCCAGAGCTGCTTAGGCGTGGCGAATTTTTAACGAACTATTATTCTATCTATACATAAAGACTATTGGCAGGAATGCCTCTTTCTGAAGTCATTTAATTGCTGATTCCAGCATTCTGCTCCTTCTGTCCAAAGTTCAGTTGGTTCGTTAAAAAGCAAATCAAGCAGATAACGTGGACGCTTACATCCTACGCTCATGCTCATGATACATGAAGCGCAGTAAACCACAACATCTTCGCAAGGCATTTCGTCGGCCCTGGTCTTCATATATGATTCCACTTTATCAATTGGCAGTTTGTTGTATAACTTCTGACCGCAACATTTGGCATGCGCTCCGCTTTTTAATGGTTCTACTAGCGATATATTCATTTTTTTTAAGAGTCTGCGAACTATTGCCAGATGTTCAGGAGCAGTACGGGCAGAACAAGTGTCTTGTATTGTCATGGTTACGCCATGATAATCGGGGAACGGGAAGTCGTCAGACTCGGCGATAAGCTGAAGAATAAAGACTACTTCTATGCCCGAATAATTGCTAGCATACTGCTGTGCGCATGTGACGCATGGAGTAAAAATACGTGACCCATCCGTAATGTCCGATTTGGTTAGGCAACATGGTTTCCAAGTTTCCATGGTGCCATAGCGGTTCTCGATGTATTGCTTAAGCTTATCTGCCAATAGCTGTTTGTATGTAAGAAGCGCACAACCAGGTACGAATAGATTTTTTAGGGTATTCATGATAGTTATATTAACGAGACAACTGGCCGACTACATTATATGCAGTCGACCAGTCAGTACTAATTAAGCAGATTATTAGAAGTTTATCTTTTCACCGTCATACAAGGCAACATACAGTTTTTCTAAATCCTCTACAGATGTTGTGCGAGGATTGAATGATGTACATACATCCTTGAATGCGTTTTCTGCCATGCGATGAACTTCATTCATCCATGCATCCTTCTCAATGCCATACTCACGGATAGAGGCAGGAACATTTGTCGCCTTTTTAAGATCCTCCACTGCAGCGATGAACTCATTGGTGGTGTTCAAGCCGATTAATTTGGCGAGATCTTCGAAACGATTTGTTACCTTGGCATTGTAACGCATCACGTTAGGAAGAGCCAATGCATTGGCGCGACCATGAGGAATACCGAATATGCCGCCCATTTGATGAGCCATAGAGTGTACGATGCCCAACCAAGCGTTGGTGAAGGCATATCCTGCCAAAGCGGAAGCATCGTGCATGTTCTGACGAACCTTGCCATCTTCAGGATTATCCACAGCTTTCTTTAAGTTTCCAAAAATCAATTGGATACTTCCCTTGGCAAATGCATCAGCATAATTATCATCAACATTAGATGTATATGCCTCGATGGCATGTGTCAGGGCATCCATACCAGTATTTGCCGTAGTATCTGCAGGCATTGACTTGCAGAGGTCGCCATCGAGTATAGCCAAATCAGGCTGCAACTCGTGGGATGCCAATGGATATTTTACACCCTTTTCACGATCGGTAATAACAGCCAGCGAAGTTGTTTCCGTGCCAGTACCACTGGTAGAAGGAATAGCTGCGAAACGTGCTTTTTTTCTCAATTCGGGAATTCCGAAAGGAGTTATCATCTTGTCGAACGACAAATCAGGATACTCATACAATACCCACATTGCCTTTGCCGCATCGATAGCTGAAGTTCCACCTAAACCTATGATCCAGTCCGGACCGAATTCAGTAATGAATGCCGCACCTTTTTTTACAGTGTCAATCGATGGATCTGCTTCAACATCTTTGAATACTTTGTATTCAACACCCATTTCTGCCAGCATAGCTTGGGTACGCTGAAGGCTACCATTTCGAGTTGTAGAACCCTTACCAGTAACGATTATCGCTTTCTTGCTGTCAATCGTTCTCAATTCTTCCAAAGAGCCGTTACCATGAAACAAAGCTCCAGCTCCATACAATTTTGCCATAATTAATTATAATTTAAATGATAATTGGTTTGTTTCTTAATCACGGTGCAAAGGTACGGGTATAAAACCAAATGGTCGTTATCCAAAATCTACCATAAATTATACATCCGTGTTGGGAGTATTATTTCGTAGTTTATTTTTCAGCTGAACTGGTGTTATTCCAAATTTCTGACCGATATATTTGTTAAGCGCAGCATGCGAAGAAAAACCAAAATCAATCGATATTTCCTTGATGCTCATATGTCCAATGGCCAAAGCCTTTTTAAGTTCTAAATTCAATTTTTCATGAATGATAGCCAACGGGCTCAAGCCGCAAAAGTGTTTACAAATGTCAGTAAGCCGTTTTACAGAAACATTCAAGTCGTTTGCATACAAATTAACGATTCTGTTGGTCTTATATTCTCTTTCAACTTTCTCTCTAAAACTTATATATAAAGAAGTATCCTCATTGTCTGTTGATACTAAAGCCTTTTCTGGGGATTCTTTGAGATCGGAAGAGCGTCGTGTAGG
>OBJB01000092.1_pt1 | contig 34018 bp, 34 predicted proteins | sample 1502991 | NCBI WGS metagenome assembly OBJB01 (sample SAMN01828327, study PRJEB22528) | human gut metagenome | isolation source: stool | host: Homo sapiens | place: USA
CATGTGTGAAAAGCTCTATGCACTTTGTTTTGGTGGTGCCACCAGGAATCGAACCTTTTGCTTCGGTTTATTCTAACTCCTTGAATGACTGCACATTTATTACTTTATCTTTTATGAAAGCCATTGAATTAGCATCACACTAAATTCATCGCTTTTCTTGACTAATCTGGTAATCTTTATCTCTTTGAGATTGCAAAGATAATAAAAAGGTTCGATTTCTGCAAACTAATGCATATTTTTTGCCTGTTTTTTGTCAACGATGTTGTTTATATCTATAGTCTCTGCCTACAGTGTCATTGAAACAGTAATTTGTATCTGATGTAAATAAAGACATTGTGTTTCCGCATATGCTTTATTAATAATCAAGTGCTTATTAGATTTTTTCTTTATTTCCTATACTTCTTGCATTATTTGTACTCCTATTCTATTACTGATAGCCGTTTCTACGGCATCGTAAATTTCAGTTTTCGTTGTCTCTATTGATACGATAAGTGAATATTTGATAACATTATCAACATTAGCTAATTTCCTTTCTTTCCACCATCCTTGGCCTGGATAAACAATTATCTGCCCACAAGAAGCCAATTCAGCGGCCGTACATTCAATCCAGTCAGATTGTACAGTACCTTGTTCTCTACGTTGTTGTTTGATGGTCCATCTGTTAGTATCATTGTCAGTTCTCTTTTCTCCTTCACTTTTATTTCTTCTGCAAAGAAACTCTTCCATACTCTCGCTTGCACTTTTCAAGTCGAAATGCAGCGTAGCAGATGGATAACGATACTTGTTGCTTCTTCCCGCATATCCAGGAGACGGCTTTACATAATAAGATAGTGTGATTCTTATTTTTACATTTTCTTCTCCCATTTGTTCCAGCACCTCTGTTGGCCAAGGCAAATCATAAAAGTGCAATTGATTATAGGTGTTTGAACCATCTTTTTCCCAATAGGGTATTAACTCATTTTCAAATATAAACGTTGCATATTTTTCATTACTGAATAAGGCCATCTCTTCATCAGGAACGCCATAGCCGCATAAAGGTATAATATCCTTGATATTACCGATACGTATCATTTCCGGTGTCCATTTGGCAGAATGTACCATCATGCCACGAACAGACAACATGGAAAGAGCTGGTGTTGCTGTTTTTATTTTTGCCGCAAGACGTGTCGCTAATGCTGTAGCCGCACTTGTGGCATGGAACTGTTCCAATGATTCCGCCAAATCTTGGCAGGTAGTAATCAAACTTAAATCAGGATGTGTCGTTGTTTGAAAAACAGGATGATAGGCTATATTACCTCCTTCCATGACTATTTCAGGCTTATTGCAACCATTTCTCCAACTCCACGAACTTCTTGACATGGGTGACAGATTCCCTGGAGCTGCCAGTGCCTTGTAGCTTTCATCTGTTACTATCGTTTTCTCCGTATATGCTCCGACTGTTAATGCGTTCCATGCTTGAGCCGGACTTTGTACAGCATTGGCTTTGCAGGACTCCAGATAATTTGTGGCATCTACTTCAGGGGGCTCAATGTTGCCCGCTGAAACGAGCACCAAGCGGTCACACTTGCCATTATGGTATATGCTTTCATCCAATGACGCAGAACTTGACGTTGACTTTCCGTCATACGATGTACCATCAGTTACAGCCATACATTGTATAGATGCCCCCATAGTCTGAGCCTGATAGATAGCATCTTCAATTACCGCTCCATAGAAATCCGGATCTGTTGTATGACCGTTCTCAACAATCTTCACGGAAGCCAAGTCCTGTTCTATGATTATCGGACCTCCATGTCGATAAGTTATATCCGTCAAATCTCCATAAAGCATAAGTCCGGCCATACCTGTACCATGGTCACTGTGGTCTGTTGTATCCGGCACGCTGATAGCACTTTTCATTCTGTCATTAGGAAGAGCAGGTGCCAGCAGTTTATGGGCATTGTTGACGCCTGAGTCCAACAAGCCTATTCTTGTACTGTCTTTATCAAGCGCAAATTGGATTTCTCCTTCAATCAGTTCACTCCACTCGCGACTTTCGCTCCGATTTTTTATAAGTATCGATGGCTGATGATAGGGACGCACTCCTTCTATATAACCGATAGATAGCGGTAATTCACATAACTGTTGTTTGGTTGCTTTTATCATCCAAACATCTACTCCATCAAAATCCAAATGATTTTTACCTGCTTTTAAGATAGCAAGTTTATCCAAGACATCTGATAATTTTACTGTGTCATATTCCTTTGTTTTAGTTATCCACAACTCAAATAAAAAGGCTTTATTATCAGGTAGTTTGTCGAAATCTTCTGTAGATGTATAGAGCGCATGTATATCTGCCGGCTTAATGGCGTTGATAGGTTCAATCAAGCCTGTATTTTTAGGTTTGCCTGTTTTCGTATTATACTTTTCATCGGCATACTCGTCTGCCTTCTTGCTCAGCCAATCTTTTTTTTCATTTTTGATATATACGGTTACATCAACATTTCCGTCACTTTTATCTTCGGAGATTTTCAGAATGGATGCTCCACTACTTTGGGCTAACTTTTGGGGAACCAATTTGGGAGACATGTCAAGGTTTATATACACACCATCCGCAGATGGTAAACCACACTTTTCCCTTTCAGAAAGAGCCGTGATGGCATATTCAACGACTGCATTATAGCTTTCCTTGATAAATGCAGCATGTTCTTGTCTGTTCCTTTCAGGAATAACAGGTGGTGGTACAACCTTTGCTCTTGGAGTGAAAGAACGGGGTTCTGCTATTTGGTTACCTAAGAAAAAATGTTCCTTTTGCATATTATCTCCTTATTCAACTTATTTCACGGCAAAGTTGATTCCGTTTGTCAACGACCATCTTTACCAATTCTATATTCATTGGCACATCATTTAACAAAGATTCTTTGAATATATCAGAACATACCATTTTTATCTCTGCATGGCTCATACCTTCAAACAGAGGTGCTGCCATGGAATAATCAAGTTCTTTAGCCGCATATAGATATTCACGCAACAGATGAATACGTTGTCCGGAGTCTGGCAAGCGATATTCAATAACGTCATCAAAACGTCGAAACATCGCTTTGTCTATCGAATCAATGGCATTTGTCGCTGCTATAATGAAACTGTCTGATGAGTCACGTTCCAACAATTGAAGAAATGTGTTGAGTATTCGGCGCTGTTCACCTACTTCATTTTCCATTCCACGCTGAGCACCGATAGCATCGAATTCATCAAAAAGATAGACTGCGGGAACCTCATCTATAAAATCAAAGATACGGCTAAGTTTCTGTCCTGTCTCACCCATGAATTTTGTAACGACTTTCTCTGTCCTCACAATAAATAAAGGAAGATTCAACTCTTTAGCCAATACTCCTGCTGTCATAGTCTTGCCTGTCCCAGGTACGCCATAGAGCAATAATTTGCGGCGATTGGCAAGTCCATATTTTCTAAGTTCTTCTCTCTTTGTAAATTCTTTGATGACTCTTTCTATCTTTTCTTTCAATGTTTTGTCCGTCACCATATTTTTCAGGCAATCGTATGTCTCAACTTGAAGCAATAAGTCATCCACATCTTTATTACGTGGAATAAGCTTTAAAGCACTAAAAGATGTTTTTCTTTGACTTAAAAGCTCCTGGATGGTTCTTGCTAATACTGCATGACCATTCTTTGCCTCTACAGCAGAAATCTGGAGAGCAACTTTTCTAAATTGTGCATCATCGTTATTCAGATGATTACGTATCAAAGACAATATTTGGTCCGCATTTGCCATCTATAAATCAATAATTATTGCTTTGCAAAATTACTATTTTTTCGTCTAATTCCCTAATATATTATCAAATATCACCAATGTCGCCAAACTTTTTGAGGAATGTTTATAGTTTGTATAACAGATTTATGATTTAAGGAGTGTATGTAAAACACACAAATAGTAATGGAAATGATAAATCATATGGTAACATGTTTTTATATTAGGTTGCTTGTCGTCTAATGACTTTTGATGCCATCTGATGACACTGTTTTGTCTGTTTCGGGTATAAAGCGGTTCTTTGTCCTATGTGTTAATCGTGAATTAATTCATGAAAAAGATATGTCATGAACATACAGGAAGCAAAGAACATCAGGCTTGTTGATTTTTTAGCCGGATTCGGACATGAACCGGTAATACAGCGTGGGAACAGCGTATGGTACAAATCGCCCTTCAGGACGGAAAAGGAGGCCTCTTTCAAGGTAGACCTCCATAAGGAACTATGGTATGACTTCGGTCTGGGGAAAGGAGGGGATATTATAACATTAGCCAAGGAGATTTATCGGACACAGGATGTAAGCCGTGTGTTACGGTGTATTGAGGATAAAAGGACGGTTTTGAAGCCGGCTACTGTCTCCTGCCCTTTTGAAAAAGCGTATCCCGCCTTTCAGGACTTGAAAATCACGCCTCTTGCCAACCGGATACTGCTTGCCTATCTGGAGGAACGGTGCATTGATACGGAAACGGCCCGAAAAGCATGCAAGGAGGCTCATTTTAAGCGGAACGGGAAAAATTATTTTGCCATCGCTTTCCCTAATATTTCCGGAGGGTACGAGATACGGAACAGGTATTTCAAGGCTTGTATCGCTCCCAAGGACATCAGTTGTATCATCAGCTCACCGGAGAGCGGGATTTGCTATATTTTTGAGGGGTTTATGGATTTTCTGTCTTTCAGGGCGGCTTTTCCATCCTTGGAAGAGGGGGATTATATAGTGTTGAATTCTGTCAGTAACTTACAGAAAGCTTTTTCTTTCCTTTCACGATATGATGGCATCTGTTGCTGTCTGGACAATGATACGGCCGGAAAAAATGCGGTGCAGGCATTAAAGGAGAAATACGGAATCCGTATATGCGATCTCTCGCATGAATATTCCGGATATAAGGACCTGAATGAATATCTGTGCGGGAAAAACAACCGGCTCCATAATAATAGAGGAATTGAAAAGACAGTCTGATGGTGTACCCTCGTTTCCTTCCTGCCGCACGTGGCAGGAAGCGGGTTGATTTTTAATGCGGCGATACTGTGTTAATAGTAGAATGTGGTCAGATGTGTTTTATGGTCTTTTACAATCTTTACTTCCTGCATCTGTCCGTATATCTCACGCACGGATACCGGACAGTCCATCTTTTCCCATTCTTCCGGGGAAATCCTCATGTCGGAATGCCTGAAACATAGCATGACCATTTCCGGAGAACCCTCTTCTGCGAATATGAAACCTTCATGGTCGTCGACAAACTGCCTGAGTCCATCCTCATCCTTGCAGGATATTTCTCCGGTGTACATATCCCCGCCCGGCCGGGTGTTTTTGCGGATATGGATTTTGAACCATTCCCGGCTTTCCGGATGTTCAGGTGCGTCACACTCCCACAGGGCTATTTTCGCATCGTAGTAAACCTCCCCGTTTTCACATGCCCCGTAATGCCCCCAATGCTTGAAACGGCCGGTAGTCCATGTATTGAACCTTACATCGCCTGCCTTTACCAACACGCACTCACCGCCATGCATATCGCATTTGATGCCCTTTTTATCCTGGGACACGAACGGGACACGGGAGAAATTCCGGAGCACGATGTTATCTCCATACACGGCATCTACGAAGAACGGCCGGGAACGTTCACCGTATCCGGAAATAAAGAACAGGCTGTCACCTGTACGGGGATACCGGTCGGAACGTGTCTTTTCGATGTGTTCCACCATTGCGTTCGCTTTCTCTATGTCTTCCCGGACAAGCCCGTGCATCCGGTCATACCAGTAGTTCAAGCGGATGAACGTTTCCTTGCAATACTTGTTTTTTGTTTGGATCATGGTCTTTTTTATTTTATGGTTAAACATGCCCGGCTTTGGTAAAGCCGGTATTTCTTTTCTTATATGCATCCGTTTGTCTTTTGCCCTGATTGTGCAAGGCTTGGCGAAAAAATACCGCAGCGAAGCGAGGATGATTTTTTCAGCCAACCGGTCCAAAGGACCGCCTTGCTCGATCAGGGGCAAAAGGCTACCTTTGCAGGTAAGAAACAGAAATGCGGAACACTGCTTGATTCCAAGGTGGAAAACCTTTGCCTCGCAACCTGATATATCCCCCCAATAAAATCCGGCAAGGAAAATCTGTTTTTAAAAGATTCCTTGGTTCATATGTCTTACATTGAACAGTATAAGGAAGCACTTGAAGTCCGGATATTTCCCAAACGGACATTACCGGTCATCAAATGCCTCCACCCTGTTTCTTTCCAACAAAGCAAGGATGTCCTTCTCCTTATATAGTAATTTGCCTCCTATCTTGTAGTAAGGCAGTTTGCCGTTTATCCTGTACTCTGCCAGCGTCCTGCGTGTCAGTTTCAACTGTTCGGCAAGCTCACAATCCGTAATGTAACGTTCTCCGTTCAGAACCGGACGTAATTTCTCCTCCTGCTTGTCCAGCATTTCGGACAGGCTGTCTATGCTCCGGAAAAAACGAATGATTTCCGGGGTTTCTTCGGTCAACAGGGATTGGATCATCTTGCTTTTAAGGGGTTATACGGTGAATGTTGTTTTCCATAAAACAGATAATATCCTGACGCTTGTAATACACCTTACGGTCTATATAACTGTAAGGGATGGCCCTGCTTCTGCGAAGCTGCAACATCTTTCTTGGAGAGACGTCCATGAGCATGCAAGCCTCCTGGTTGTCAATCCAGTCGTCCATACCGGATACGCAACTTCCGCATGTTTCACACATTTTTTTTACAACGGCTTCCAGAGCCTCATTCATTTCCATGAATGTTTTAGCCTCGATACATACAAACTCCATAAACTTCATTTTTTGTCGGATACGAAAATATGAAAGGGAACATTCATGTCCAAAAGGATGTCGTTAAATGACATCAGATGTCATTAAACGTCATATGTAACAGAGGGCTGCAGGGGCAAACTTCAGGAAAATGCTCTGAAATAAATATTATCAACTATATATGTTGAATACCTTGTGTGGAAGCGTCATCAATTTATCCGGTTTTAAGAATATAGGCGGGGTGGTATCTGTAACTTGTAAAGTTTACATTACGGACTTTACAATTTTACACTTCAAAATTTTACACATACCATCCACTGATAAAAATTACGCAATGTTATTTGCTTGATTCTCAACAGAATGTGATATATAGCTAAGTTAATACCGGCACTCCGGCATAGATTTTTCACTAAAGATGGCATATACTCTCGAAAGTGCGCACAAGAAAGGGTATTTCAGTAATAACCTTTAAAAGACAGGAGAGATACGCCATGATGTATATAGACAATGAAGTGCTTGAGAAGATGATAATGACCATAGTGGAAGGTTTTGACCGCATAGAAAAGAAGCTGGACAGGATGGGGCGTGTGAAGGATTTCATGAATGGGGACGAGCTGCTGGACAATTATGATATAGCCAGGCTGCTCAACGTGTCGCTGCGGACAGTCGCCCGTTACCGGGAAAAGGGGCTGATCCGCTATTACCAGACGGACGATAACGGAAAGAACTTCTACAGAAGCTCGGAAATACAGGAATTCTTGCTGAAACGCGGAAAGAAAAAATGAACGTGGGGGTATCAATATGCGGAAGTTATGCTAACTTTGTTTCATAAACAGTTGTTATGAAGACAAATACCAATTCCAGATATGCCGTCGCAGTCCTTATTGACGGAGATAACGCCTCCTTTGAGAAGATGGAGGATATAATGGGCTTTGTTTCCCGTTATGGGGATGCCATCGTGAGACGAATTTATGGAGACTGGACGAAGAAAGCGCTTTCCGCGTGGAAGGAAACTGCCCGGGAGCATGGATTTAGGCTTGTACAGGCTTCCTCCCATGCTCCCGGAAAGAACACGACGGATATTGCACTGGTCATAGACGCGATGGACATTCTTCGTGACGGGCGGGCGGACTGTTTCTGTCTGGTAGCCAGTGACGGTGACTACAGCCTGCTTGCCCAACGGATACGGGAAGCCGGATTGAAGGTGCTGGGATATGGGGAGGGCAAGACTCCCGTATCGCTGGTACGGTCCTGTTCCGTGTTCCTGTATGCCGACCGGAAGGAAAACAAGGTTCCGGACAATACTCCCGAATTCTTTATCCGAAGGGACATGGAGTATTTTGACAAGGCTTTTGAGCAAGCGGCTGACGGCAAAGGGGAGGTGTCCCTTTCGCTGATCGGCGGCGCATTGAAAAAAATGATGCCCAAATTCAAGGTCAGGAGATATGGATGCAAGACATTGGGCAAACTCTATGAAAGGCTGGACCGGTATGAGCTGGTCATGACGGAAAAGGGAGTGGCAAGTGCCGTGCGGCTGAAAGGCTGAACCGCACGGCGGGAACAATCAGGAATCGTCAGTTTTCTTTTATGCATCCTTACCATGCATAAAAGAAAACTGACGTTTATTGTCTATATCGGAATGGGATTTATCCGTAGTGTATCGAGATTGAGATAGGCTCCCCGGTAGAATGTCCTTCCTTCCCTGAGCATACGCCACAGGATGTCGCAGCCGGTTTGTGCCAGTATGGAATTGATGAAAAGGTCCTGCTTCTGCAAGGCTTCCGCCAGCGAGCAGCTCGGCCCCGAATCCTTTTCCTTGATGGTGGAGTAGCGTACTTCTTCGGTAATGACATTCATGCGGGGAACGGGCAGGTATTCGTTGGAAACGGGCTGGAGAATCTTGCCACGGATGTTCCCTATCAGGACCTGTCCGGTGGTCCGGGCATTGCCGAAGTCCATCCAATATATGGGCGACCGCTCGTTGTTGGAAGTGTGTTCCCGGTGTTTCTTCAGGAACCGCCAGAGGTTCATCCGGGAGCGGATGTTGTCGGTGCAGGTGACGATGATGTTCGCCAGGGCGGGCTCTTCCCGGTCTGCGGAGGCTTTCAGCGGATAACGCTGCCCTTTTGCCTCCCACGAGAAGCCGAAAAAACGGTTGATGCGGGTCACAAGTGCCGCAGCCTTGTTCAATCCGAGTTCCGATCCGCTGAACAGCTGGCGTCCGATGTTCGCTTCCGTGACGGTATCGGGGTCGAAGACCGTCACGTGCAGTCCCGGATGTCCTAGCGCCTGTAATGCCACGCTTATCCGCGCCAGGCCGGTGGCCACCTGTGAGCCTGTTCCGCCCGCACCGATTACGAAGACGGTCACGGGATGGTAGGGATTGAGCAGGTATCTGTCTGTATAATGAATCTTTTTCATGCCAGTAAGTCTTTAAGTTGTTTGTTCATGGGGTTCAGTTCGTTCTCGTCAAACGGATTGGCGCGTGCCTTTTCCGTTACCGAGACCAGGTTGCTTCCGGTCGGGTTCCTGTTTCCTCCCAGATGGGAGAATTCGCTGAGCCAGAAACGTTTTTCCCAATACTCGAGGAGTTTTGAGAAAGTCATGTCTTCCGGGGGAGTCAACGCGGCGTTTCCCAGACAAACACTGCTGCCCGTGACATTGAAGAAAGGGGCGAGGAAAAGCGGGCTGTTTTCCACCGGTTTTTCCCCCTTGTAGGAGAAAATGTCCAGCCTGCCACCGGAAACCTTGTAGATCACGCCGGGCACATGGAATATCCCGTCAGGAATATTCAGGCTTCCGGCAAAGAACATCTGCCGTTTTCCCGGAGGATTGTACCAGATATACCTCTCGTGCCCCTTACGGGTATCACACCACAGCATGTTGGCGGGGATTTTCCCGTGCGGCACGTTCCGCCTGTCATCCGTATAGGATTCCACCAGGGAGTCCATGAACTCATAGGTGACAGGCATGGCAGCCTCCATCCTGCCCCTGTCATTGATGGGATGCAGTTCGAGGTAATGCATTCCGTTCCCATAGCGGTTCTCACGGTATTCATACGCGATCAGTGCCGCCTTGGGCACCATCACCTGTTGTAATTTATTGGTCAGTTCATTCATATCGTTCATTTTAGAAGTTGTCAGCTATATGTTTTGTAAAACGTGCCAGCCATTTTGAAAGCTTTTCCGGGTAGTCGCCCATTTGGAAGAGACAGTCCGTTTCCGGTGTCAGGAACCTGTATGTGACCGGGGTAAGGGCATAAGTCTCCTGATAGTCCGAATTCATAAATCCTTCCATGCATTCAGCCAGCGTGTCACGGGTAGAGTAGACCAGCATGACCTGGCTTTCCATTCCCACCGGGTAAAAATCACGCTCCTCCTCATACGCCCAATCGTACAGGTAATCTGTGAGGTTCGGGCTTTCCGGGGTGATCAGTGCCATACCCTCCCTTATCAATTCCAGTAGTTTTTGTTCCTTCCCTTTTTTTGTCCGGTAATTCCGTGCAGCCTCTTCCAGAGAGTTGCAGAACGGTTTTCCCGACATCCGTTTGAGTGCTTTCGCCCGTTTTCCTGACTGGTAGGAATCCGCCAGCCGCTTGTTCGCCCTGATTTCTTTCGGGGAGGCGTCGGAATCCCGGTTTTCCCAGCCCTCCAGTTCCTCTATGGCGAAGTCATAGCAAAACGCCTCGGTGACATTGCTGACTCCGTGATGCCGGACGAATTGCCGGATGAACTCCCTGACAATGTTCCTCAATGGTATGGGAAGCCGTTCCGTAAAGTCGATGGGAATCCAGAACAATGTGGGTTCCGGCCAGTCGTGATGGCGGAACAGACAGAAATGGAGCCTTCCTTCTTTCTCTTCCAGATTGACACATTCCGGCACGCTCTCCTCCATCGCCTTGTACAGTTCGGTGATTTTCAGACGGGGGCTGCCCCCTTTCCTGTATCGGAAAGGGAGCTTTATACCCATAAGTCCGGCATAGTTCGATGCCGATTGGTAGAGATAGTCAAAATTCTCCGGTGTCGTGAGATTGACCGGGGAACCGTCATATCCGTCCTTATGCCAAAAATCCGGTGCAAGGGGAGGAATTTTATCTGTCAGAAAATCATGACGCTTCCCGGTGGCGGCAGTATCCTCCTTTTTTGTCCCGGTGTTCCTCTTCGGATGTCTGACGGGTCGGCCGAGCGGATAATGAGTCCCGCCAGGTTCTCCTTGGTTGATTCTGAGAGCTGTCTGCATGGTTTGTCCTCCTTTTTCTTTCTCTTATCCATACGCTTATCCTTTCACTCCGATAGTTGTCTTGAAGCGGTAGACCGCCTTGTCTTCCTCCCATTCCGGTCCGTGGACGGTCGCCGTTGTCAGTTCGGGATAGGTCATGGAGTAGAAGTCCATCACCTCGTTTACGGACAGGCTGCTGTCCGGGTCGCTCAATACCAGTTCTTTAGAGTCCTTCCTGAATTTGAAAATTCTCTGCAATCCTTTGATTTCAAGTGCCATAATTTCTCTTCTTTTATAAAGTTTAACAATATACCATGTCCATTTGTGCCATGTCCGTCATGCGGCATTCCTTCGGAAAATCCGGATATTCCGCATACGGGTCTTCCCTGAGCATTTCCCGGTCGTCCTCGCAGTCCTTGTCGAAGTTGTACATTGCAGCCTCTTGCGGTTGCCGGAGGTATTCACGCTCCTCATAAGTTCTTGCGGCCTCCTGTACCGGTGCATACCGTGGCTGTGGCGGAGCCGGTTGCATCCATTGCTTTTCGTCTATCCGTGCCTGTTGCATCTGTACCGGTTGATGAAACTGGATTCCTTGCGGTTGTGGAACTGCCTGTTGCGGAACCGGTTGCGCTTGTGGTACGGAAATAGTATATTGTACGGATTGTGTTTGCGGCTGTCCGGTAAATGGCGTTTGCTGTCCGGGATGTACAGCCGACCGGGGCGGTTGTGGTTGTGAAACGGGTTGCGAAACCGGAGCCGGCTGCTCGGGCAAAAACATCGGGATTTGCTCTCCGCTCCGGTATTGCGATGCCGGGGCTGCCGCCGGTTGCGATGCCGTCTGTTGTGGAGCCGGCTGCGGCTTGGACACTGACGGTTGTTCCATGCCGAACATGCTTCCCTCTGACGCCTTTTTCTGTACTTCCGCCATTTTTTCGTCGATTTCCTTTTGCTTGTCCGGAAGTGCCAGCACCTTTGCCTGCTTGAGCCATGTCAACGCTTCGGAATAGCGTTTGCCGGTCATGGCATCCTCAGCCTTCTTAAGCAGTTTTTCCATCTTTTCCCGTTTCTCGCGGACCTCTTTGGACTCTTTTTCCGCAGCAGACCTGGCGGCTTTGCTTTGTGAGACCGCCTGTTCCGCCTGTTTCTCGAACGTTTCCAGGTTGGTAAGGATGCCCTGCGCTTTCTGTACAGGTGTGCCGACAGCCTGCAGGAAGCCCGCATCCAGCTCTTCCGGCGTGCCGTTCAGGATGAGCGGAACGATGCGCTCCCCGTCCTTTACCCCCGACCGCCTGGGAACAACGGCCACCGTCAGGTTGTTGTTTACTCGTCTGATGTTGATACTCAGGTCTGTGCCTGTCGTGATCATTTGGTTGATTGCTTGAAAAAACATAATGGTAAAATTTAAAATGTTATACATAAGTTTCCTTGAAAAAATCCTTCAGGATTCTCTGTCTGTCCGGATTTGAGGCTATGCCTCTCAACGGCTCCAGATAGTAGCCGATACGTTTCGGTCCGTCCGTCGTATCGGGAATCCGTTTTTTAACAGGTCTCACACGGTTTGTGGCGGGCCATGCAGCCGGCATGACCGGAGCCGACGGGGTGAATGTAGCGGTTCTCATGTCTTTACGCTTTAAGGATTATACAAGCATGCCCATGACGGTCAGGGCAATAATTATTTTTACAATGAGGGTGAATGTCCTGAAGAGGAGGCTGATGAGCGTTCCCGACAAAAGGAACAGGACGGGCAGATACACGGGAATGATCCCCTTGCTGTAGAGCAGGCATATTCCCGTAAGCAGAACCAGTGAGACCGTTTGCTTGCAGATGTTTTCGATAAGTTGTAGTTTCATGTCTTTAAATTTTTAAGAATGAATAATCCCATCGGGATATGTTTTCCCGATTTTATAGGCCTCTGGCCCTTGGATTGCCTTTTTGCGCAAGGCTTGGCAAAAGAAAATACCGCAGCGAAGCGAGGATGATTTTCTTTTAGCCAACCAAGCCCCCAAAGGGGGCCGCCTTGCGGCAAAAACGAGGCAATCCAAGACTTTTGCCGCTTAAAAGCGGAAAAACGTATCTTGCACATATAAAAAAGAAGTACAGACAGACTGTCTGCACTTCCCTTGTCTTGTTGGCTTTGACATTTGTTTATGTGGTTCCCTGTGGTCGCTTTTCCACCGGATGGTTCCGGAATATCTCGCCTGTCACCTCATTTACCGTTTCCAGCACACCGTCCAGGAACTTTCCCTGCGAGAGTTCCCCCCGTTCTATCCGTGCCAGTTCTGTTTCCCATCCCGAAGTGAGGGAGGCGTCGGCTACCTTCATACCGCGTACCGTTTCATACAGGAAAAGCCCTTTAGGGGTCGGGACGACATATTTACCCGAATAACGGATGTATTTACGTTCCAACAGCGTACGGAGAATATTCGTGCGGGTGGAGACGGTGCCCAGTCCGGCCTTGTCCATATAATTCACCAGTTCCTCGTCCGTATAAGGGGAGACCGGTAACGATTTCTTATGTATAAGGCTGCATCCTGCCACCGGCAGCATCTCTTCCTGAAAAAGATCCGGCATCACCAGGTAAGGCATACAGCCTTTTGCGACAAGATGTTCCCTCTCGAAAATTCCGAGCCATCCTTTTTCCAAGATGCGGTATGTACGGATGCGGAATTTACGTGCGGCACACACCGTATCGACGGTTGTGTATTCCACCTTGCAGGGCGGCATGAACGTTTCAAGCATCCTGCCGACAATGAGCGTGTAAACCAACATTTCCTCCCGGTCCAATTTACCGGGCTGTGTGCCTGTGATGATGATGGCATGATGCTCCATGGTGTCTTGTGCCTCAATACTGTCCCGTGGCGCGGCAAGGTCAACCGTATCGGCATATTGTCGGAACTCCTTGCGGGACAGCATCTTTTCCATGACAGGCGGTAACGTGTCATATACATCCTTTGGCAACAGGCGACTGGAGGTGCGCGGATAGGAAATCAGCTTCTTCTCGTACAGGCCTTGTGCAATCTCCTGCACCTGTATGGCCGTCAGGCTATGGTAACGGTTCGCATCTTTCTGCAGTTCGGCCAGGTTGTAAAGTGCCGGTGCCCCGATTTCCTCCGTCCGTTTCCCTACCGCTGTGATGCGGACACTTTTTACCGCCTTGCAATCCTCGTACAATGCCAGTGCCTCCCGGCGGACCACAAGGTCGTCCACGTGGCGCATCTTTAAGATACGGTCATTCTTGCACAAGCTGATGAATACGGGCCAGCTGTCAGCCGGCATGTGGTTCTCCCTTTCCCGGTACCGTCTGCATATCTCCGCCAGTACGGGTGTCTGTACCCTGCCCAGCGAATTGTTCCCGAAGCCTACCGCCTTGCAGATGGCATAGCTTGAATTGACCCCCAGAAGCCAGTCCGCCCGGTTACGGCTGTCCGCCGCCAGGAACAGGTTGTCGAACCGGTCACATGGAAGGAGGTTCGCCATACCTTCCGTGATGGCCTCGTCCGTCAGAGACGAGATCCAGAGGCGGAGGCAGGGTTGTTTGCATCCCAGAAAACCGTAAAGATGGCGGAACAGCATCTCTCCTTCCCGGGAGGCATCGGTTGCCGCGATAATGGTGTCGCATGCGTTGAGCACCTTGGCTATCACTTTCAACTGGAGCACCGCATTGATGTCGGGATTCCACCCGGTATCCGTCTTCACGTGCCTTACTGTCAGGAAGGAAGGCGGCAGCAGGGGAAAGTCCTTCCACTCCACATGGGCTGTCCCTGAATCCTTCGGCATTGCTAGGGAGAGCATGTTGCCGTATGTCCATGTCACCATGTAGCCGTTCCCGGTCATATAACCGTTCTCTTTTCTGCCGGCTCCCAACACTCTTGCTATCTCTCTGCCCACGTTGGGCCTGTCAGTCACTATTGCGATCATATTCTTTTTCTTTTTGATGCCCCGTACTGGATTGGGCAGTACAGGGACAGGTTAAACTTATTTTATTTTTTTGTTATTTCTTTGGAGATTCCTCCTGACGGATGCCGTTGATTTCCATGATTGTCCTGTTGTTGTCACCGGGTACCAGTTTGAGTGTAGCGTCCATGGTCAGGCTGATTACCGGGGTACAGAGTTTCAACGGGATGATTTCCGACTCCTTGCCTTGCAACAACAGGTCAAGGTTGCCGTCCGCTTCCAGTTGCTCCTTGCTGATACCCACGGCCTTCAGGCCGGGCCAATCAATATCTTTTACATTATAATTATAAGGGATGTTCCGATTCGTATTCATACGGTTTGGGGATTTGATGTTTGTAAAATTCATTTTGTTTCTCTCTGATTGGGGTTATACCGCTTGTTTGGCGCCCTTCTTTTGTTCCTGCTGCTGGCCTTGGGCGGTATCCGCCTGTGCTGCACGACGGGAAGTGTCCCTGCGAATATCAGGGTTCTCTTGGAAATACTGCAACTGTCCGGAATAAGGGTTTACTTTCAGGTAGGAACTGAACGTTTGCCCGTTGTTTTTCAGTCCTTCGACCAGGAGGGTCTTCCCGTCCTGGAGGTTCGCCTTTTCCTGCGCCGTGAATACATGGCCGTAAACCTCCGCCGGGATACGTGGTGCCTGCTGCTCGTTGAACCCATCCGGCGTGCGTGAGTACATCGTCCTGCCGGTATTCATGTCCAGCTTGACAAATGCGGAGAATTCCTCTCCCTTACGGTTGATCATGTTTTCCAGATAGACGGCCTGCCCCTTGCGCAGGACCTCCTTGTCCTCGGCTGTCAGCTGCACGTTGCAGATTTCCTTTGGAATATAGATTTCTCCGGTTTCCGGATTATGACGGGTGTAATTCGGCCGTCCCGTCGTCTGGTCTATCGTGACAAACGCGGAGAAAGCTCCGTCCCTGTTCTTGAACTTCATGTCCTCGACCAGGATGGTATGTCCCTCGCTGAGCATCTTTATCTGGGTGGGCGAGAGTGGCACGCCCCCGATGGACTTCTCGTTGAATACCTGGTTCTTCGGGAAGATGAACTCCAGCCCCCTGCGCTCGGCACTGTATTGAAGCGTGGCGTCAAACTCCTTCCCCGCCTTGGAGGTCATCCCCTCCACCTTGACGGGTTGTCCCTCCTTCAGCAGTCTGATCTCCTCGTCCGTAAGTCTTACCCCGCTCACTTCCTGCGGGATGTAGACATGTTCCTGCCGGACAGCGACCAGCTCGTTGGTGTTTTTGTCGATGGAGATCAGGCAGGGGGTGTACTCGCTGCCACGCAGGTTGAGTTCCACCGCACGTCCCATGTTGCCGGTCTCACGCAGGTTCTTCTTGTCTTCCTCGCTAAAGTTAAACCCGAAATAAGGGCGTTCCAGTTGCGGTTCCTTGCGTATACCGTGAACGGCCAGCCCCACCTGCCCGTTCTCTTGCGGTATGAGCGAGAGCCTCGCATCCAGTTTGGCTGTCAGCACGCCGGGAATGTTAAGTGTCAGCGGCACCAGCTTGTTGGTCTTGTAACCTCTCAGCATGGAGTCAAGAAGTCCTTGCTGTTCGAGTGTCGCCTTTGAGATACCGATCTTGTCCAATCCCTCCCAGTCGATCATGTTCTCATTGTAACGATAGCGCGGGCCTTGCGGCTCTTGTGGCACCTGCTGTGCCTGCGGTTGCTGTTGTTGCTGGGATGCTTGTTGTACCTCACTCTGTTGCAGGGGTTCCTGCGGTTGCGTTTCTTTTTTTGCCATGGCTGTTTCTTGTTTATTCATGTTTTGTTCCTCCTTGTTCTCTCTCGGACGGATCTCGTAGCGTTTGAGGAACTCCTTCACTGCGTCCGTCTTTTTCCCTTCCGCCAGGTCCTTGATCGCCTGCTTGTTCACCTTGTAGTCGTGGAAGGTCATGCGGAGCAGGCGGAAATGGGTCGGTTCCTTGAGCTGGCTCCAGAAATTCTTGATGAAGTTTTCGAGTATGCTCGAGTTCTTGTCGAATTTCAGGAATGAGTTTTCATTCTTCTCGTCCGCTGGAACCGTCTTGACCTTCCCGTCCTTGTCGATCTCGCTGACCACTTGTACACCGGCTTTCGGATCGCTCTTGTTATGAATCATCATCAGCTCGGTGATCTGTTCCACCAAAGGGGCATCGTTCATGACCTTCGGTTTCCGGGGCCGTCCAGGCTTCCCGTTCGGGCTCTTTTCTTGTGCCATACCTTTTCTTTTTTGGGTTAATAAATTGCTTTGACACTTCAAAAATATGGGCTAAATCCGAATAAAACACTGATTTTCAAAAAGGTGTCATCAGATGTCATCAGATGTCGTCAAATGTCCGAAAGACTGGTTTTCCGTGAGAGAAACATGCCGTGAAAACAAGGATATGGTATGCGGAGGAAGGGCGAAGAAGCCGGCACGGGCGCAAAGGGAGGATTATGCAGAGCAGAGGGAGCTGAAGTCCCTGTCTTCTCATGGGGCGGCTTTTTTTCATAAGACATTGTCAGGTCTGCCCATATATCCCGTACTTCCTGCCGGATTTATTAGGGATATAAAGGAGACCCTCCTTTTTTCATCAATGACACGGTCATGCGTCGCGTCGGTCGCAGTGAGTCCCTATAATCTTTCCCGAAATCAAAACCATTGTCCGGGCGTTTGTTTCCATGTGTATTTTCCGCGACTTGTCGCAAGGAAAATACTCATGGAAAGCGAAGCCGGAACGCCCGTGACAATACGGTTTTGATTTATCTTTGATTATAGGGAACTCGCTGGTATCCGTCTGTTTTTCACGAATTTCCCAGAAAACATATACTGTCTTGTTGTTTATGCGATATAAATATTTCTAGACTTGTCCCACGGAAAAAACGTCGCTTTTCATTTTCGGACTTTGATTCTTTACGAGGCTATTCGGACTGTCTTTCAAGAAGATTTACAGAGTTTGGCATCGGCATCAGGTGATATTCGGTGTTCCGAGCGGAGAAGCGAAATCTAGGACTAAATATTTTCTTCCTTCAACAATATAGCCCACGGGTTGTATCTATGTACCTATTATTCATCATAAAACAGACTATATATGGCTACCATTAAATTAAAATTCCGTCCATCGACGGTACAGGGTAAGGCTGGCACGCTCTGTTACCAGCTTTGCCACCGTCAGGAGAACAGGCAGATTACCACCGACATGAGGATATTTCCCGAGTGGTGGAATGAGACAAAACGTGAACTTGTCACTGTCCCCGGCAATGAGAGAGTCCTGACCGCCTACCGGAAACGGGCGGAAAAGGAGATGCGGGACATCCGTGAGATTATCCGTGAGCTAGACTGTAGCGGAGAAACATACACCTTGTCGGAAATACTCAACCGCTATCGCTCCCTGCCTTCCGAGTCCGGTTTCCTGTATTACATGAAAAAAGAGATGGAAACGCTTTGGGAGAACGGCCAATACGGTACCTCTCGTAATTACCAGCGTGCACTGAACAGCTTTTCCACTTTCCTGGATGGTAACGACATTCCTTTTTCGTCGTTGGATTCCGCCCTGGCGTGTCGGTATGAGGCATGGTTGTGGCAACAAAAGGTAGCGAGAAACAGCAGCTCGTTCTATATGCGGATTCTGCGTGCCGTTTATAACAAGGCCGTAAAGCAAGGTCTTGCGGTGCAGACTTTTCCGTTTCGTGAGGTTTATACAGGAGTGGCTCGCACATCGAAGCGTGCCGTGAATGAGGAAACCATCCTGAAACTTCAAAGGATTGACCTCTCGGATTCACCGGCTTTGGCACTTTCCAGGGACATGTTCGTGTTCAGCTATTGTGCCCGTGGCATGGCGTTTGTGGACATGGCATATCTGAAAAAAGAGAATGTGGACAGCGTGCGAATTACCTATTGTCGCCATAAGACAGGCCAATACTTAACATTACATATCGAACCGTGTATGGCGGTGATATTGGAACGATATGGGCAGGTTTGTCCGGAAAGTCCATATCTTTTCCCCATCCTTACCGATGAACAGCCGGATCAGGCTTACCGGCAATATCGGACCGGGTTGAACTACCATAACCGAAAATTGAAACGGTTGGGTAAATTGCTTGGCGAACCATTACCTTTGTCCTCATATACGCCCCGACACAGCTGGGCTACCGCCGCACGCAACCACGACGTACCGATTGCCGTCATCAGTGCGGGGATGGGACACAGCAGCGAAAGGACTACGCTTATTTACTTGGATTCTTTGGACAATGCCGTGATAGATAATGCGAACGAGAAGATTTTGAAGGATTTGAACAGTACCGTCTCTATGTAAGAGAGGGTAGAAATACACCGCAAATGTAATCATTTTCAGCAAAAAAGAAAAATAAAACAGCCATTTAATTCCTTTTATTTTACCCCCCCCATTTGTAAATAAATGATTATCAATTATTTATGATTATTATTTAAAACAAATTAAAATAATATTGTAATAAGGATGTAAAATGAAAGGAGACTGTCTATTTCTCTTTCGAGCGTATTTTTGAGTTGAGAACTGAGCAGACCGAGTAAAAATGGATTCTTATACAAACATACGCAATTGATTATCAACAATAAAGATGTTTGTACCGTTTCTTACATAGAAACGGTACGAATACGGGGTTACGGTATCCGCTCACTGTAGTCAGGAGCGGCCCGCATTTCGGAAGTCCTATGAAGGAAAAAGCCGGATTAACCTTGATTGCTGTATCTTCCTTATTTGAAAAAACAGAAGGTGCAGGAATGGAAATTATATCCTTTTTATTAACCCAGCAACATTACTTTTTGTTGAACATAGAAACACACACACACGAACATTGGTTCGCCCTAAAAGTATTTTATAACAAAGTTTTCGAGATTGAGGATATATTGAAAAAAGACAAGATCGAGACTTACATTCCTTGTGAGGAAACTTTGATGGAACATAACGGCATAAAGAAGAAACTCCGTCGTCCAGTCATTAATTCGCTTATGTTCTTCCGTTCAACCGTTCGTCGTGCTTTGGAAGTACAGCGACAATTCATGAATAAGGTAATCCTATATACAAGGCAGAAGGAATTGAAAAAACTTCCCCTCGCCATTCCTGAGCGGGAAATGGACATCTTCATGCTGGTCACTTCATCCGGCGAGCAAGGGATGGAATATTTCGGAGAGGACAATCCTAAGTTTTACAAGGGAGAACGTGTACGGGTTATTGACGGGAAGTTCAAGGGAGCGGAAGGGGTTATCTGCCGGATTAGGAAGAATAGCCGCCTAGTGGTCACTGTCCAAGGCGTATGTGCCGTAGCCACCTCCTATATTCCGCAGGCTTTTCTGATAAAATTACCAAAGTCAGAGTAAAATGAAAATAAACTGTACAGTAAAATAAAAATGAAAAAGCGATTTTTGACTCTTTTTCTCGGGATTGTGTTGCTCACGTCTTGCAACACCTCGAAGGAAATTCTTTACTTTCAAGACATTGTGGTTAACCAACCTGAGGCAATTTTCGGAGCACGGGACATTACCGTACAACCTAAAGACCAAATCTCCATTATGGTGTCCAGCAAGGATCCGCAATTGGCGGCCTTGTTTAATCTGACGCGGGTGCAATACCGTGCCGGATCTACTAATTTAGGAGCCGGAAGTAACAGTGGTGAAATATCCGGTTATACGTTGGATGATAAGGGGAACATTGATTTTCCGGTTATCGGAACGTTGCATATTGCAGATATGACCAAGAGCCAGATAGCCGCCTTGGTAAAGAAAAAACTGATGGAAGAGAATCTGGTAAACGACCCGGTGGTCACGGTTGAGTTTATGAACCTTTATTTCTCCGTATTGGGAGAAGTGAAAACTCCGGGCAAATATGCCATTACGAAAGACCAGATCACCCTTTTGGAAGCCATCAGCATGGCGGGAGATCTGAGCATCTACGGAAAGCGAGATGCGATATTTGTCATTCGTGAAGAAAACGGTGAGCGTGTAACCCATTGGGTGGATATCCGCTCGAAAGATCTGTTTAATTCACCGGTATATTACCTCAAACAGAATGATGTGGTGTATGTACAGCCCAACAAAGTGCGTGCCGGACAAAGCACCATTAATGAGAACAGTGTGAAATCGGTATCCTTGTGGATCAGTATCGGTTCATTCCTATCCTCGCTGGGTGTTTTGCTATTCAAGTAATGTTGTTAAATATTATTTTATAAGCTATTAAAGAGAGCCAAAATGATAAAGAATAGAACGAACACAGGCAAACCTGCTGATGACTTTATACGGATACAAGATTTATGGGGTATGTTTATCCCGAAATGGTATTGGTTTGCCTTTTCCTTATTCGTTGCGTTGGCAACGGCATCATTATATTTGTTGAGTACTCCTAATGTCTATACCCGGACGGCTGCCATTCTGATTAAGGATGACTCCAAGAACAATTCTTCGGCAAGTGCCATGAATGAGTTTGCAGATATTGGTATTTTTAAATCAAACACCAATATCAACAACGAACTGCTCACCTTGAAATCTCCTACGCTTATGACAGAGGTGGTGAAGCGTTTGGGATTAAATGAGATATATACTATTCGTAGAGGCTTGAAAAGAATAGAACTGTACAAATCAAGCCCGATATTGGTGACTTATCTTGTTGATAATAAAAAAAGTGTAAATTTTGATATAGAAGTTGACACGCAAAACAAATTTTTTCTTTCAAACTTTATTGTTGCAGGAAAAGAAACAGGGGAACGGTTTGAAGGAAATATCGGAGACTCTATTCAAACATCTGCAGGGACATTGGTCATCAGCTTAACCTCTCAATATGAGAATTCTTTTACAGGTAGTACTATTCAATATAGCAAAGAACCGGCTGATACGGTGGCTGACAGTTATACGCAGAAATTGCGGGCTAACTTAGGCAATGAAGATGCCACCATTATTAATTTGAGCATCGATGATGCTTCTGTGCAAAAGGCAGAAGATATTTTGAATACACTGATTGAGGTTTATAACGAGAAGTGGATCCAGGACAAGAACCAGATAGCTGTAAGCACCTCACGGTTTATCGGTGAGCGTTTGGGCGTGATTGAAAACGAATTAGGTCATGTGGATGAGAATATCTCCAACTACAAGAGTGAACATCTGTTGCCGGACGTACAAGCCGCTTCCAGTCTGTATATGAGCCAGTCGGCTGAGAATAAAAAAGAAATTCAGACACTCACCAACCAGCTTTCGACAGCTCAATTTATTCGTCGAGAATTGGGTAGTAAAGAGATGAACCAGCCTTTGCCAACTAACTCCGGTATAGCCAACGTAAATATTGAAAGTCAAATCGGAGAATACAATAAGATGGTGTTGGATCGCAACCGATTGATAGCTAACAGTAGCGAGAAGAACCCGTTGGTGAAAGATTTAGGGAACTCAATGCAGAGTATGAAACGTACAATTCTTCAATCGGTTGATAATCTGATAGTATCGTTGAATACCCAGATACGCAGTATTCGCCAACAGGAAGCAACAACAACTCAACAGTTGGCTTCTAATCCAAGTCAGGCCAAATACTTGTTATCGGTAGAACGTCAACAAAAAGTAAAGGAAGAGTTATACCTGTATTTGCTCCAGAAACGTGAAGAAAACGAACTGTCACAAGCGTTTACAGCTTATAATACACGAGTGATTACAGCTCCACGTGGCAGTGCTTTGCCAACGGCACCGAATAAGAAAAACATATTGTTGGTGGCTCTTGCTCTCGGGCTTTTAGTACCGGCAGTCATTATCTTTATGCAAGAAAACATGAACACCAAAGTCCGGGGCAAAAAAGATTTGGAGAACTTGAGTGTACCCTATTTGGGTGAAATACCGCTATATTTCAGCAACAAGAAAAAGAAGAACAAATCTTCGGAACATGCGATTGTGGTGGAAGAGAGTAACCGGAATATTATCAACGAAGCTTTTCGTGTGCTTCGCTCCAACGTGGATTTTATGAAAAACAAGAATACCAAGCAGATAGTATTTATAGTAACCTCTTTTAATCCGGGTAGTGGAAAAAGTTTTTTGTCCATGAACATCGCCATGAGTTTTGCCATTAAAGGGAAAAAAGTGTTGGTGATAGACGGGGACTTGCGACATGGAACGGTTTCGGTTTATGTAGGATCGCCTAGGAAAGGTTTAAGTGACTATTTGGGAAACAAAGAAGCCGATTGGAACGAGTTGCTTGTGGTAGACAAAAAGTTTCCTAATCTGCATGTAATTCCAGTAGGAACCATTCCTCCCAATCCGACAGAATTGTTGGAGGATGGAAGTCTGGCAACCTTGATGCAAGACTTACGCGATGTGTATGACTATATTTTTATTGATTGCCCACCGATTGATATTGTGGCAGATACACAAATAATCGAGCAATATGCCGACCGGACACTCTTTGTGATACGGGCGGGATTATTGGACCGCTCACTGTTACCTGAATTGGAAAGTATTTATCAAGAAAAGCGGTTCAAAAACCTTTCGGTGATTTTGAATGGGACGGAAAGTACAGGTGGACGCTATAGTTACCGATATGGCTATAGTTATGGTTACCATAATGGGTATGCCTCTTATTACGGAGGTAAAAAATGATATGAGGTTGTAAGTTAAAATGTGGCTCTTTAAATCTTCTGTTTCTATTGCCGATAGCGGTATTTTGCATGGGATGACAGATTACCATAGTCACTTGTTGCCCGGTGTTGACGATGGAGTAAAAACAGAAGAAGAAACATGGAGAATTTTGGATGAGATGGAACGGCAAGGAGTACGGAAAGTATGGCTTACCCCTCACATCATGGAAGACATGCCCAATGAGACTGCTTCATTACAACAAAAATTCTCGAGCTTAAAGCAAAAGTATCAAGGAAAGGTGGAATTGGCTTTGGCTGCAGAATATATGATGGACAACCTTTTTGAGGAACGGTTGGAAAAGGATGATCTGTTACCCCTTAAGGAGGGGAAGCGATACCTGTTGGTAGAGACTTCTTATTTCAATCCGCCGATGGGATTACTGTCCATTCTGCAACGCATCTGCAAGAAAGGCTATTATCCATTGTTGGCCCATCCGGAACGGTATGAATACATGCAGAAAAAAGATTATAAGGCTTTGAAGGAAGATCATATTTCGTTCCAGCTCAATCTGCCCTCGCTGGCGGGTATGTATGGTAAGCATGTGCAGGAAAAGGCCGAAGCCCTGCTGAAAGCCAGAATGTACGATCGGATCGGGTGTGATACACATTCCATCAATTTCTATCACCGCCTGTTACAGGGCGACATGCTTTTAAAAGATAAATCCTTGCTTTTGTTGTGATTTATAAATTAAGTATTATGAATACCAAGCAAATGTTTGCTGGTCTAATAGAATTTGGTGAATACAACTTGAAATCCTGCTATGAAATAGTGTTGAAGATAAATACGAATCAAGAGATAAATTGACTGATAGTAAAGCTGTACGGAAAGGATGTATTGCATTGTTAGTTACCGGTGTTTTATGAAAAAATATAAAAGATGTAATGGGGAATAGAAAAGAACTTCGCTATGTAGAAAAAGATAATTTAAGTTTCGTACGTAATAATTGTACATTGTCGTAACAAGATTCCTTGTACATGCATTACCTATAATTCATTATGATAACATGAATAACAAGATTTTAAATATTTCAACAATCTTATTAACTATAGTTCTTTCAAGTCTTGGCTTAATTCCCACGGGATGGAATAATAACTTTTTTCAGTGGATAAGAGAAAATTCTTTTGTTATAGCTTTATCATCTGGTAGTCTCGTTATTATGCTTCATTTGGTTGATTTGTTTTTTAATCGAGATAAATATCAAAAAGAATGGCTGAAGACTTTCTTGAAACATATTGTTGATGAACATTTGGGGAGTGATACATACCAGACACGAATTAGTATTTTGCGTAAGCAGCCAGGCTATATCGTTTTCTTTAAGACATTGTGGTTCTATGTTTTTGTGTGTTTTATAAATAATTTCAAGACTCGCTGTTGGAAACAGTCACTTCGGAATATCGCCATTCACCTGATGTCCGACTATTTAGTTATATATGTGAGATACAGTTATCCAAAAGCTAAAAAGAGTTGCACGTATTTCCGCCTATCGGATAAATCAGACAAGAATAAGTTTAATGGAATTGCAGATAAATGCTACCAGCAAGGCATTGAGTTAAATGTAACAACTGATAACATCAATGACATTAATTTGCCTGATGATATAAATAAATTAAGTTTTAGACAAAAAAAACGAGTAAAAAAATATATGAAAGATTGCTGTTTTGATAATGAATTTTACAATAGTATCAAGGTAATGCATAAAATAGCCAATAATCTTTATGCCATTCCTGTTGCGTTAAGCGATCAAAGCATTTGGGGAGTTGTCATTATAGACAATAGTGCCAATGGTAGTCTCGATTTCAAATCTGATCTGAAAAATTTTATGCCATCATATATGAAAATCATTAATTTCAGTCTCTCATCTTTAAAACATTGAAATCTATGTGTAAGATAAGAATCATCATCCAAAATGAAAAGAAAGAGGTTGAAAAAGATTATATCGCTGAATTTAAGAATCCGGAAATCCATATAATCGACCGACCTGCATTTTGTATATATTCCCCAAAGAACTATAATGGTTACGAAAATATTTTATTCAAATATTCAAACCTAAAAGAAGAAACGTTAGAAGCAAATACTGATAATTCTGAGTTTTTTGTGATTTATGGTAAAATTTCCGGTTGTCTATACAGTGTTTCATTTAGAAATTTCAACACTAAAGAATTGACTCTTTTAAGTAAAAGATTGAAGGAAAACAATGATCAAGTTAGATTCAAATCAAATATATATAATTTTTTCAATTTAGTAAGAGAAATAATCATGTCTATCAAGGAGGAATTTGGTAAGGAATAGTTTATTTGAATACTTCGGTAAATTTTTACCGAAACTTTAAACACCGCTGTTAAACAACAGAGCCGGTAAAAGCAGGTTCGAGAACATTAAAGAGGTCATTGATTCTTTCCATGTTATCAGCCGCTTCAGGAATGATGTAATCCTCGTAAAGTCTATTCCGAATCTGTAATAATATTATTTTTAGCATTCTTATAGGCAACAGTTCGTTAAAATCACGCAGTTGCTGATAGATATCTTCAAGTCTTTAAAATGTAAACTATAGAATCGTACCACTTTTTACAGGTTAATTAAAATGGTGAATATCATTTTTTATGATGACTTTATGTGAGAAGTGTACGCTTGTCGATTTTTTATGTCGAATTTGTCGTCTAATAATAAACGCATTGTAAAAAATACGTATATGCTTTATATACGTATGTTATTGACAATGGTTGTAGCTCTTTACACTAGTCGTGTTGTATTGAATGTCTTAGGTGTAGAGGATTACGGTATTTACAATTTGATTGCAGGTTTGGTTGTCTTGTTGGACTTCATCAATTCTGCACTTTATGGTGCCAGTATTCGTTATATAACCTATATTATGGGTTGTGGAAATCTAACAGACAGAAGGCGGGTTTTTTCTTCAATAAAATTTTCTCATAAGCTTATAGGTGGCGTAACATTGATTCTTGGAGAGACTTTGGGACTGTGGATTGTGTATACTCAATTAAATATTCCTGTTGAAAGATTTGACGCTGCAATGTGGACTTATCAATGTTCACTTGGAATTTTGCTTTTGGCAATTATCAGCATTCCGTACACTGCTCTGATTATGTCTCATGAAAAAATGTCCGCATTTGCATATATTACAATAATTGATGTCATATTGAAGTTGTTGGTTGCGTTCAGCATTTCTTCGGTATCAGCTGACAAACTTATTGCTTATGCTTTATTAATGCTTGCAGTGCAGCTTATAATGAGGACAATTTATACTATATATTGCTACAAAAATTTCGAAGAGACTAAGTCAAAGTCCCGATACAACAAAGAAGATATGAAGCAGATATTTAGTTTTACCTCGTGGAAAATTTGTGGAAGCACCATCACATTATTGAACATGCAGGGCACAAATATTTTGTTGAATGTTTTTTTCGGCCCGGTCGTGAATGCCGCACGGGGTATAGCCAACCAGGTTCATGCTGCACTGTTGAAATTCTGTTCTAATTTTATTGTTGCGGTGAAGCCGCAAATAATAAAATCGTATGCTCAGAAAGATATGGTACGCATGCATTCACTGATTATATTTTCATCGAAGACTACCATATATTTAACTTTGTTGATTATTGTACCACTGTATTTGTTTACACCCGATGTGCTGAGGATATGGTTAGGCCAATATCCTGATTATTCTATTGTGTTTGTCCGTATAATATTGATTCAGCAACTGGCTTTCAGCTTGAATTATTGCCTGGAAACAGCAATAGAAGCTACTGGAAGAATAAAAAAATATCAATTGATAACAGGAACCATATCCATACTGACATTACCGGCTTCATACATCGCGTTAAAATGGTTTTCTGCTACACCTTCCATTGTGATGGAAATATACCTGATTGTCGAATTGTTGGCTTGTGTAATACGCATCCTTGTCATTATGCCCATCATATTAATGCCCATCAGGAGATATGTTAAAGAAGTTCTGATGCCTATGTGTGTGTCTGCTTTAATTGCATTTATCATACCATCGTTATTGTTCGGACAGAGCGAACATACAGACCTTCTGCAATTGTTGCTTGAAGTATTGGCTATATTGTCACTGACTTGTGTTTTAATCTTATTCGTTGGGTTGAATAAATCTGAACGATGCAGAATTTTCAAGTACGTGAGTTCTTTCATAAAGAAATAAATATACAACAAAATTAATATTATGATACAGGAAAGGTTGCAGAAAATTCCTGATTTGACTAAAAAGTCATTCAACGGTTTGGACTTGTTGAAGTTTATACTGGCTTTAATTGTTGTGATGATACATGTAAAGCCCAATGAGCTGAGCAGTACTTTAACCACTTTATTTGCCCCTCTGATCAATGTAGCAGTCCCTCTGTTTTTTATGGTCAGCAGTTTTTTGTTTTATTTAAAAATGGCACCAGTATATAAACAAAAAATTAACAACTAAGAGGGGTGATTTAAAGCATTTTGTAAAAAGGAGCAGCATGCTTTATGCCGTATGGTTATTGGCCGATGTATGGTATGTGCTATATCGTAAACCTTATATTCATCAGGGCATAATTCATGGTTTCAGTGATTTCATAAAAGACGTTTTCTTAGGGTCAACTTTCCCTGGTTCTTGGTTTATTTCGGCATTAGTCATTTCTATGATAATTATATATTATGCATCGCGATATATTCACCCTCTATTGCTATGTTGCATGTCAGTAGCTGTTTCTTTATATACATTGCATCCGGAGATTTTTCCCACAGATTGGCTTGTCATACATCAATGGTATAGTGAACATATCCGTCTAGAGATGAATTTAAGTTTTCCTTTTGCATTGGTTTGGGTTTCTATGGGGCAGTTGCTGGCCACTTATCTGCTTCAATTTGCAAACCGGCACAAAAGGTTGATGTGTATTTCCCTGAGTGTGATAGCTGTCTGCTATCTGCTGGATACGGTGATGGATATAGACTACATATCATTGATCACAGTATATGTATCAGCCATTTTTGTGTTTATTTTATGCGATGCCATTAAGCAACAGCTCCGCTTATCAGCGCATACGCGATTAAGCATATTAATGTTTTTTTCATTTCTCCATTGCAGGAAAAAAGGGACTGTTTTTGGCTTTGGCGGGTGATTCATTGGCTATGCATTGGGTGTACTATCTACTGGTGGTGTTGATATCCATCGGATTTGCAGAAGCGGTGCTTCGTTTGGAAAAAATGCGGCATCTGTCTTTTATGAGATATTTGCATTAAGTTCTAATTTTTTTAATGATGGAAAAAATTAAAGTCCTTCATATTATGGCTGGAGCAGATGCCGGAGGTATATCTTCTGTAGTTGTTAACTATTATAGTCATATAGATCGTGACAAAATTCATTTTGACGTTGCATTGACCACGGATGTGGATGGAATCAATGGTCGCGTTTTACGTGGTCTGGGAGCAAATGTATATAGGATAGCCCTGAAGTCTATTGACAGGAAAGCATACGTGAATGATATCAAGAGTCTGCTGATAAAAAACAAATACGATGCGATCCACGTACACGAAAGTTCTACTTCTTGGGTCGCTTTGAAAGCAGCCAAAGAGGTCGGAGTCAAGATTCGCATAGCGCATGCACACACAGCCGGTTCTATTAATTCTAACTTAAAATACCGGATAAAACAATGGCTAGGATACTGGCTCAATCCATATTATGCTACTCACTTGGTGAGTTGTGGAGAAAAAGCGGGTATATATTGTTTTGGAAGGAGGAATTCCAAAGCAATAACAATTATACCTAATGCCATAGATACTCAGTTATATTCATACGACGAAAATATACGTAATCAGGTAAGAGAAGAACTTAGGGTTAAAAACAAGTTCGTTGTAGGCATGGTGGGTCGTGTATCCCCCCAAAAAAATAATATACAGGCTATTTCTATATTTAATGAAGTGCAAAAAGAAATACCGAATGCTGTTTTGGTTATGGCAGGAGATGGCGAGGATATGGAGAAGGCAAAGGCAGAAATAGGCAGGTTAGATTTAGGTGGTAAAACGCTTTGCCTAGGAAATCGCAGTGATATAAACCGGTTACTGCAAGCCTATGATGTTTTCATCCTGCCGTCTTTGTACGAGGGCTTTCCGGTTGCAGCTGTAGAAGCTATGGCTACAGGTCTTCCTGTTCTCCTGTCAGAAACAATCACTTCGGAATTGTCTTTTGGCAATGCTGTGCGTTACCTGTCCTTAGACAACAACTATGCCTGGGTATGCGCAGCAAAAGAATTCGTTGGTGATGACGGGAGGAAAGATCGGCAATATGAATTAAAGAATAATGGTCTTGATATCCGAAACACTGCATTAATATTGGAAAATATTTATCTGAAGCAATCAAATGACTAAAATAAATAAAACGGTAGGTATTATAACCATTCATCGTATTCATAATTATGGTTCTGTATTGCAGGCTTTTGCTTTGTGTAGAATAATAGACAGCCTTGGTTATCAATCAGAACTGATAGATTACATCTTTCCGAATTCTTTCCAGAAAACCAGCTCCTTAGCAAGTTTACCTGTTTCAGTCAGTAAAACCACAGCGAAACAAAAATTGATAAAACTGTTATACTCTTTTGAGTTGTTTAAGCAGCATAAGCTGACAGATAACTTTTTGAAAGGACGTGTCAGATTTTCGGGTGAGACATATTACAGTCCCAATGAAATTAATTCACATAGTCCCAATTACGATATTTATATGACTGGAAGTGATCAGGTATGGAATCCTCGATATACAAGAGGGGATATGACTTTTTTACTTGATTTTGTCATCGGAAATAAGAAATGTGTTTCGTATGCGGCAAGTTATGGAACTACTGATATACCTGATGAACTAAAAAAATTATATAGTAAGAACTTGTCTAAATATTCTTATATAGGAGTTCGAGAAAAGTCCGGTGCTACATTAACTAAGCAGTTATGTGGAAAAACTGCATCGGTTGTCTTAGACCCTACCCTTCTTTTGAATGCAAAAGAGTGGAATAAAGAAATCCCCACATCACGTAGGATTAAGGAAAAATATATCTTTTGCTATTTTTTAAACTATTCGTTTGATGCGTTCCCGTACGCAGACCATTTTGCAGAACATATAAAAAAAATAACCGGTTATAAGCTAGTATATGGAACTCGACCTCCTCAATACTTCTTTAACCCAGGAGCGCATTATATGGTAGGGCTTGGTCCTATTGAATTTATGCAAATGATTCGTGATGCGGAAATTGTGCTTACAACCTCTTTTCATGGAACTGCGTTTGCTGTTAATTTTGGACGTCCTGTATATTCTATTATTGAAAGCAGAGACAGTGGGGATTCACGCCAAACATCTTTGCTTGATAGCCTTGGATTGAATGATAGGATTGTAGAAAAATGGGCTTCATTTCCTTCTAAGGAACATTTACTATATGATGTATTTCCATCAATGGATAAATTAAATCAAATGCGAATGAAGTCCGTAAGTTTTATTAAAAAAATATTGGAAGATTAATATTAATGATAAGTATTCAAGACAAAACAAAATGCTGTGGATGCGGAGCTTGCGTTGCCGTTTGTACCCATAAAGCAATTGCACTGAAGGAAGACGAGCATGGTTTTTTATATCCCGAAGTGGATAAAACCTTATGTGTCGATTGCGGGCTATGTGATGTTGTATGTGCATTTGGATCAGACAAGCCTGTAGAAAACAGCGAAACTCAAGAATGCTATGCCGTTAAAAATAAAAATATAGACCAATTAAAGAAAAGTGCTTCAGGAGGTGCTTTTTCCGCATTGGCTCAATGGACTTTTGATCATGGTGGCAGTGTATTCGGGGCTGCTTGGAATGATAACATGATGCCTGTTCATATAGGGATTCACAGCTCGGAAGATTTGCCCCAATTACAAGGATCTAAATATGTACAAAGCCAGAGTCACAGCTGCTTTTATTCGGTTAAGTCTGAATTGCAGAAAGGAAAAAATGTTCTTTTTTGTGGAACTCCTTGCCAGTGCGCAGGATTGAGACATTTTTTGAGGAAAGACTATGCGAATCTGATTTGTGTTGAACTGATATGTCATGGAGTTCCGAGTGCCAGTTTTCTGCGGAGTTATCTGGACCTGATTGAAAAGAAAGTAAAAGGGAAAATTATCGATTTAAAGTTTAGGGATAAAAAACGTGGCTGGGGAGCTTTGCTGCATGCTACATACAAGAAAGGTAATGGAGTAAAACATCTATATCTATCTACCGGAGAATCCTACTACTACTACTACTACTACTGGGGTGGAAATCTGTATAGGTCGTCATGCTATAATTGTAAATATGCTACAATCCATAGAGAAAGTGATTTTACAATAGGCGATTATTGGGGAATTGAAAGTATGCATCCTGGATTTGATAAAACACTGGGAGTATCGGTTCTGCTGGCAAATACCTCAAAAGCAAAAGATATCGTAAAACGATTGTCCGATTATTTGGATATTCTTCCATCATCTGTAGAGTTTGCAAAGCGCCAGAACGGCCAATTGGTTTCACCATCCCGTCAGACAACCAGCTCAGACGTAATATGGGACATCTATAAGAAAGAGGGTGCGGAAGGTCTTGAAAATTATTATCGCAAGACAAATAGAAAAGTGATTTTGAAGTCAAAAATCAAAAGGAATATTCCTTTGTGGCTTAAAAAATCCATAAAAAGTATTTTAAGCAAACGTTAGAGTTAACAATAGCTGTGCGGTTCGGAATAAGTCGAAACTTCTGAACCGTAAAATTTCTCTTCATTCATGAATTATCAAATAGGTACGGTAGAATTGGCATTTTTGTTGTTAAGTCCTTTTCTACTTGTTCTGGCAGTATTTTATAAAAGGGACTTATCATATAAAAATATGATAGCACTTGCTGTTTTGGCTCGTGTCGGTTTGTTGCTATGTGACATATTCCACTTATTCCCGATTCCGAATTTAGGAGCTGATTCTGAATTTTTTCATTATCTGGCGGAGAAGAACCAAAACTCAAGTATGCCACGATATGTAACTAATTACACGGTCTTTCTTACATACTTTTATTCATTTACGAACTGTTCGCGCATTATGGCGCAATTTGTCAATGTCTTGTTTGGAATAGGAGTTATAATTTACGGACAGAAGTGTCTGCGTCTGTTTAATATTGAAGAGAGATTTGTCAAGATTGGTACGCTGATACTGTGTTTCGAACCTAACTTGATAATTTTTTCGGGAGGTCTGTTGCGGGAAGCCTGGGTAGAATTTTTTACAACTGTGAGTTTGTTTTATTTTCTGTGTTGGTATAAAAAAGGAGATTTATACTGCTTTGTTTTATCCCTATTGTTCTTGTTGGGAGGCTCCTATATGCACGGAGGTACGATAGGAGTGGCTGTTGGCTATTTTTTAGTATTTACATTATACAACAGAAGCGAAAATATATTCAAACTGAATATGAGAAGCTGGTTCGCAATTATTGCGATCCTTGCTTTTTCGGTATTCCTGTCTAATTATATGAATGTATTCGGAAGCAAATTCGAAGGAATAGATAGTGAAAACGCAGCCGAAGTGCTTATGTCAAGTTATGAAAAAACAGAAAAAGGTGGCAGTGATTATTTGCTATGGCTTCCTGTTTCAAATTTTACAGGTGCTGTTATTTTTTCTCCCCTCAAAATGTTTTATTTTTTATTTTCTCCTGTGCCGTGGGAGTGGAGAGGTTTTAAAGATATTCTTGCGTTTTTTATTGACAGCATATGGTATGTAATGCTTTGCTGGGGAATCTATAAATCTAAGCCCAATGCTTTCTATATGGTTAAAAAAGGATTGGTAATTTCGCTTTTGGCTGTGGTATTTATATTCGGATTAGGAGTTTCCAATGCCGGTACGGCCATGAGACATCGGGCTAAATTGCTATCTTTTATCGTCGTAACTTTTTGCATTTCAAAATCCGAGAAGCAAGAAGAAGATATTACGGGTGAGGAATAATTAAAAACTCAATCCCTAGAGTTTATAGAAGACAAAACTCTGAGAATCAACTCCATTGTATTGAGTAATCTGTTACTTTATTATAAAATGAAATTCAGTATTATTATTCCGGTATATAAAGTTGAATTATACCTTCGGCAATGCGTTGAAAGTGTTTTAAGACAGTCCTGTAAGGACTTGGAAGTAATCCTTGTTGATGATGGTAGCCCAGATAATTGTCCTGCTATCTGTGATGATTATGCGAAAAAAGATAATAGGGTGAGGGTAATACATAAAATCAATGGCGGACTTAGTGATGCACGTAATATTGGATTGGAGATAGCCGAAGGAGAATATGTTTTGTTTTTGGACTCTGACGATTGGTGGGATGACTTACAAGCTCTTGAGAAAATAAATTCAAAGCTCAATGGTACTGATGCAGATATGATTATTATAGGTATGAAGAAATTCTATACCCAACAAAATATTTTTGGAGATGAG
>OBJB01000097.1_pt1 | contig 32252 bp, 33 predicted proteins | sample 1502991 | NCBI WGS metagenome assembly OBJB01 (sample SAMN01828327, study PRJEB22528) | human gut metagenome | isolation source: stool | host: Homo sapiens | place: USA
CTCTTCCGATCTCTGTATATAAATTAATCAAAAGGTATAACTTAAAATAAGATTGAAATTATGGAACCAAGATATGTTTTAATTTTAGACTTTTGTGTGGGCTGTTTGAATATCATAAAGCTGACGGATGAAGAATTAAGAGAATCGGAGGAATATGAGGACTTTGAATCTTTCCTTTCAACTATCGAAGAAAAGTACGGATTCAGGCTCAGTAACTGCCAATGGATGACAACTGAGGAATTGAATATTTGCAGATACGAAAACGGAAGGGAGGTAGAGGATTATGCCTAACTGGTGCGATTGTACTTATAAATGTGTCGGTGACTTGAAGGAAGTAAAGTCGTTGTATAAGATCTTGAAGTATATTGATAGACGTAAGACCAGCATTGAGAAAAATGGCTTTGGCAAGTGGTGGCTGGGAAATTTAGTCACAAAACTAGGAAGTAACTGGGAAAAGTATAGATGTCGTGGCGAAATCACTTATTATGAACTGAATAATAATATTCTCACTATCTGTCAATCCACAGCTTGGTGTGAGCAGGAAGGAGTACGAAATATTATCGAAGAAAAATTCCCATCCATTAAAGTATATTTTCAAGAGGAAGAATCGGGATGTTGTGTATATTCCACGAATGATGCAGGTGGCGAATATTTCCCGGAACGTTACTACTTGGATTCGGGCAATGATGATTCGGAGTATTTTACAACTATCGAAGAAGCGGCTCAATGTGTTTCTGAGATAGTAGGCAAGATGGTAGAGCCGGATAAGAATGTAATTGAAACTGCATTGGAAGAATATATGGACGAACAAGAAGATGATGATGTTTGGTACTCTTTTCACGAGTTTACGGTAGTGGAATAGACAAATAAAGAAAAAGAGAGGCTAAGGTAATGCTTGGCTTCTCTTATTTTTCTTTTTCTGCAATATTTCTATTTGTTCATTAGGAGGGTATGTGAGTAAACGGAACGCAACAATATTTTTCCTTATGCAATCTATTCTTTTTAAGTAATAATACCGATTCTGACAAAAAAAGTTGCATAAGAAAAGTTTCATTGTATTCTTTCGTTAGTTGTAGGCTCACGCCGCTTGAGTGGATTAATAACCTTGGTATAGTTCTTATAAAACCAGCCTTCGGTTAACCCATAGATGATTATGATGTAAAAAAGAACGGAATATTACATTTGATTTCATTTCAAAGCCCGCCGTTCAATGATATTTTCCTAATTTTACCGTCCCGAAAACATTGTTTTCCTTATATTTGAAGAAATAATACTCATAATAAGAGCGTCAATATTAAAACAAAAACGTATATTTGCAAAGTCCAATCGGAGAAATGGTTGGATTTATATGGAAAGCGTTTTTTGCTTCATCCCAAAACTGAAAATTCGCCAAATTTTTACCATAAGGGATAGAAGGCAATATTGACGCTCATTTCTGTTTGTATATGTATGCGTGTAGTTTTATGCTATACTCCTTACATATCATTCAGCGTGAGGAGTATTGTTTCTTCGTTCATTTTATGGTAGGGTGTTTGGCGATACCTCAGTTTTGATGAACATAGACAAGCCTCACGCTTTCTTTTGAATATAAAAATTACTACTCGGAGGCTTGTAGTAATAAGAGATTAAACTATGAAGCCTATCTTTCCCAACCCCAAAATGCCACTTAACCAAAAGTGTCTTCTCTTATGCTTCTTTCAGAAAATAATAAAAGAAGATATTAAAAATTCCCAATCACAAAATGATGCTGAATGGAAAGAACTTTGGTTTGAAAAATGGGAAAATCAAGTCAGACATTTTCTGGAGAAAAAGAAAAACTCCATCGTAAACTTGCAAGTTATGAAAGATCCAGATAACAAAACCATAGATATTTGGGATAATCTAGATATACAGCTTTTATACAATAATATTAGAAATGAGAAATCGAACTTACGTAAATCTTGGGAAATTGAACTTTATGGGCAATGCGATAAATTTACACCTTTTGATTGGGATGATTTACTTCAAAAAGAGAAACGAAGAGAAAAAGGATGGCATAAGAAACTATATGATAATTGGATTAAGCCATTATGCCCTAATTTGCAATTAGATATAACTAATAAAAAGAAGACATTAGGGTGGATTGCTACATATTTAAATGTCGTTATACCTTAATCGAATTGGAAGAATAAATATTAATACTAACAAAAGATTTAATCATGAAAACAAAATGTGTTTTTTTTCTAGGAATGATAATATCATTCTTTTTATCAGCTTGTGATAATACTGGTGCTAATAGAAATCGTGAAGGCATCACACATTTAGCTTACCAAGAAACAGAAAATGGTAAATGGGGATTTGTTACAACAGAAGGAAAAATTGTTGTACAACCAACATTTCAAGGTATGCCAACTTCGGTAACTGATGATATGTTTTTTGTACCTAGGCAAAATGGTACTTATGAATTGCATAATATAAATGAACCTGAAAAAATTATAGATGTAAATTACACTAGTGTTGGAGCTTTTTACGGTGGATTAGCTCCTGTTATAAAACAAGGTGAGAATATTTCATATATCAATAAACAAGGTGAGAAAGTATTTGAACTACCTAATGAAATTATACAAGCATCTAGTTTTCAAGATGGATTAGCTGTTGTTATAAACGAAGATGATCAATTTGGATTTATCAATATGCAAGGAAAAATAATAATTCCACTTCAATATCGTTTTGCTAGTCCACATCAAAGGGGATATGCTTTAGTTATGAATGATAAAAAGGATATATATTATATCAACAAGAAAGGAGAGAAAGTTTATACTATAACTGATGCAAATGGAGAAAATGAAGATTATATAGGAAACACTTTTGAAATTTGGATCAATGGTATATATGAGAATTTAGTACCTTATGTTACTTCTGAAGGAACTTGGGGCGTTAAAAATATTAACGGACAAATATTAGTTCAAGCAAATGACGAGTACAAACTAACCTTTATAACAGAAAAAGGATATCCTATATTTGTAACAAATCAAGGTTTTGGAATTATGAATAAAAATGGAGAAATAGTTATAAAAGATAAATATGAACGAATTACGTATTGTAATGGGAATTTTTTTATTGCAAAACAAGGAAATGAATATACTCTTCTATCTATGAATGAAACAAAACTTATACCTCAGACATTTACACAAATATCATCAATAAATGAAAATTGTATATATGGAATTTATAATGGGAAAAGTATTTTATTAAATAAGGATTGTAAAATATTAGGAGAATATTCAATGCTTTCATACAAAATATCTATGTGGGCACAACGTTATTAATTTATCATAGTAATGTTTATTTCTATAATCATCGGAATTATCATCTTCTATAAGGTGATAATTCCTTTTATTCATAATCAATATCACTCATCTACTGAAAAAAGAATAACTAAAGGTTTGTTATCTATGTCCTTTTGGCAGATTCTTTTTGGTAGTCTGGTATGTGTTTATGCCTTACAAGTCGAACCAGTATATAAGCAAACGGATGAAGATGTAAGTTCTTTCGTTCAAGAATATTCAGTAGTTGGTGATTTAGTAAATGAATATACTGGCATCAATACTACTTCCAATTTCAACTATTTAATGAGTGAAGCGGACAGTTTGCATACATTCGCTATTATCTTCATCATAATAACTGTTGTCTTTTCTTCGGCAACTGTAATTGGTAGCATTGGGAGAAAACTTGATAGACGGATTGTTGAGGGATTAGCTATATTAAATACATTGGCTTGTTGTTGGATTGCTAAATCAAGTACCGACCTATATGAAATGATAATACGTGATGGAGTAACCTTACAAACGGTAGCATGGATAGGAAGATTATTAGGTACAGACATTTATTCTACAATGGATTTGATAATACGAAGTGTTTGGATATTGCCATTAATACTGATTATAAAACATTTCTATTATCATAAAACATTGAATGAATATTATGCTTGGGTGGTACTGCAATCAAGATTTATCAAGCAACAAGACGAAAACAAAGAACAAGAACAGCCTAGCCCACAAACAGCGGCAAGCAGTATAAATCCAATAGAATATTCTAACACGCCAACAGAAGGAAACAATTCTGAGCTTATAACAGGAGATATTTCAAGTACCAATCAGCAGTCCGAAGTAATAAAATCCCCAAATGAAACTATAACATCATCAGATATTCAGGAGAGTACTCCACAGACGAATGAGAACGTATGTAACGATTCTATTAAAGCCAGTGTCAAAAAGCAATCTAAATCCTCCTATATTGGATTTGCAATTGGAGGTATTGCAATTATCATTATAGCTATATCTGTAGTGTGGCAATGTACTAAAGATGAAGATGTAATGCCAACACTTCAACAAGAGAAAATGAATACTATTACCGGTGCTACCCAACAGCATAGTACGCAATCGACATCGGATATATACAAACAAAGATCAAACGCTATTATTCAAGAACTGACAGCCAAATATGGTAATAAAATACAAGTTGATCATAAATATCCAGAATTATCCCAATATTGCACTTTTAGGTTAAAAGGTGAAGACGATTATGGCTTTCCCTACCTTTTAATATATGACTTGGATAGGAAGGAACTAAAACAGTTTGACACAGAAGCTTTACCAACAAATAATGCCGGGGAGGTATTGTTGATTAATTATGATGTACTGATTAATCAAGAAAATAATACATTACTCATTTCTGGTAATAATGGTGCTAATAGTATTGGACATATAGAGTATGTATTAGAACTAAATCCTTCTAACTGGCAAATTAGAGAGCTTTGTTCAGGAAGAGCGATAACTAAAAATGATGATGGATATATAGCTCATAGAATGGTAATGACTAAATTTATAGATTGTAATGCTACAAGTGAATATGCCTTTGTTGATATTCATTACGACTTACAAGGAAGATTAATCGCACCGTCTTATAATGGAAATACTTATTATCTGAAAGGTCAAATTAATAACAAATACCCTATTACAATGCAGCTATCAATGCAAGGCGACAAAATCTATGGTAAATATTACTATGATAAGAACGGTAGTGATAGTTGTTTACATTTATATGGTGGTGTATCAGATAGTGGTGATGTTGTGTTGCTTGAATTTAATAATAAAGGAGAACAAACGGGTGATTTCAAAGGAAGATTTACTAGTGATTCTTTCTATGGTACATTTGTTAACTATAAAGGTATTGAAATGCCTTTTGAACTGCAAAAAGACAATCACAATGTAGTTCCACAAGAAACTACACTAAAAAAATACCATAATTCTCGTTTTGGCTACAATGTCTTATATCCATCTTCTTTTAGCAATATATATGAATCTGAAAATGGGGATGGTTGTAGATTCTCTAAGGATAGTCATACCTGTTTAATTGTATATGGAATGCATAATGTCTTAAATGAAACTATTGAGGATAAATATAACGAATATAGATCCAAATCTCCTGTTTATTATAGATTAAAAGATAACTGGTTTGTCGTATCTGATTATACGGAAAATGGGGATATATTTTATTTAAAGACTGTCTTGAAGGATGGAGTATTTATAACGGCAGAATTACATTATCCTAATAATGAGAAAGAGTATTATTCAAAATTGATTTCCAAAATCTTTACAAACTTCCCAAATTGAAAATAACCCGAAAGTATCAAACGCACTAGGACACAACAAATCTTAGTGCGTTATTTTTTGTCCTAACCTTAAAAACGCGATTCTTGCCGCCTCATTTCCTAATATCTGAAACATAAATAGCGTAATCATTATGTTCACCGATTTTATAAACAGAATATTAGGTGCCGAACGAAGACCTTCGGTTTCTAATCGCTTGGAAAATAATGCTGCGCCGAGTGTCATCGTGAAAAAAGGCAGCAATAAGACATCCCCCAAATCTATCCCTGAGAAATACAGAAAAGACGTAGCATTACTCCAGAGCAAATATGGGGATGCTTTTAAAACTGGATTCTGCATTGATCTAACTTTGCAAGAAGCACTATCACTTATGCAGAGAGAGCGAAAAAGAGTAGATGCTTATTCTGGTCTAATCTCATATCTGAAAAGAGAACTAGGAATTACACTAACAATCACATCACAAAAAACTAAATCTAAATCATTATGAAAAACTATTTTATAGCAAACGGAGAAGTGCTCAATACAAATATGAGCATTAAAGAAATGGAATCACGAGTACAGGCAACATTAGATGAGAACACCTCTGGAATGGCACAATTCAGAATCAAGGAAGTCAGCGAGAAAGAAATCAGAATGTTCTTTGTCAGGGATTTCGACTATAACCCCGACAAACCGATTATCTACGATTCGGATATGGCCTTGATAACCGGAGTGGGAATAGGAGCCTTCCAACTTCAGACTGTTGGTGGATACCCAATGATACATCCGCTAAAATTTGCCGGGAAGAATTTTTACACGGATATTACAAGCTTTATCAGGTTCTATAAATTCCAACTGTTTGAAGAGATAGGGCAGACAGTGGAACACATCGGCTTAAGATGCTATTCGGATCGCATCTTAATGCAGATAATATTTTAGCTCATACTCCTATGAAATATATGGGAAGTAAAAGGCGCATCTGGAAATATATTGCGCCTATCATATTGAAAAACAGAGAAGAAAAACAATACTATGTAGAACCTTTCTGTGGTGGCTGTAATAGTATCTGTCAAGTAGATGGTTTAAGAATAGCTGCCGACATCAATCCTTATCTGATAGCCATGTGGAAAGATTTATTGCATGGAGAAAAATACCCGGAAACAATAAGTAAAGAAGATTATGAAAAGGCAAAAACGGCTTATAAGACCAATGACAGCACGACTTATTCTATGGGAGAACTTGGCTGGACTGGTTTTATGGCTTCTTACAATGGAATCTTTTATCATTCTTATTCTGGAGTGAGCGCATCGGATGGCAAGGATTATGTTCAAGCTAGCATAGCCAACATTTACAAGCAAATTGATTCCATGAAAGGATGTGAGTTGATATGTTGTTCCTATGAAAATCTTGAAATTCCAGACAATTCTATAATCTACTGTGATCCTCCCTATCGAGGGACGGAAGGTTACGGTTTAGCATTTGATTACCCGAAGTTTTATGAATGGTGTTTTCTTAAAAAGTCGGAAGGGCACCGGATCTTTATTTCCGAGTATTCCATGCCATCCGATTTCACGTGTATTTGGGCTATGGAAGTAGCAAATTCTTTAGATAGGTATTCAGAGAAAAGAGGGAGAAGAATGGAAAAATTATATACAATTAATTAATAAATAGTATGAAACAGAAAAATAATAAAGTTGCCAAATCCCCTTTGGCAAAGAAGATTTTTGTCGTAGGTAAAGTTTACGACACCGCTATTTTAACGGAAAAAGAGATTGAAACATCCGTGCAATCTGACATTGATGCTTGGATTGGAAGAGATAAAGTGATATTCAATATTGGAATTACTGAAAATCGAATAAACCTCATATTCAGGAGAAATGTAGATTATGGAATGGCTAAATATGATACTGAGATTTTGGATGCAGATGCGTATATGGTTTGCGGCATCGACTCAAACAAATTCCGATTGCCGGTAATGTGGTATGAACCTCCTTTGGACTATCCTTATCATTTCGAGCAGTCCGTATTCAAGAAGTGTTATAAGGCAAGTGCATTAAAACTTGGAGCGGATAAGGTGAAATGGTCGAAACTGGAAATCGGAAACCATTCCTTGATACTGAGGTTGAAGTGACAATAGAAGATATTTTAAAAGAGTCGTCGTGCATCATTGCATGGCGGCTCTTTTTTATCCTCAAAAATGACGTTTTAGAAGACCCTAAAATCCTTACCATTGTGAAAATAACCAATTTATTAATTTTAAAAATTGAATAATGAAAATAACATTAACAGAAAAGATTAATTGGACAAAGTACAATTTGGCTTATCTAAAACTAGGAGATATTATAGAGATGATTCGTACAGGAAACATGCAATTACATGACAATGAGTTTAATAGCTATACATTGAAGCAAGCAATAGAGCATATCAGAAGTGTAGCTCCGAGGGATAGGCAGAAATGGAAAGCCAGACTCCTGCCCGCTGTTGCCTATAACGGTACATTCAGGGAACTTAACAGTGCAGGGCTGATTGAATACTCGCATGTGACAGCATTGGATTTTGACCATATAGCAACGCCATACGATATGTATAGCTTGGAAAACAGACTGAAAATAACACCATGCGTTCTAAGTGTTTTCATTACACCCAGTGGAAATGGACTGAAAGCTTTGGTTTTGCATGACAATACAGATCCGACCAAACATGGAGATTTATACGATCAGTTACTAAACAAGTTCTATGTGGCTAACAGAAATGATGCAAGTTGTAAAGACCTTGCACGCAGAAATTACCTGAGTTACGATCCTTATATTTGGGTTAACCCTTCTCCTGAACCATTCCATTATGTTCCCACCATAAAGCCACAGATGCAGATACCACAATCATCCGGAACAAGAACAGTGTCGGACAAAAGCATCATCAGCATTATGAACTCCCACTGGAAGAAGAACTATCCGGAGTATTGGAAAAAAGGCAATAGGGGAAACAGCATCTTTATGTTAGCTTGCTGGATGTGCAAATGGGGTGTTGACGAAGGATTGGCTACAGAGTATTTCATTGATGGCTGGGAAGATGACACAATGGATGAAAAGGAAATCAGAAGCCATGTAGGCAATGCCTATAAGACCGAAGAGAAGAACTTTGGAACATTGATATTTACAATACACTGATTTAATTAACCCTTAAAAAAACAATTATGGCACTGACAAAAAGCTGGGGTAACATGTATCCTTTTGTTACCCACACGTGGAATGCAATAAAAGGGATATGTTTTCATGACTGCCCCTATTGTTACATGAAAAAATTCGATGGTCTGTTTCCGGTACGGATTGACCCCAAGGAACTGAAAGTGAACCTGGGTAATGGTAATTTCATTTTCGTAGGCAGCGGAACAGACGCATGGGCTTTCGACATACCTTCGGACTGGATTACCTGTTTTTTGGATTATTGTAACCTGTTTAATAACAACTATCTTTTCCAATCCAAAGACCCTTCACGTTTTTTGGAATTCATTAGTCATCCTGTAATGCAAAAATCGGTTTTGTGTACGACCATAGAAACCAATGTCTTTTATCCGGACATCGTAAGGAATGCTCCAAATACCCGGAAACGTGCCAAAGCCATGCAAAAACTGGCGAGCCTTGGAATGAGAACCTATGTGACCTGTGAACCTCTGATAAAATTCGACTTGCCCAAAATGGTTGAACTTATCAAGATGTGTTCTCCTGTACAGGTCAATATCGGCAAAAACTCACGACAGGATATCACTCTTCCCGAACCGACAAAAAATGAAGTACAGGGATTGATAACCGAACTTCAGAAATTTACCAAAGTGGTAGTCAAATCCAATGCCAAATGCTGGATTTGAGAATGTCTTGACTGACTGGAAAGATAAAGGAGATGCTGTATAAGCTCTCCTTTAAAATTTCGTCAAAGCCAATAAAGAATCTATATGCTAAAGATGTAGGTAAAAAGCATTGCAAAACAACACCTTGTGAGTTAACCGAAGGCAAGTTAATTATACATATACTGCATGTTTTATTATAATACCCACTCAAGCGGCGTGAGCCTACAACTAACGAAGAACAAGAATGAAATATATTTTATGCAACTTTTTTTACCAGAATTGGGAATATTACTTAAAAGAATAGATTGCATAAGGAAAAAATATTGTTGCGTTCCCGTTGACTCGCAAACGTGTAAAATGGAGATAAGAAAAGTTTCAAACCTTTATAGATGAAACAAATAATTAAAAGAATTATGAACAATATTATTACAATTGACATGCCTAAAGGTTGTAGGTATATGAGTGATTATGCCAATCTTTTAAATGGAATTTTGCCATTGGATAGAAAGTTTATCCTCAACAAGACTGTAACCGGTTGTGGTGGTACATCCCTGTTTCTCAACTCAGACTTTCCGGTAGTGGTAATTTCGCCACGACTTCAGGTGTTGAAAGAGAAGCACAGACAATACCCCGATAGTTTTCACTTTCATGTCCCATTGTGCAATAACAGAGGGCAAGCAATAATTCAAAAGATGCAGGATCTTGATTCGTACTTGAATTATCATCATGGGAACACACCATTTGCTCCCTTGTCAAAACCTGCCAAGACACTGGTTACACTGGATTCATCGGACAAGGTTCTCGATGTCCTTAAAAGAAATAACATGTTGGATTCATGCCTCTTTGTGGTTGATGAGTTCCAATGTCTTATGGGTGATGCGACATTCAAGGGTAGTACGGATATGAATTTTCTCGCATCCCTTGACAATGAAGTGAAACGCATCTGTTACTTATCCGCTACCCCTATCCCTGACATCTATCTGAACTATATACCTCAATTCGCCAACATTCCTTACTATAAATTGGAATGGGATCCTGATGTGATTGTGGAGCCGACATTGAAGGAGAGGCAAATGAAGAACGGTGAAACTGCGGAAAAACTATGTGAGGAATTGATACAACGTTACAGAAGGGACGGATATTTTGAAAGGAAAATAGTGAATGGAAATATTGTCTATTCCCGTGAAGCCTGCATATTTCTCAATGAGGTTAAGTCAATCATAAGAATAATCAGGCAAAACAGTTTGAAGCCGGATGAGGTGACTATCTTGTGTTCTGAAAGCCAATTCTCAAAGCTGCCTAAAGGATTCACGATAGGCGGGTTGGATACGGACAGGAACAATCCCAAAAACAAACCTTTCACTTTCTGCACGAAGTCATCTTTTGAAGGTGTGGATTTCTACTCGGATAATGCAAGTACCTATATCTTCATCAATGCAGGGAAGGAGTGGCAGACCCTTGACATCATGCTGGATATACCTCAGATACTCGGCAGACAGAGGCTTGATACAAATCCGTTCCGGCATGATGCTACGATATATTACAAGACCTACCCTACCACTGTGACGAAAGCAGAGTTTGAACAAAAGCAGAAGATGATGGAGCAGAATACATATAAGATTCTTGACACTTTCAACAATGCTCCGGAGGAAGCCAAGACTTTATTGGTGCAACTCTATAGAGACAAGGCATTGGAGAAAAAATTTGTGGATGATTATGTTGACCTCATACGGAAGAACGGGCAAACAACGATAGGTTACAATCATCTGGTAATGGCGGCAATGTGGAACAGGTGGTACCAGAGAAGTTACTATTATGATAACTCCTGCCAATTGTTGACGAGCATTCAGTCTGCGGTTGGGATGTGGAAGAAACCGGATGAGGTGAAACAGTTTGAGCAGTGGTTCTACAATGCAGCTGACAAGGACAGGCTTGCAGGATATGCGAATTTCAGAAACCAATATCCGCAATATGATTCACTACTCTTACAAAATCCGTTCATTGATTTCAGATTTCACGAGTGGTATGGAACTCTTGGTTATGATGCCTTGTCAAGTTTTGGTTTTCGTGAGGTTGATGTTGAGGGTGCCTATAATAATTTATGCGCACAGGCTCCGATAAGGGATGCTTGCAGACAGGAGTTCGTTTCCGGCATGCTTTATTCCAAACAGGAAGTAAAGGCCAAGTTACAGAAGATATACGACAACTTGGGACTTTCAGGTAAAACAGCCAAAGCAACAGAACTGGCACAATACCTTTCTGTTCGTGAAAGGCAAAAATTGAATGATGAAGGTAAACGGGTATTCTTTATCGAGATTCTGGAATAATAATGAGAAAGCAGTACACACTATTTTAGGGCGGTACTGCTTATTTGTTTTGATGTGTATTGGCTACTATGGACTGTGGCTTGCACATTTCTAATTAGGTAGGGAGGGAGGGGGACAAATTGAATATACACCTATTATTTTTTATTATATTGCAAATCAATAAATTACAATTTGTCCTAATCAGTTATTCCAAGGTATTTGTCCCCCCCTGATTCCAACAGAATGTACCGATTTCTGCCAGTGTATCTTATCCTATTTATGTCAAAGTGTTCTTACGGGCACGCTGTATTCTTTTTTTTATCATACTCTTCTTTATTCCGTAGGATGCCTCAATTTCTGCGTATGTACATTCTTTAGCCTGTACCATATCATATAAGACCATAATTTCATCAAGGCAATATTCGGATTTTCGCCCGGGAGTTTGCTTTACATCACAACTCTTTTGCTCTGTAGATGCTTCTCCTAAATCTTCTTTGCTTCCTTTACCGGCGTAACGAAACTGATCTATTTCCGTCCCCGCATATTCCAGGATTGAAAGGGTCTCTTTATTTCCATGTTTCAATTTCATATAACCAAGTACCCTTTTGTCAGATCCATGTTTGCAATAGGTAAAGTACACAAAATTGTTTGTAAAATTAACATTCTTCTTGTTTCCCCTTACACTTGCCGGAGTCAGCGGTTTAGTTGGATTCCAGTCTGGTTTGGCATGATATACCTTAAATGGGGTTATCGGCCTCCCTACTTTCAAACTTTGGCTACACAAGTCATCCAGTTCCTCACAGAACTGTTTCATGGCTTTGACACCAGCCTTGTCTTCCAGTTTGGAATAATTGTCAACAAAAACGACCATTCCTGTACTGGTAATTATATCCTTCTTCTCCTTAATGATATCAATAATCTTCTTTGGCGTTATTTGGGAACCTGCATATATTTCAAGCATAGGCAGATTATTAATAACGGAGCCATAATATGTATTAATTTCCTCATAGCTCTGTTCCAAAGAAAATAGGAGAACTGGTGTCGGTGGTATGTCGTACCACTCAGGAGCTAATTTTATGTCACATTTCCCTTTTGCTATCGCAATGACATTTTGCATGACGAAAGATGTTTTTCCACAGTCGGTCGGTCCGACCAAACCTGTATCAAAACCTTCACGAACCCATGGAAATCCCAATGCTTTTCCTACGTTCTTGCCTACCGTACCATTTCTCATAGCTTCACGATAGCTCTCAATTTTATCAGTTCCGTCGCCGTCAACAAAGGTAGAAACGGCTTTTGCAGCATCTCTTTCCTTGCGCAATTCATTCCGCAGTTTCATTTTTTCAATATCTGCCTCTTTTTGCGCATTAATCACTTCTATTTTCTGATCTGTCTGCAAACGTTCTTCTTCTTTACGATGGGCATGGAGTTGCTCGATTTCTTGCTTTTTAAAGTTAGAAGCTGTTTCAATTTCCTCTATTTTATTTTTTGATGCGTTATTTTGCTCTTCAGTTTTACTGCTTCTTTTAATCCAGTTATAAACATAATAGGCTCCTCCAAAAATCCCTATAGCTAAAAGGGAATATCCAGCCGCTTTCTTGGGACCTAACTCTTTAATCTGCTCGATTGTTTTATTGATATTTACCATTTAAAAAAATAATTAATATTTTTCTTTTGTGGTCGTGATAGCAAGCTGTAAACTGACACTTTACCACCTCCTATTATTGAACAAAATGCCCAATATTAGAGACTACAGCTTCTGTCTCTTAGGATATCGCAAAGATATGAGGTTAAAATGAAACTAAAATACCCCTTAAATAGCTTAATGAATAATTTTATAAGTATTTGAAAATTAGCTATTTTATAATATATATGGAATTAAGGCTATTAAAAGCCATTGTTACTTGACGGCATTTTTCCCTCAATTTCTTCTTTAGCCTTGAGTAACTGATTTTTTATATCTTCATATTCTTGGTCTTTCTTAACTATACTTTGTTTGTATTTCTTATATCCAGATTCATCTCCTATCTCTCCAAATTCTTTTTGGGCTTCTTTAAAAGATGGAGTCACTTTCAATATTTTTATTTCAAATGCAGCGGCTATCATAAACCCAACTTTCTTCCCTTTTCCACCTTCTGCAATAGCTTTAAATTTTTCTATATATTTGTTCTGAATGTCATTATCGTTGCTATAAAAACAATCTCTGAATGGGCGTGGCAGACGACCTCTTTGGGTAACTTTCCGAACATTATCATCCGGCATTTTATGGGGCTGTTCCTGTGGAGTTATTTCAATTTTAGACGGTTTTGGAGTGGTATTATCCAAATGTGTCTTTATTTCCGAAGTCTCTTTTATTACTTCCATAGATTCCCAAAGGATACTGGTCGCAAAATAATCATCCGGCATGATTAATCTCTCTCCTGTTTCCATCTCTGCTAATGTTAAGTTCTTCTGCACACGCTCTTCAAAACTTAAACCATCTTTTGAGTCCTCACTGCATTTTGCATATACAGAACAATCCCACCATAATGAGCGAAAAGTTTGAATATACTTATAGTCTATATTATTTATAATCCATTTGTCATTTATTGTTCCCGATGCCGTTAGTTTGTCTAAAGCTATAATATAGCAAAGTGCTAAAGGGTAATCCATTCTATCAAGAACAGCTTCACGAGATATTTTTCCTGATTCTGTTACTACCTCAACGACATTGCCTTTTACACATAGTTCATCATATAAAATTTCAACCTGATAATCTTCAGTAAAAACCTTTCGATATAAGGAGAAATATGAGGGTAATATCAGGGAACCTAATTTGAAAAAGTGGAAATATTGGAAAATTTTGTTTTCATAAATATCCTTACTTACATATAATTCTTCATAATCTACAGATAAAAAATCCTCTCTTGATATTAAAGACTGCCATTCAAAATTATCTTGGTCAAAATTTCGGATATTTCCTTTATTGGAAGAATACTTGTTTAATAAGTATCTAAGTTCGTCTAACAATTTAAAATCTTCTTTTGGTATCATAGGATAATTCTGACTCTCTTCAATATCATACACACTACATAAGGTATCATTAATTAAAGATTTAATATCCTTTGTTTCAAGTAAAGGAATCTGAGACAGTAGTAAGGCAATTTCTATAAATAATTCCACGCTCAAATAGTCAGTTTGAATTCTTTCTTTCAGTACTGGTACAATCAAATGTAGTAATGGATGGTTCTGAAAAAAATCTAAAGTGCGAGGCGTAAAATCTTCGTCTATAAGGACTGATAAACCATCCTTGATTTCTTTTAAATCAGCATCTGTTATCCGTCGGATCTCTGTACGAATCTTTTTTTGGGGGCGACAGGTTTGATTTAATGCAGACAAATCAATATGCCCTATAACCCATCCACCTTTAGGTAAATTGGATTTTTTATTTTCCATGATTGAAAATCTTAAAGTTAGTAACTACAAATATACATATTTTGATTATTTTCAAAAAACAGTATCTTTGCATTGTTGAATAATCAACATTATCAGAGATTTATAACATATTGACAAGTACTGAATCTCGCTAAATCGTCAAGGATATTCCGGTTCTGAAAGTCGTGCGTTTGAATTATCAAAGATCCTAAAAAGAAATCACAAACAACTCTACTAATAAACTATTTAACAACTTCTTTTTGCTAATACGAACAGAAACCACTATTTTTGTTATATCAATAAACGCTTTATGAAGCTGATAGAAAACAACATACAGACAATTATCACTTTGTGTAAGAAACACAAGGTAAACAAGTTGTTTGTGTTCGGTTCTATCCTTACCAATCGCTTCAATGACGACAGCGATGTGGACTTGGTAGTCGATTTCAAAAAAGCAGAAGTGGAAGACTACTTTGATAACTACTTCGATTTTAAATATTCATTGGAAAATTTATTCGGAAGAGAGGTTGATTTATTAGAAGAGCAAACCATAAAGAATCCATATTTGAAAAAAAATGTGGATGCAACAAAAGCATTGATATATGGATGATTTAACCAAAAAAACATTTGCAAGACATGCTGACAGCCATTGAAGATATACTTTGGAGTATGGTTATTAATCATTTACCAAAACTAAAAAAATGAAGTCATTGCATTGCTAAATTCATAAGGTTTGTGACTTATTCACGACCACTTAACAATATAACAGTAACTAATAAACTGGAGAGTTCTTTAATATACTTGAATATCTAACTGTAACACAGCTATCTATAATAGATTAGTAAGTGGTTATGGGGATGCTGTGTCGCTGCTTCTTACGGTATGACAGATACTATGGGCCGTATGCACTCTGACGCTCAGTTCGCTGGTTCTTCATCAGTTCCTGCTCACGTAGAAATGATGGGATTCCTCGGTATCGGTAACAACCCGATGGTAGGATGTACAGTGGCTTGCGCGGTTGACGTGGCTACTGCTTTGAGCAAGTAATTTAAGTTACTTAATACAGATAAACTCCTGTAATCCTTATGGTTGCAGGAGTTTTTTATTTGTGGTAACTTGACTTAGATAACAGATTGAAGCACCTTGCATCACTCATTATTTGGAGTGAATGAATGGTGAATCAGTAAGGAGATAACAAGATAAATCCTGCTTTATTTAAGTCCAAACAACTCATGTAAAGAGTAGCCAATTACCCCTCAAATCAAGCCATAAACAGGTTACTTTTGCAGCCGATTTGCAGCCGAATTTGCCATTCTTAAAAAACGGCTGCAAGAATTGGCATAATCAACTATAATACAATGCGATACACTCCATATAACATTTAATTTAAAATGGAGAAACATTGTACAATGGTTTACTTTTCATTAAGAGAAAGTAAGCAAAACAAAAAAGGTCTATCACCTATTGAGGTTTCAATCACCACTAACGGAAAGAGAATCTACTTTAGTACAGGTAAACACGTACCTGCTGCTGACTGGAACAAAGAGAAGCAAGCTGTAAAAGGCAAGAGTGAAGAAGCGCAGCTAATCAACGGTTATCTGATTCAACTACGGAATAAGATATATCAAAAAGAAATTGAGCTACTCCAAAAGGGTTATCTTATCACTGCTAAACTATTAAAAGAAGCTATCACAGATAAGGTGGAAGCTCTGAACGAGAAGACTTTATTGGATGTTCTGAATGAACATAATACAGAGCGCAAAGCAATGGTAGGTAAAACTGTTGCCCCTGCCACTTATTGGGTGTTTGAATATACAGGCAGACTATTCAAAGAGTTTATTCAGAAGAAATATGAACGTAAGGACTTATATTTAAGAGAGATAAACTTAGGTTTCATTCAAGGATTCCATGCTTACCTTTTAGGAGAGAAGAAGATGGGACAAAACTCCTGCACCAAGCATTTAAAGTTCTTAAAGAAGTTACTAAATTTAGCTGTCGCCAACTCTTATATATCCTACAATCCTGTAAATGCTTATAAAGTAGAACGTGAACCCGTAGAAGTGGATTTCTTGGATGAAGAAGAATTGAGGAAGATTATTAACTTTGATACTCCTCTGCCACGATTGGAGCGTGCTAAAGATATGTTCCTCTTTGGGTGCTTCACTGGGCTTAGTTACATTGACATTAAGACCTTGACACCAGAACACTTTGAGAAGGACAGTGCAGGCAGAATATGGATTAAGAAGCGTAGAGTTAAGACAGGAGTTCTATCACGCATTCCCCTACTCCCTATTGCCAAACTGATATTGGATAAGTACAAGGGTGGAAAGAAACTACTCCCTATTCAAGACCCTGCGGACATCAACAAATATCTAAAGGATATAGCTATACTTTGTGGAATCAATAAACGGATTTGCTTTCACACAAGTAGGCACACATTCGCAAGTACCGTTACTTTAGCTAATAACATATCTCTGGAAGTCGTTTCTAAGATGTTGGGACATACCAATACACGAATGACTGCCCACTATGCAAAGCTAATAGACAAGTGCATAGGTGAACAAATGGATAAACTTATGGATACGTTCACAGGAGATTCTGATTACTAAGGCATATCCTATCCACAAATTCCTCACTTGCAGCAAATGCAGGTGAGGATTATTTTTTAACTTTGCCTTAAACTAATGATTATGGAGAAGCTAAAGGAAGATTATATAAACATTGACACCCGTTTGGAATACATGGAAGCCATAGCCGTTAAATATGTTCCAGACGTAGATATAGACCCAGCCACAGGAGAAAGATACGTCTGTGGCACTACCGCCTTACCTCTATTCATAAGAAGATACAATCAGAATAAACTATATGGCAACTTCACATACGGAGATTATATAGCCAATGAGGACATACAAAATACTTTAAAAGGTTTGGGAGTTGATATAGACAAGTTCTGGTTTCTACTTCTGTTCATCTTTGATTATACATGTGGCACGTGCTTGGATGGAATGAAAGCTACAGGCATTGGAATAGAACAGCTCACCAAATTCACCAAAGCCATAGCTGACAACCATAAGGAGATTAACCAATTTGGAGTAAGTTTTAAGAAACCTATCACTATATCTGTAAAGGTAGAGGGTAAGCATCAGATAGTAATTGATAATGCCAATGCAATAGGTTACTTAGCTACTACCATCGCCAATAACCTAAAAGAGATAGAGGAACACCCTTGGATGCAGAGCCAACAAGTCAGCATAAGCACCCATGCAGAAGAAAAGGAGTCCGTTCAGATATGGCTGTTCTATAAGATGTTCAATGACTTCTTCAATCTATCTCCATATAACAAGCAGTTTAATGTCAGACAGAAGAAAGGAAGCACCATATCACTTAGTAAGACATTGCTCATATCAAAGCTTATCTACTTCACCAAACTATCCAAACATAGTAAATTCTCAGATGATGAAGATGTTTTAAAAGGCTACATCAAGCAATATAAAGACAAGAGAATTGATACTGCGAACAGCATATATTTCTAATAAACATCTGATAATTAATACAGTCCTGCTTCATACCATTAAGAGGGTACATGAAAGCAGGACTTTTTTTCTCTCTTTTAATCCTGCCATTATATCCCATCTTTGCACCGTCAAAACGATAGCGGACGAGCTACCAATTAAGAGGGAAAGTAAAACCACTCATTAATTTCTCTCTTTTAATCAGCCCAGAAGCAAGTAGTTTTGCAACGTAATCAGATAACCAAGTGTACATAGGTTTGAGGGTTACACTAAATGAATAACAACAACTTAAAAGATTAAAACTATGAACGAATTAGTAAATGTAAAAGCTGAGAAAATTAATAATGAAATTGAATCTTTAAATCAGAATGAAATCATGGAAGAAGTAAAAATGACAACCGCAGAGACTAAGTTACAAGCAGTAGAAGAAGCCCGTCAGAATTTGATGAAAGCCAAGAGCGTGCTTGAAGCCAATAAGGATGCAGAAGCCAATATTAAGAAATCTGCACTGGTTAATGTAGGCAAGGCTGAAACTGCATATCTTGAAGCACTTAAAAAGGTAGAACTACCAACTGCTAAAGTAGAATTGTGGAATGAAAGCAAGAACACAAACAAACAGGTAGTCTTTACTAAAGAGGAAAAGGAAATCATCATCGCTACATCTGTTTACAGCATGGCAGTAAGTAAGGTAAACCTTGAATGTGGTAAGGATTTGATAACCAATGAACATTTTGATAAAGTTCCTCTCTACATTACAGAAGCCGCCCTGTTTTACAATGCAGACATTGAGCTGAAAGACCTTAACGGAAACATTGTACCTAAAGGCACTCCCAATGTTTACGTACCTGTTGATACAGCAAACGGATATTGGCAATGGGCAAGCTACCATGAACACAACCTTAATGCCATAGTCAAGGACGACACCAAACTGACCATAGAGAATGTAAGAATTAAAAAGTTTGATTCTTTACAGGAGTTTGGCAAGTACAGAGGAGTGAACAATGTGTTGAGCAGAGGTTTCAATGGATTGGAGAAGGCTGGTAATGCAGCATTAGCCACTCAACAGGAGTTCTTTAACAGAGTGTTCCAAAAGGCATTGGAATTGAAAGCAAACATCAGCGTAATCACCAAATACTATAATTTTGGTAAGACACTAAGTTTGAAAGTCTGGAATAGTGCCATGCAGGGAGTTTGTGAAGCCAAACTTGAAGAATATGACTTGACAATAGGAGATACAATTATCAAGACTTTAAGCGACATGAAGATTTCTAAGGACACTATAAGACATCGCTACATGATTGATGCAATTACCCAGCTTGCCAATTACGCACCGAACGGTGAAAACAAGAAGATTGGGTTGGATGAAACTTTAAGTACCATAAAGACATTGAATGAGAGCAGCATTAAAATTATAAATGAAGTAAAGTCAGACCATGTGAATACCATTTATTCTGAGATGCTTACCCAATATCTAAAGAATCATGGAGTGATTAAAGAAGAACAGGCTGCATAAGCCACTAACAGCAAAGCCCATGTGACAGGTGGGCTTAATTCTTAACCAATTAAATAATAAAACAATGAATCCATATATCATACAATCCAGCTTATATCTAAGCACTATCTACGAAGCAATAATTGCTAAGCAAGAAATACTAAGAGCTAAAATGCAGCAATATAATGATGTCAAGCTCTATCTGTTCAGTTTCATTCTCCCAGAATATAGTTCTAATGAATATATTGCAAATAGCCTCAAACTTTATAATGAGAATGAACTGTTCCCCATTATTATAACTTCCATTACATATAAGGAAGTTAATAATCCAAGAATAGCTTTTAAGAATGAGAATGGAATTATACACTTAGTCCTATGTTTTGAACATGACAAGGAGGATTGACAAAAAGCAGGGAAATGTGAGAGGTTTCCCTGCCTACTTAATACTTCTGAATTGTGATCTTATCATTAGTTCCCCACTCATGAAATTACTATCTTTACAGTACCACAGACAGATAATCCCACCACACAGATTGACGGACTTACAAACTATTCAGAATATCTAAAATGGAAGAATTTACTTATGAGCAGATAAGGACTAAGGCTCTTAAACAAGGAATAAAAGATAACAAGGTTCACATTGGATTGTGGGCTAATCTTAACAACTATCTAAAGACAAGGAGAAAGAAGAATGGAAAGGTTTCTACTTATTATATCTCATTGCAGAAGTTGGCTTATTAACTCAGTAATATTTAAGCTGACACATATCTAAAGTTTGAAATATTGAGATTTCAAACAGGTAGGGCGGCTCTTTCAAATAGGTAGGGTGGAATTTTCATACAGGTAGGCTACTTATAAATACCTATATATAAATACCTATTACCTATAAATACTCTACTTATCATTCGTCTTGCTACGCAAGCCTCATGAATACCAATTTATTAAGATGATGATAATTTATAAACTCAATCTATTCATTATGATTATTCATTTACCCACAGGGTTGGAATTTATCACTCAGAAAGATGCCAAGTCTTATTTTGGCAATCACAGATACAGGAGATTGGTAAAAGAGAACAAGATTTATTTTACTGACTATAATAAACCAGTTGCTAATGACAGGAACAGAATTATCATACAGAAGAATAACTGAAACTATTGCAGGTAAATTAGACTTGCTGGAAGCATACCTATTCTATTGTTTGGCTCTATGCTCTGACTGCTACACAATGGTTTCAAATGTCAAGCAAGAGGCATTGACAGAGTTCTATGGAATAAAGAAAGAAGAACAGATAAGGCAATGGCTACACAAGTTTGAGAGCTTGAATTTGATTCAGATAGACAAACACCCAATTAAAGGTAAATATGGAAGTTTTGACAGATGCAGATATACATTGAATACTGAGCATTATGTCCTTATAAGCAAGAAGTTGTACAGTGAACCCATATCCCGCCAATTAAAAGGATTTCTTGTCTTACTAAAGTGCAAGTGTTTGAACGCTACAAATACCTGTCAATATACCCAGAGTGAATTAGCCAAAGAACTGAACATAAGCCCAAGTTCCATTTCAAGATATTTAAAACAGGCAGAAGATTACGGATATATAAAAAGGAATGATAAAGGAATACACCTTAAAGACAGAAAGATATTCATCATTACCTCTGAATCAACATTTGCATTTGTAAAGAATGTCTATCCCAATGTTCTTACTGATGAAGATATAGCAGAGAGAAAGATTCACAATTATACCAAATAATGTTTCAATAACAGATAGCTGGGATTGTTTATACTGTTTATTAGATGGTACGAATAATCCCCAACCAACCTTAAATCCACTTGACAAGCACCTAATGCCCAAATTCTTTAATAACAAGAAGCATATTAAGAGAATAGATGTTAGAGAATCAATTTGTTTTTTCTTTATTTAGCCCTACATTTGTAGATACATAAAAAGAATATTCATGGAACAACTCTGCTACATACACTTTGAGCTTCTTAATCACAAAACCCAAGAAGGTTATTGGGCTACAGATAAGGGATTACAGGTTAAACACTTGCCAGAAGTTATATCAAAATCTAAAGGGAAAACAGCCACAGGATTTTATAATATACAAACTCAACGGTTCAGATTATTTAGCTACAGTGAACAAGATTGGAATAGTTTGTTCCAAGAATATATATTCCACGATAAGGTTACAGACAAGTTTTACTATCTATACCTTTTAAGAATACTGAATGCAATAAATACATCCAAATTTCAATCAGAAGCATTTAAGAGAGCCATTCACAAACAGCTAACAGACTACCCTACTATACAGGAATGGTTCATAAAAGACCTATATAAATACGTCTCATTCGCATCTCTAAATAAACAAGAGCTTATCCTTCCTATATTGAATGAGTTTGGCTATGACTTTAAAGTAATAGAGCCACGATTACTCACTGATGCAATGGAAATCATTGGTGAATCTTTTACTTATAGGGAATTAGGAATCTTCAACCAATTCAGACTTATATATAGCAAAATTCAGCAATGGAAGAAAGAGAATGATTATCGTCTGATAAATATAACTTCACAAGCACATAATGAAATCATCCAACTAATACTATGGCTCAATGATTTGCATTCGATGGTAAACATGAGCATTATTGAGAAATACTTCTACTATTTAGGAATAAATGTCAGAACGCTTATAATAAGAAAGCTATTTGAAGAACATAGAAATAATAACCACTCAATAAACATTGGTTGGTTGGAAACCCTATTAAACTCCAAACGCAAATTATTAGCAGACTATCAAATTACATTATTTGGTTTAAGACCAGAATTAAATCTATCATTAGAAATACTATTAGATGCCATAAAAAGCTATGCAGATAAAAAGACATTTCTAACCCTTAATGGAGTTATTGACATAGCTATACAGCAATCTGGCAGTCAAAAGATAAAAATAAATTTAGATTCTAAGCGAGTGTTTGACACCTGCAATGGAGGGTTGCGAGTTAATCCAAAGTTTAACGGTTTTCTTCTCGTTGAATACCAAATAGCAACAAATAGCACATTAGCTTTAGATAATTTCAGAGAACACATAGATATTGCAATCAATAGAATGAAAAGTCTAAAGGACTTATCCTATGATGATATTGATTATGCAGGATATTTAATTAACGAACTAAATGATAGCAAAGAAGACTTACCCAAGCTGCTATTTTTCTTAAAAGATAAATACCCTGCCAATTCTTGGAGCATAAAAGATGCAGATGAAATAAGCAAATGCCTCATACCAGAACTTCTAACTATAAACAAGGCAAGATTTACCTTAAACTCCTCTATTGAAACTTTCTCCAATAAAGAGGAAATAAAAGAAAATATCATTAATACCCTAAACGAATGGACTGATTCTGACAGTAAAGAAGAATGGATAATTTCTATTCAAAACAAAGAACTTATCAATAGAATCTTAAAGGGTTTTTATGTCCACAACACAGGTGAGAGCAGCCAACCATTCTTTACTGATTGGAAGGATATTTACAACAATCTCAAAAACAATTTACTCAGACCTACTGATATTTGCTATGGTAATCTGTCTGAGAAGAAGCACCACATCACTAACAAAAATTTTGTCTGGTGTAAACACCAACCATGTTTTAGAACCGCTATTGAACATAAGCAATCATGGAAGGATTACAAACTAACAGATATGCTAAATATTTTAGGACATAATATCATAGAAGATAAAGGGTGTGGCTTTATAGCAAATGGAGAATATAATAAATTCGTTGATATAATGCTTAAAGCTCAAAAGATTGTAGATAGGCTCCAATGCAAAGAATGTGGTCATATTCTATTCCCTGCCAAACGTAGTAAAGGAAACGATTCTAACGAATACACATATTATCATTGTGAAAATGTACAATGTAAGGAATACCATCAAGAAATCTACATTAATCATTGCTTTAATTGCAAAGATGGAATTATTGATTCCAGAGAAAGTAAAAGATGTCCCAATGGATTGTGCATTTGCCCAGAATGTTTAACCTGCTGCTCTAATGATTTTTTTGACAGAATGGCTAATAAATACCTATCCTCTAACAGACTTGTTCCTCAATGGATTAATAATAGGTTAGGAAAAGGACATAAAGACCTACACACATTGTTTTGTCCCAAATGTGGAACAGAGTTTGACGATACGCATACAGAGTGCCCTTCATGCCATTATAAGTGGAAAATTGCTAACTACAAAAGAAGAATATAATATAAGCGGACAACCATACTACTATTTTATCCCCCCTCATGGCTCTTAAATAAAAAGAATGCTTTAGAAATACAGTCTGATAGCTGACAGGAATAAGCATTCTTTTTAATCCAAGAACAGGCACGATGCACTATTGCCACTGCTTACCAATAATTTACTAATGCTCCTCATTTCCTTTGAAAGAATCTTTAGGGAAAGACATAGGACAGCCTAAGATGCAAGCGAAGAAATTCACTTGTGTTTTAGGTTTGTTCTTGTTAAATCCATTCAATCAATAACCATTTAATTCAATTTCATTATGAGAGATTTAGTAATTATGCCAGCTATGGCACAGCGTAGAGAATCATTAAACATAGGTGAGTTTGCAGAAGAAGCAATCATTGTGGAAGAAGTAACAGCACCCAAGAGAGTAAACCATTTCATTGAAGCCAATACACAGGAAGTAACCTTACAGCACCTACAACAAGACTGCATCATTCCAAGTTTTGCATCAATGGAAGAAACCATTAGCCACCAATCCTTTATAGGTGCAGTAGTGGATGCAGCTAAGGATTACTTTCATGGAGAACAGTTTGATATGCCAGAGATTAGAATCTCACACCCTATCAATGGAAGAATCCCAAGTGCATTAGGTAAGAAAGCATCTGAATTGACAGATGAAGAGAAAACTTTGTTCTATCAGAGAATGTGTTTCTGCTTTGAAATTCCATCCATTGTACATGATGAATACGGTAACCGTTTAGCGTTATCCATTGGTGGAGTGAGAGCATATAACGAGATTAACCTGTACAGTAAGAAATCTGTGGAGAGATTTAAAATCTTCATAGGTTTTAGGAATCGTGTGTGCTCGAATTTAATGCTCACTACTGACGGTTTACAGGATAAGGTAGAAGTTCTAAGCGTACAGGAACTATATGCAGCAGCATTGAATCTGTTCCATGCTTACAACCCATCCAAAGACCTGCATCTGTTAAGGACACTTGGGCAGATGTCAATCTCTACAAGCGAGTTCTGCCAGATAATAGGCAGGATGAGATTATATCAAGCTCTTACACCCAACCAACAGAAACGCTTACCTCGTCTATTGTTGGGAGACAGTCAAATTAATGCGGCTTGCAGAGCATTCGTTTCTGATGTGAATTTCAAGAGTACAGGGGACAGCATTACAGGCTGGCAGCTCTTAAACCTGCTCAATGGTTCTGTAAAGTCAAGTTACATAGATAACTTCTTGGAGAGGAATCTTAACTGCACAGAGTTCGTACAAGGCATCCAACGTGCCAAATTAGGAGATAGTGAATACGCTTGGTTCTTGGGCTGAGTGGATTGTTGATTGACAGAGGAAAGGGCAGCTATTCAGTTAGTTGTCCTTTCTTTATTTTATGAACTATTTAAAACTACATAAATTATGGAATTACAAAATTCTCGTGAATACAAAGCTGCACAAGAATTAGAACGTGCGCTTAATGATATGAGTTGGAATCCAAAAAGATTTGCTGAAGGTGTAAGTCACTATCACCGCACCCTACAACAAGAGTTGATGAGAACCATTGTTGCAATCATTAAAATGGTAGGCGATGATAATTATGGCACAGACCTCAGAAATCAAGCATCACATGAATTATGCAAAAATATTATTGACAGTGGTGCATTGGATGATACATATCTGCCTTTTATCTAAGAGGACAGACGGTAATATTCAAAAGGACAGCTATTTTGTTAGGTGTCCTTTTCTATTTATACACTTTACAAATTCTATGACATTATGGATAAATCTAAAATTGAAAATGCTATCAATCATATCACTTCTTTACAAGAGAAATTATGCTACTGTGAGAACAATCTGCAATACATCAAACACTTGCAAGCACTTAAATATTGGCTGCACAAGTTTGATTCATTTTTGGATAGGAACAGTAGGCAGCATGGAGAGTATGCAGCAGTTTATGAGAGCTATTTTCATACTTGCTGTGGATTCTCATTCTACGATAGAGTATGCAATTCAATTCTTGTTTATGAATATGGCGATAGACCATTTTAATACTTGATATTATGGATATAGATTATACTGTTGGAGAAGTGGAACTGTCCTACAAACCAAAATTCAAGAATATATATAAGGTAGGCAGTTCTGAGGACGCATATAAATATTTACTTCCTACATATAAGGAGGGAACTATCTGTTACAAAGAATACTTCAAAGTTCTGTTCCTAAACCAAGCCAGCCAAGTTTTAGGCTACACTCTCATATCAGAGGGAGGAATTACTGAAACTTGTGCTGATGTAAGAGTTATTCTGCAAGCCGCATTGCTCACCAATTCAGTAGCTATCATTCTTGCACATAATCACCCAAGCGGTAATCTGAAACCAAGCAGGCAGGATATGGAGATTACTAAGCAGGTCAAAGAAGCTGCAAGACTAATGAGAATTACAGTTTTAGACCACCTCATATTAACAGATACAGGATATTACAGTTTTGCTGACAAGGGAGAATTATAATAAGGTAGAGGGCACTCAATTTTTAAATTGGGTGTCCTTATCATATTCACTTCTGCTATTAGTGAATGTTCCTTTAGTAATCAGTGAGTTAGTAAATCCAACTCAGAATTAATATTCACTTCTATTCGTTTTATTATAAAACAGAACATTATGTCACTTAAATATTCAAGCACAACGGCAGACTATCTTATATGGTCTGATGCTATGAACCTCATTAGAAAGTTAGCCAAAGACGAGAATTATAAAATCTCACTTCTTATAGCTTTGGGATGCTTCACAGGATTAAGAATATCTGATATTCTATCTCTAAGGTGGAAGCAGATATTAGGTACTGACGAGTTTACAGTAATTGAGCAAAAGACAGGCAAGGTAAGGACTATCAGACTAAACCCACAATTACAACATCATATTAAAGAGTGCTACGAGCATATAAATCCAGTTGGAATCAATGCGCCAATCCTTATCAGTCAGAAAGGCACTATCTTCACGATTCAGAGAATCAATATCATTCTTAAAGAGGTGAAGAAGAAGTACAGGCTAAAGATTAAGAACTTTAGCTGCCATTCTCTTAGAAAGACTTTTGGTAGACAGGTCTATAATATGAACAGCGATAATGCTGAACTTGCTTTAGTAAAGCTGATGGAACTGTTCAACCATAGTTCTGTTGCCATTACTAAAAGATACTTGGGGTTAAGGCAGGAAGAAATCTTACAGACTTATGACTGTTTGAGCTTCTAATAATTGGGACAGGATTATTAAGATACATCTTTATAGTGGTCTGAATGGTTCTGTCCCAAATCTATAAAATATTGAGCTTAGATACATTTAAAGTCCAATCTTGGCAGTTTGGCATTTCAGTCTTATAGAAGTAAGTCAATTCCATAAGTTTACAGAGTTTATAACTATCTCAACTCTTATTAAATATCCCATTCAGACTATGTTTGAGAGCATAGAATTTACTATTAATCCACACTTCATACCTATTAATTTAGAACCTTTCATTATCTTTGCACCAATTCCAATGAACTAATGAGATAGGGAGTTGGAAGGACATATTTAACGAAAGGTGTTATTGAAATTATCTTCTGTTTCTTAGATTCTCGCAAAATTTAAAAACGGTACGAAGATGATAGCAATAGCACCCACACATTTGATATATATTCATCGCTTAGGTGAACTATATACCTTTTGGTGTGGGGCTATTGTTTTATCCGTACCAAAAGGCAATGCGAGAAGCCCAAGAAACAGGATAAGACAAATATAGCTTCCACACCTTTTTTATTTATAATTCATCATAGGAAGCAGGTGAGCGTAAATATCCTAATTATGACTAAAATGCAATATAATGGGGAAGACCCTAAATTATCAGAGTTTTTTGTTATCCTTATAGTTCTGGTAGTAATTGGAATAGCTGCATGGCTATTCTCCTAACAATTAAAAGACATACTATAAATATGTTTACCAGATTATTCTGTTCCAAGAATCATTCAACAGATGATGAAGCATACAATGTTGTTGAGAGCATAGCTAAAGCAAAACAGCTATATAAAGAGCTTATCAAACAAGCTCACCCAGATAAGCATCCCAACAATAAAGATGTAGCAGAGGAGCTAACAGCTATGATTAACAACAACAGATTCAATTACAGAGAACTCTTAAAGATTAAGGATATAGTAAATGATAAATTAGCTTAATATGAACATTGTCGATTTCTTTAAAAACTTACTCAATTCTTTAGTAGGTACTTCATTGGAACGGATGAAGTTAATAAATACCATGAATCAGAATTTTAAAGATAGCTATTGTTGTGGTGAATTAGATAGATTCTGCAAGGTATCTGTAACAATTGGAGATGTAAACTATGCACATGAAATGAGTGCATTCTTTTTAAGAAGTGGATTTAGAATATCAATAGAGAACGATAATAATTTAAAAGATTCTGAAATTAGAGAAATTTCTCAATATATATTATCAAACAAGCCTTTTATTAGGCAGCTAATGACTTTGGGATTTGACACTCTTTTGGTAGGTGGGAAGCACTCTAAAAAAGAGACTCAATATAGTTTAAAGAGTTATACACAATTGGGAGGTTTTTCATTAGAATAATTTATCATGTGGGACATTATAGACATATACTCAATACATATCAGTAGATTGTTCAACAGTTTGCACAATAAAGAACTTATTCAAGGATTAATTGCACAGACATTTACTATTGGTAGAAAAGAAATTAGTAAATGGTACTCTTCTAATAAAGCAATGGAGGAAACAAGAACCATAAAGCTTGAGCATAAGCTTCTTCTTTCTAATGGGAGAATGATAAAGTGCGATACTATATCTTACTATGGGAACAACTTATCTAAACTATTAGTCAGAGAGTTCGATTCTACATATGCCCACATTAAAGAATACAGAAATCAAGTAGAGTTTAGCGGTTCTGCAACGAAGAATGTCGCTCCTTATATTGAACCAGAAGAAAATAAAGGGCAATTAGCTGGAAGAACGATAATTTCTAATTGGGAGGACGATAAGGGCATAAAGAAACAGACTATCATTAAATATAATGATTTAGAGCATATAGTCTTATGCGATGCTTGGTGGAACGGAAAGAGAATAAAGAAAGAGTTTGAATACCAATATGACAGTCATAACAATTGGATAGAATGTAAAGAATACCATGATGGTAACTATGTGAATTTACATTTGTGTCAATATAAGTACAAGTAAACCGCAAATAGATTAATTCAAATGATACGGATAAGCATATTATTAAGTTGCATGATTACAATGATAGCTTGTAACTCTACAAAGCAAAAGGACACTCAAACTTCTACCACCATAGACAGTACTTTACAAGTCAAAGCTACTTCTATCTTAGAAAATAAACTAACTGAACTTAATGCCTTATCTGGGCAAGTTATCATTATGAAAGTTCAGACAGGACATATAAAGGCTATGGTTGGACTTGAAAGGAAAGATGATGCTAACTACCTACCTTGTGAGAACTTCTCCCAAGCACACGAATCAGCACTGATGCACCCTATATCCATATTGGCAGCATTGGAAACAAGAAAGGTGAAACTATCTGATATGGTAGATGTAGGCAATGGAATCTATTCTATACAAGACAGAGAACTGAAAGACCATAATTGGCATAGAGGTGGATATGGTGAAATCTCTATCAAGCAAGGTTTAGCTTCAAGTTCAAACATTGCTGTTTATAAAACAATGGAAAAAGCATTTGGAGATGATGCACAAGCATACTTCAATCTGATAGATAAAATGAGTTATGGTAAACCAGATAGCATCGCAGGAATAGCTAATCTGAAACCTGCATACTTTGTTACTCCTAAAGACAGCGGTTGGAGCGATACAGCCTTTGCATGGTTCTGCATTGGATATAATCAAACTATTACCCCTATACAAATGCTAACCTTTTATAATGCTATTGCTAATAGTGGAAAGATGGTACAGCCTCAACTTTACAAAGACAGTACAACAGTTATCAATCCACAGATAGCAAATCAAGCCAACACTGACAGTCTGAAACAGGCTTTAGAATATGTGGTAACTGATGGCTTAGGACAACCAACCAAGTCTGATAAGGTACAGATTGCAGGTGAGACAGGAACAGTACAACTTGAAGATGGAAGTTATATTGTAGAGTTCTGCGGTTACTTCCCTGCCAATGCTCCCCAATATTCTATCATTGTTTCCATCCATAAAGAGGGGCTACCTGCAAGTGGTAGATTGATGGCAGGTGATGTGTTTAGGCAAATTACAGAATATATTTCTACTTACAATAAATATTTTAATTCAAAATGAGAACATTTAGATTAATTGGAATGACCTTATTAATGGTCATCTTGGCTGTAAACTTTACAGCATGTAGTGATGAAGAAGAAGAACAGACTATCATTGAACAAGCTAACCTTATAGGTAAATGGCAGTCCACTTGGGAGAAGATTCACAAAGTGGAGAATGGTAAAGAAGTAGTAACTTCTGATGAAGCATATACCAATGCCCTATTAGAGTTCAAAGCTGATGGTACTTGCATAGAGAGCCGCGTTGAAGGTGGATATACAGAAACAAGCCGCTGGTCTTTAAAAGACAATAAACTAACCCTCTCTTACAGTGATGGCTATTCTGATGTCCTTACTATCAATGAACTTACAGCTACTAAGTTGGTACTTGCCTTTGAGGACTGGGACAATCTGGACGATGGTAGCTTGGAGTTGGACGACATTACAACAACCACTTACAAGAAAATTGACTAATTGCCAAACTAATTTAAGACAGAGCAGCATTTGAGGGAACTCTTATGCTGCTTCTCTTTTATAGAATGTTCCACAACGCCCCCATTCGCAAGAATATAACAACCAAAGCATTGCTATTAAAAGAGGAATGATTACCTTTGTCTTAAACTCATAATCAAACAAATTATGGAATACATCAACGAATTTCACAAAGAATGGATAGAACGCACTCGTCAATCAATAGCCTCTTGGAGCAAGCGACCTGCATCGCCAGAAGAAGTAAGGAAGCAGCAGGAGAAGCTGAATCAACAGAGGGCTATAAGAGAAGACAAACAGAAGAACTGATAAAGTTTGCCAATGACAATGGTCTATGGATTGACTTATCACACCTCAACATTACTTATATGGATAGAGGTGGTGAGAATGAAGTGTTCCATGATGGTAATGTGTCTGTTGTAAAATTAAACAACTTTGAGTACGCAGGGGATGATTTAGAGAACTTCTTCATCCGCATTGCTGCACACAACAAGTTCTTTGGCAATGTGCCTTATCAAATGATAGGCTTCGCTTATAACAGTCAGCAGGAATTTTGCGCAGTTCTCGTACAACCTTATATATTAGCAGAACGAGAAGCTACGGAAGACGAGATAGCTGCTTATATGCAAGCATTAGGCTTTGAAATGGACTATTACGACGAATACCATAATTCGGATTATGAAGTGTTTGATGCAGTTCCCAATAATGTGCTTTATGGCATAGACGGAGATTTATACTTCATTGACACGCAAATTAGATTACGGTCTTAACTCCATTAGGAGTACTCTCATCTAAAGGGTAACGCATAGGCATTTGCCCATGATGCAGCCCTTTTTGATAATTCGTTCTTTTATTTACTAACAAGGAGTTTACCCATTGCTATTATAGCATTGATTAATAACAGCTTGCAAAGACTTACAGGGATGCTGTGTCGCTGCTTCTTACGGTATGACAGACACTATGGGCCGTATGCACTCAGACGCTCAGTTCGCCGGTTCTTCATCAGTTC
>OBJB01000103.1_pt1 | contig 29948 bp, 28 predicted proteins | sample 1502991 | NCBI WGS metagenome assembly OBJB01 (sample SAMN01828327, study PRJEB22528) | human gut metagenome | isolation source: stool | host: Homo sapiens | place: USA
GTTTGTCAATGACGGACAACTTGCTATTTTTTGATTTTATTTCGAACTCACGTTAAAATAACATCTGAGTTATGATTTGATATTGAAGAAAAAGAGGATGCAAATTAAACTGTGTCAGCAAACAGTAGAATATAATAATATTAAGTTTTGCTGACACAGTTTTTTTAAAAGAACTATCTAACCTACATAAAAATGCTTTTATTTTTCATTTTTACTTCAATTAAATTTACCATTTCTATGAGACTCAATCACATCGCATGGTCTGTGAGTCTCAGCCGCAGACCTTGGCAGCAACCTACTCTCCGGCTATTGCAGTATCATCAGCGCATACAGCCTTAACTTCTCTGTTCGGAATGGGAAGAGGTGATTTCTGTATGCTATAACCGCCGTTGCTCTATTTGTTATCGAATGAACGTTCTAATTCAAGTTCTGGACGTGTAAGATTAATTTCTGTTTTAGAAATATCTTCTTGAGTATATTCAATAGAGGCGTTTTTAGCTCTGGTTTTTGCCCATCGCCTCAAAGCAGATATCTGCTCTTTCATTGTGGTAGACAACGGCACTGTTTTTGAAATCGCATTCATTAGATGCGTTGTCTTAAGTTGGGGATTCTCTGGATTTTCAACATAAGCATCAAACATCGCTTCTTTAATACACTCTTCAATTTCTGCACCATTAAAACCTTCAGTATTATTGGCGAGAGACTCCATAGGGTAATTATTCTTTATCGGGTTTTGACCTTTCTTGTTAAGATGAATGGTAAAGATGTTTTTGCGCTCCTCCTTTGATGGAAGATCAACAAAAAAAATCTCATCAAAACGCCCTTTGCGCAATAATTTTGGAGGAAGTTGATTGATATTGTTGGCTGTAGCAACGACAAAAACAGGAGAAGTCTTTTCTTGCATCCATGTCAGAATAGTTGAAAAGATACGCGAAGTCACACCGCCATCAGTAGATCCACTTGATTGAATACCGCTAAGTCCTTTTTCTATTTCGTCAATCCATAACACACATGGCGCGACTGCTTCTGCAGTTGCTATTGCTTTCCTAATATTATCTTCGCTACTTCCAACTAATCCTTGGAATACTTTGCCAACATCCAAACGTAGTAATGGCATATTCCAGAAAGAGGCTATACTTTTTGCTGTCAAACTCTTGCCGCAACCAGGGACACCAAGCAATAATAAACCTTTAGGCTCTTGCAATCCCCAATCTCTTGCTCTCTTTTGATAAGCTATTTGGCGTTTGAATAGCCAATCCTTCAGAACATCCATACCACCAACATCTTTCAAACTTTCATTTTTGGGAAAGAAATCCAAGATGCCTGATTTGCGAATGATTTGCTCCTTTTCTGCTGAAACTGTATAGGGGGCATTTTCTCCAAGGCTATCTTTAACAGCCGCTAAACAAAATGCAAGGTCTGCTTCCATCGAGGTCATGCCTAATGCTGCATCTACCATTTTGTTTCTCATCTCAACAGAAAGATTCTTCTTAGTTTGTCGTTCTACAACAGCCAAGGTTCGCTCCATGTCTGTTCTATCTGGTAGAGGTATATTAAGAACAGTTACATATTTCTCCAGTTTTGTTGGTAACTTATAAACAGCAGACAAAATAATTGCATGAGTGTTCGTGAATTTTGCATGCTCAGCTATCTTACGGATGTAATACTTGATTTTGTCCTCTTCAATGTAATTGCTCAGATCTTCAAGAATAAAGATATCTTTAATTTCTCTATTCTCATTCTTATAGATATACTTCAAAGTCATTTCTGGCTCATCGTATTCTTCTCCTTTATACAAAGAGCCTTCTGGGGTCTTCTCCATCAAGCCCTCTACGCAATTCCAAGTATAGATACGCACCTTCTTATTATCTGTGCGTAAAAGGTCTGCAATTCCCTCTATTTTCTGTTTTGTCCTGTCATATTCAAAACTATTCAGATAAAACACGGGGTAATATGCAGATAGCATATCCTTGATTTTTGTATAAATTGATTCCATGGCTATTTCTGTTCAATAGTTTGAATATTTACTCGGCGAGGCTTAAACTTTCCTGCATACTTCGCAGGTATAGGTTTCTTTGTCATCACACGCTTGTTTCCTAACAGCTGTTCCAAAACATCCATTGCGTCATGAGCACGCTCATTGACATCGTTAGGCAAATAGTCGGAATCTGTTACTATCGTGCCATCTTTAAGGATGGTGAACTTTATTTGCGCAACAGGTTCCGTCTCATTTTTATCTTTAGAGCGTCCAACCATATAGAAGCTATATACTTCTTCTGAGTTTGGTGTGAAATGTTCATTCTCCTTGTAATTAAACCCTTTCTTCTTAAACTCTTGAATTAATGAGTTCTTTGCATATGTGGCATTTAATGCGTAGAATTGCTCTTGAAGTTCTAATACCTTTTGGGTGGCATTAGGCATATAATACGTGTTGTAAGTGACTTCATTTGTTGTAAGGTTCAACTTTAATGCAAACTCACCATATAGGCGAGATTTCTGCTTAGCATCTGAAACTGTTAGTATGTTATCGTGGATGGTGTATTGCCACCCCAAAGCATCGCATGCGGACTTTAATACGTCCACATGCATTACCTGAGGGTTACGCACAAATCTTGATGATTCGAATCTTGACATGTTATGATAACTTCTTTACTATTTCTTGTATATTGTTTTGATTCACTTGAGTTAAGCGTTGCTGTGTTCGCTTTTGCTTTGCAGTAAATTCTTCCTTGTGATTGAAAAGAGTAGGATACCTAAACAAATAACTGCTAATACCAATTGATAAATCAAAAGCATTATCTCTGTTACGTGAAGGCATGACTGTAAGCATTTCCATTAGTTTGACGAGTTCATCATCTTGAATTATAGCAAGCAGTTTGTCATTCATAGGAGTCTTCTTTATCTCCTGATTAATGAATGCCTGACTAAGTCTTGCTAAATACAAAGATAGACCGTTTTTAGTTGCTTCTGGATCTTCACTAAGAATATCACTTTGCTGCACAGCACCTATTGTTCTTGGACTTGTTTGTCTTTGCTGAGGATTATTTCCCTTAAAGCCTTCCTTTCTTCCTGGGAAAATTTTCTGTTCTTTGACGTGTTCAAGCAACTGTTTGTTGTTGGAAAGAAGCTCAGCCAGTGACGGATCATCAACGGAATTTGTGTTCATGTCCTTCTCAATGATATCCAACTCTTTCTTTAGCTCTATCTTTTTCTTGCTATTAACACCTATGGTATTGGCAAGAGCTACGAGTTGCTGTCCAATTGTAGTCAAACGCTTACGTATAGATGAAACAATACCTTGATACTTCTTTTCTTCTAACAGTTCAACTATAGGGAGGTAGTATCTGTTGCGGACTGAACTACATTCTGCTTTTTTTGTCCGTAGTTAGTTGACGGTGTTGAAGAAAGTAAAGAAATGCTGGGATTTCCGTGATTAGTTTTTGAAGAAAACTCGTATCGTCATTTTTTGAGAGGATTAATTTTTCGCACCCAATAACGTGTTTCTCCCGGTTCTATAAGAACAGGAGTATCTTCATTATTGGAACACATAATGAATTTACCAAAAAATTGCACTTCACAGAGGTCTTTACCCTTTGCTTCAATCTTGTATACACTTGCCGATGCAGCATATTTACATCACTGATTATCAGTGACTATTCATTTTAATCGGTACAACCTCTGTTTTTACAAGTACACAGAATGTAGGGACAAATGCAAATCGTTGTGTTTCATTACTTTGCATATATGTGTTGTACCGCCTCTTTTCAGCCCTTTTGTGGAATGTTTGCTATCAGATACAAGGTATTGAGTGATAGGGCATTTTCGCAGGTATGTTACAGAACGCTTGTTTGAATGCAAAGGTAGTGGTTTTCTTTGGATTTCTGTGGTTTACGGTATGTTTTTCTTTCCAAGAGGGTGCTTAATGATAGGAAATAGGTCCTAAGACCAGAAAACTTTGTAGGATTTATATTTGATTCGTTGGGAAAAGTGTAATGAATCAGATTTATTCGCTTGAAAAAGTGTAATTGCCTCCGTTTGTTCACAATAGAAAATGTTTGTATGCCCTAATGAACACTTGTATTCCGCCAACAACTATTATATCCTATCGGGTATAATCCTGCTTATTATATCAATATTATACCCGAAACAGTATAAATCAATATATTCGACAGAACTCCATGATATCGAGCATTTGATATAGTATTTCGTCAATGGCAGAATGCCAACTTTGATGAAAATGACCATAGTACCAATGGTTTATCGGATGATTGTCAGTTTTGAGATGGTGCAGAAGCATATCCATCGTTTTCCGTTCACATTGTATATCCTCAATCAATGAAGGGTCGCTCTCTGTCCATTGGTTAAGATTGTTTTTTGAGAATAGCTCACAATGTGAAGGTGCTGTATGTGTGACAACTGTATCAATCAGGAAGCTAGTACGGATGGCATTCATCTTATCTGAATCGTAAACAGGAACTTCGTTCTGCCAATATAAATTGCGAGAAATATTGTTTTCTAACGAATCATTGAGATGAAGTCTGTATTTTCGTTTATTCCATTCATTTATGCGATAGATACGGTCAATAGAGATAGCTCCACCGACACAAAGGATAGTATGATTACAGGCTTGTAGAATGGCATAATCGGGAACGGAAATGAAGCGTTTGAAGTTGAACAATGAGCCATCGAAATAAGCAGGATTATCATGATTACCGCGCACAAACACAATCCAATTGTTGGCTTGGTTCATTCGCTTGACATTTCGTCTAACCATCTGCTCATAATACTCTTTCTTTTCGAAGCCAAAGCCACAATCCCCGGCTACAATTAGCAAAGTGTCCGTAAGCTGATATTGGATACAGAGCTTGAACACCAACTGATTAAAGTCTCCATGAATGTCACCGGAGACAATAATTGTCTTGGCTTCGGGAAAAGATAGTGAGAATATGCCGTTATGATTCATCTTTTTTATAGTATTCATCAATCGAACGGCCTACTTCGTCCATTGAAATTTCTCCTTCGATATGCTTACGGGCAGTTTCGATAAGGAAGTTAGACACGCGCAGATTGTCAACGTCTTGTAATCCTATAGATGTTCTCCACAATTTGGCTCGTTCACGCTTTTCCAAATCTTCGCTATTTAGGTATTCTTCAAATACGTTCATATAATGTTTTGTTAGATGCTATTCGCATGAAATCACTCAAAATATTTCCTTAAATAATCTTCCTGATATTCATTAAGTTCTTTGAATTGTGAGTGACGATTGATACCTATTTCTTCAAGAGTGTCTAATGATAAAGCATCTCCCATATACATTGCTGCTGTTGGAATGAGTTTATAACAATCGTTATCTGCCTTAAATGGAGTAATCCAACAAGAACTGTCTTCACGAATACAACTAATGTCAACCACTTCAAGACGAAAGCGTATTTGATAATGACCTTTACCTATGAGGTAAAGATAACATATATCTCCAACTTGTAGATTTTTGTTACGAGCCTTTTTCCAGTAAGCACATCCCAGTGTCTGAATACTCTTTACATGGTCAATCATGCTCTCTTTTCCTTTTAGTAAAAATATTCGTATCGATTTCATAACTGTTAATAATCTATTGTAGTTATACTATAGCATTTATTAGTTTTAGAAAATTTGAGTAAATAAGATCTTCAGTCAATCCAATATTTGAAATAGCATTGAGAATATTGGAATGTTTATTAAATGGAGCGTCTGTTTCTGTTAATATTCGATTTGGAGGAATTTTGCTTATAATTTTTCTACCAGAAATAGATGTTGTCATTGCTTCATTGATTGAAAAATAGTAACCAGCATTTATAATCTTCTCAATTAAACTTAGAGGCCCTGAATACCAATGAAATATCGCATTCTTTATTCTATATTCCTGCAATAGTTCAAAAACTTCTTTTTCGGCTTTACGTGAGTGGACACTCACTATCTTATTTTTATCTTTTATAAGACTTAACACATACCGAAAAGCATATATCTGTTTTTCCTTTGAATCAACAAAGTCTTTTGAAAAGTCTAAACCGATTTCGCCGATATACGATGTCTTATTAACTTGTTTGCTGAATGAAGCTAGTTCTTTGCTTGATTCTACAGCTAATTGAGGATGAAAACCCAACGCCAATCTTATATGTCGGAAATTTCGAACATGAGCATAACCCATTTGGAAATGACTTGGCAAATTAGTCATTCCTATGATTATATCACCTTTGTTTTCTGCGCTTTGTATGTATTGCTCAGGATTTTGCATCATATCAAAGTGGCAATGCGTGTCTATTATCATATCCAGCCCATGTAGTTATTTATAGCGGAATTGTTATCTGCCTGCAACATTCTTATCAACTCTGCTCGTGTTCTAACAACCAAATCAACATATTCATCAATATCTGAAAAATCCGTCATACCAGCAATGTGCAATTCACGCTTAATTTCATTTCGTGTAATATCCTTCTTTAAAAAGTCTAACATCGCGAAGAAATCCTGCGATACTTTATCTTTTTTCTTATCAAACAGCGTAATGAAACGATTACCATATGTCGTATTGTCTATTTCTCCAACTAGAGAAGCTTTCCTATACATGCAGGGCATACAATGGCCGCAATGAGTAGCCTGTCTGTTGTCGTACATGTGTTGATGCATATTACGCTTTCCGCATGAATTTGAATCGGCTACTATCTGTAATAAAAACTCCTTGTTTGAACAGCTTTGAACCATCTCTCCTTTAGTCATTTTCTCATAAGGATTAACCAAGTTTGGATATAGTCCTAGAACATTGATTAACACCTGTAACTGTTTAAGAAAAATAGGATGTGTTGTCCTTGTACTGCAAGATGCCCTTCTAGAAGGAGAAAGAGGGAAATTTAGTGAAACAGAACCGTTTTCAGGAATAGTTATATTGCATTTGGCATAGGATGCTACTATTTGTGCTATTGCTATAAACATTAATGATCTAGAACGGCAAGATGTTTCCTTAGAAATGCTAGGTTCGATTAAAATTGCAGGTAAGTGTAAATATCTCCCCGCAAATTTCTTTCTGAATTGTAACTCTATCTTTTCTTGATCACTTTTAGGGCCTGTCATGTTACTATCATAATGCGATGCTAAGAAAATTTTACCATCTGGATTATTGGTCATATAGTCAATAGCACCAATTAACGAATCAAGTCCCCCTGAAAATAGAGATACACCAGTTATGCCATCAAAATATGCACTTTGTTCATATGCTATAGGTGGGATAGATGCTGTTCCCACAAAGTTGCAATCCCAAAAATCACCCGTCAAAAACGAAAGCAATTTATTGATTAAATCGCGATATTGTAATAATGCCTCATATTCTGGGATATGTATTTCTACTTCAAATTCTCTTGACCATCCATCAACAGAATAGCGTTTACGTTCAACGCTTCTGTCAATAGCATATACTATTGCAGAAAGATACAATAGGCTAAAAGAAGCATTAGGAATCTTACCAAGAAAATAAGCTAAAGGATGCAACTGTATGATGGCTGAAGTCTTTATTATATTTCCATTAGGTAATGTAATATCTATGTCGATAGTCAATCTTTTATCCTTTTTGGAAAGTGTGCTAATGCGATATGATGTGGTTCTAATCTTCATTTTTTGCTAATATATAAAGTATTCTATTAAATTCTATTTTAATAAAACTCTTGCCATCTTCTGAACTCCAATCAACAGCAGTTACAGAGCGACCATTTTTTCCAGTCTTAATGTCATCTATAATTTGCTCTTTTATCTCAGACATAGTTGCGGACATGGTTTCTGTACCTTTTTCTTGTTCAAGTTTTTCTGCAAAGCTTTGAGAAAGATAACTGTAGATGTAAACTCCAAAGAATTCATCAAGTAGATTTTTAATTTCATCCGAGCCAACAATATTGTTCATGATTTCTTCAAAACTTGAAGGATCATCTCCCATGCGGTTCTCCAATAAGTCCATTATATGTTCCAATGCTTCATTTGCAGCGGTATCATCTAACCCTGTTACGCCATTATCTATGTATTTTCTAATAACATCCAGAATATCACGACATGACATTCCTTCCAAAGAAAGAACTCCATTTTGTTGGAGCCATGACGACAATCCATTATTTACAATTTCTTGAAATGTGCTGGTCAGTCCCCCTGCTACTACAATTCCAGCATATCCAAACGCACGAGATTGACCATTACTAACCTTCGCTCTTCCTCCTGATGCTCGAAGTAAATTCCGAACAGCGTGATGATAGTTGTTACTTATTCGACTGCCGATTATGCTTTGCCTTTTTGACTTTTGCTGAGGAGTCATATTGGCTGGTGGATTGTTGTCAAGCATATCTGACTCGACAACACCATTAGCGACTCCTGTTATTGATGAAGATACACTTCCCCAATTAGGTTGTCCTGCAACCCCTAACTTATGTCTATGCGATGTTCCCATTGTCAACTTTTAATTGAATTCATCAATCGATTATTTCGTTCAATGAGCGTAATTAGTTTTTTGTCACTTCCGTATTTGTCTAGAATATCCTTGAATTTGCTTCCTAATGAGAATGGAATCTTACTCGTATCTATCCTTGAAAGTATTTCCAAGAAACTCTCATACGCCCCTGCTATATCATTTAATATGCAATCGTAATAAACCCCATATGCATTCTTATCCGTCACTGATGTTAATAATTTTGCATCTAAAAGAGTGAAAATATCTTTTATACCTTCTGACGACAATCCTGTAATTTCTGTTTTACACATATTTTTTCTTATACTATCAGAATCCGCATTGTAAATCTTGTTGAATACATTCTTTACATGCGGTGGAATCAAGGCAACTCCACTCATTTGATCTACTAGATTGTCACGAGAAACCCAAAATAATTCACGCATATCTACTTGGCTAAACTTCGGTTCTGATGCAAATATCTGTTTTAGTTCTAAAGAATTCCATTCCTTATATTCACCAAAATCTTTATTGCCAGCATCAACAATAGCTTCAAGTGCTAGAATTTCCTTTGGTGTGTCATGACTTGACATTGTCCAAGAATTCAATTGTATAAAACGGTCTAAAGAGTTTTGTTCTATAAGCATCAGTTTGAGGAGCGCGAAACGATTCTTTTCATTATTCAGCCCCGACCTCGAAAGAAGGCTGAACCTAACTTCGAAGGCATTTAAAAACCTTTTTATTAAACGTGGATTCCACCTAAGAGAATTTCCGATTATTGTTGCAAAGTGAGAAACGAAACCTATTGTTGATGATAAATCATGAGTATTGTCACCTGAAAGAACGTTCTTAATCTTATCCCAACCATATTTCTCAAATTTGTTTTGGCTCACAAATAAGGCGAAGTCTTCTTGTATTTTTAAGAAATTACTTTCATCAAGGATTGATTGACAAAACAATAATGTCACATATGTTTCAACTTCTTTGGGACTAAGTTTTGGCAAGGTGTAGGGCAATTGTATAAACTTTTCCATATATGCCTCGCCAAGATTGTCATGAGGCCTGTCTTCCTTTGATGCTTCTATAAGGGTTTTATATTCGCTTTTAATTGCATTAGACACAATGTATTGGTCTGCTGCTATAACAAATGCTGTCTTGGGAACATTGAGGAATAACTTGATAGCTTCTAGGTTGTCAATGATATGTCGAGGCAAACATCTATCAAGGTCATCAATCAAAATGACTATTTGTCCTTGCTTACTTTTATTTATCAATGCTTCAAAGTCTGTCCTAAATTCTCGGACAGCTTTATATTTCTTTTCATCGTTTTCCGAATTAATAGCATTCTGAAGAAACTCTTCTGCCTTATCTCCTGTTAAAAGATCAACAAGATATTCTTTATTTTCTCGGAACGCAGAAATTAAAGTAGGTATAATAGATACCCCTCCTGTCATAACTGCAGAAGCTACGGGAAGCGCAGCTTTTGTAGTAACCTTCAAAGCGCGCATCCAAGTAATGGATTTTTTTAAGTCCTGCAAAAGCTTCCTTCACAGCCTTAAAAGCTCCTTCTGTATCGTCTTTGACTTTTGCAAAAATTTTTTCATTATTCTCTAAAGCATCAACTATGCCTTGAATAAGAGACATCTTTGCATCGTCAAAACTTTCGAAAGACCATCCGTCAAAATAAACTACAACAGTGTTATCGTCCTTCTCCAATTGTTCTTGAAGAATCTTTAAAATGCTTGATTTTCCTGAACCCCAATCTCCATATAAACCAACCGTAATTGGCAAGTTCTTGGGGTTTGTTACAACGTCTTTAAGCAATGACGCGTGTATCGAATAACCTAATAGGTCTTTTGAAGTTTCAATATCTGACCACATAATCTAACTATCTTTGACGACAAAAGTACAAAAATAATCCCGATTATTGAATATAATTCACTATATTTGCACTATAAAATCGTATTAAAGAATGAAATTGAATAGGATAAAGGCTGTTTTATCTGAAAAAGGTATTTCTCAGACATGGTTGGCAAAGAAACTCGATAAGAGTTTCAGTATGGTAAATGCTTATGCTTGTAATAGGATTCAACCAAATTTAGAGACCTTGCAACAGATAGCAGAGATATTGCAGGTCGATTTGAAGGATTTGATAACCGACAAAAAGGATAGGTGATATGAAACAGTTTTCGGAAGCGACACGGGTGCAGATGCCTGCAATGGTTCACCTCACCCGAATAGGGTATACATATTTCGGTAAGTTAAGCGAAGATAAGAATGGCACGGTCTATGACGGTGACACGAATATTCTTTTGCAGGTATTTGAACAGCAGTTTAAGAATCTGAATCCCGGACATGAGGGAGAGTTTCTTCAAGTTTTGAAAGATATTCGTAAGGAACTGAACGATGATGACCTCGGTCGAGGCTTTTATAACCGTCTCAAAGCTGTTTCGCCTGTAAAGCTGATAGACTTTGATAACATTGGGAATAATACGTTCCATTTCACAGCCGAATTTACCTGTAAGAACGGACAAGACGAATTTCGTCCTGACATTACTTTATTCGTAAACGGATTGCCACTTTGCTTTGTAGAAGTGAAGAAACCCAACAATCAGGGTGGTATGTTGGCGGAGAGCGCACGAATGAATAAAGAACGCTTCCCGAATAAAAAGTTTCGCCGCTTCATCAACATTACGCAGTTAATGATATTCAGCAATAATATGGAATATGATGCGTTGGGCGGTATCGTACCTATACAAGGGGCTTTCTATTGTACTGGGGCACGTTCATACGCACCATTCAATTGCTTCCGTGAAGAAAATTTAAGCAGTCAGAAAATAGCACCGTTCCATCGTGACTATCCGTATAAGGAGATTGACAAGACGGTGGAAAAACAGATATTGTCTGATTATAATTGCCAAGTTATTCATACAAGTCCCGAGTACCAGACAAATCTCGGTTTCAACACCCCTACAAACAGAATCCTAACATCCATGTGTTCACCTGAACGGTTGTTGTATATCATTAGATATGGTATTGCCTATGTCCGTATGGAGCGTGAGGTGGATGGAAAGATAGAATCTACCGACCAAAAGCATATCATGCGTTACCAACAATTGTTTGCATCGTTAGCTATTCGCCAAAAACTGGCAGAGAGAGTGAAATCTGGCGTAGTTTGGCATACACAAGGGAGTGGTAAAACTGCCTTGTCATATTATCTGACCTATATTCTCAACGATTTCTATTCCAAACAGAATAAGGTCGCCAAATTCTATTTCATAGTTGACCGTCTTGATTTGTTGGAACAAGCTACACAAGAGTTTGAAGCTCGTGGATTGGTAGTATCGACAGCGAATTCAAGGACTGAATTGATGGCGCAATTCCGTAGTAATCAAGCACAGCAGGGGGTAAGTGGTCAGGCTGAAATAACGGTAGTAAATATACAACGATTTGCGGAAGATAAAGAAAAAGTATGTATCAACGACTATGCTACCAACCTTCAACGTATCTTTATTCTTGACGAAGCACATCGTGGTTATAAACCCGGTGGCTGCTTTCTTGCCAATCTCTTTGATGCCGACACCGATGCGGTTAAAATCGCACTTACAGGTACACCATTGTTAAAGGAGGAACGTGCCAGTTGCAAGGTGTTCGGAAACTATTTGCATACCTATTATTACGATAAATCCATTGCGGATGGCTACACGCTGAAAATCATACGTGAAGATATTGAAACATCCTATAAGGAACGTCTTTCGGATGTGTATGACAAATTAGAGACATTAGTACAGAAGAAAGACATCCGTAAATCGGAAATCATAGAGCATCCGAGCTATGTAAACGAGCTGGCTCGTTATATCATGATGGATTTGAAAGAATTTCGAAAGATACAAGGAGATGATACTTTAGGAGGTATGGTTATCTGCGAAACCAGCGAACAGGCAAGGCGGCTTTATGATGTATTTCAAGAAGAATGGCAGAAGTATCAGCCGAAGCCCATCAAGATAAAACTTTCCGATGGTTCGTATGTAGTGGGTGAACCGGAAGTGGATTACAATTCAAAATACAGACCGCTGAAAGCCGGAATCATTCTTCACGATACGGATGACAAGGAAACTCGCAAGCAGATAGTCAAGGACTTCAAGAAAAATATGACAGTGGATATTCTCATTGTCTTCAATATGCTTTTGACTGGTTTTGATGCACCTCGTTTGAAGCGTTTATACTTTGGTCGTAAATTGAAAGACCATAATTTACTTCAAGCTATAACCCGTGTAAACCGTCCTTATCCGGGAATGCGTTACGGCTTTGTCATTGATTTTGCTGATATTAAACGTAATTTTCAGGAAACGAACGAAGCCTATTTGCAAGAGTTGAACCGTTTTAACGATGTGGATGAAACAGGAGAAGAGGCTGTTACCGATACATTTACCCAAGTCATAGAGGATAAAGAAGAGATTTTGAAGCAAATGAAAAAGGTGCGTCAGACTCTTTTTGATTATTCCTATGACAACGCAGAAGAGTTTTCTTCTGAAATTTCAACGGAAGAGGATAAGGCTGTTTTGCTTGACTTGAAACAGGCGTTGGAATCAGCTAAGAACATGACGAACATCGTGCGCACTTTTGGCGATGAGGAAATGAAAGAGCAGTTTGCCAAACTTGAAATTACCAAGCTGCCGCAACTGCTATCTGAAGTGCAAAGGCGCATTGGCATTATCAATCAAAAGGAGGCTTTCAGCATAGGTGATGAGACTAAAATGCTTATCAATGAGGCGATGATGGATATAGAGTTCACTTTTTCCAAAATAGGTCAGGAAGAATTACGAATAGTGGGCGGTAAAGAGGCTATTATGGAAAGATGGCAACGTACGATTACTTCATTCACGCAGAACTTCGATCAGGATGATCCGGAGTTCATTTCGTTGCGTGATGCTTTTATGGAGCGGTTTAAAGAACATGGATTTGTGATTGATTCCATTGCTAAGTTTAATGAGGAAACTCAAGCTTTGGATGAAATCATCGGTCGGCTGCAAGACTTACAAAAACGCAATAATGTCTTGTTGAAAAAGTACAAGGGCGATGAAAAATTTGCCCGTGTACACAAGCGTATTCGTGAAGTGAATAAGCAGAGGGAAGATAAGGGACAGAAGCCTATGTTCTCTTTCCTGGACGAAGAAATCGCTGCCATTCTCAATATCATCAAAGAGGATGTGGATGCCAAAGTGTACGACCGTAACGATATTCTGAAAAAGGATGCCTATTTCGGACGCACGGTAATGGCTCTTATCAATGGATGTCTGTTCCATTTCCCACAAATAAAGCCCGAAATGGAGGATTACAAATTTATTCAGACACGCATTTCACAACAGTATATCAACCAATATAACGCCACTTACGGCATTGCATAAAAATTATGTCAGATATTAAAGAAAAAACATTAAGGCTCATTGACGGACTTAAAGCCACCTGCCAATCATACGGTATGGGAAACGATGGTAACGAATATAAGATTATCACTCAGGTATTTCTCTATAAATTCCTGAATGACAAATTCGGTTATGAATTAAAAAATGCGAAAAGTGAAATAGCAAAGAAACTGACCGGGGATGTAAAATGGGAAACGGCATACGAGAATCTTTCTGATGATGAACGTATGCTTATTCAGAGTGCCATCTCTCCAGATGTTCCGATGCTTGAACCTTACCATCTGATAGCCCACCTGTGGAACCAGCAGGGGAAAGGTGATTTTGATACCATCTTCGATTCCACCATGACGGACATTGCAGAGTTGAATGCGGATATATTTTCCACACAGACCACAGCCAATACGAAGATTCCATTGTTCGAGGCTTTGACACCGTTTGTGACCGATTCGGCACAACGTGCGCCCTTCGCCCGTGCTCTGGTGGATAAACTCGTGAATTTCTCCTTTGAAGAAGCGTTTGCACAGAATTACGATTTCTTCTCCAGCATCTTTGAGTATTTGATTAAGGACTATAATACTGCTGGAGGTGGAAAATATGCGGAGTATTACACGCCTCATGCCATAGCAACGATTATGGCTCGTCTGTTAGTGGGGGATAATGCTGATTTGCATAGCATGGAATGTTATGACCCCTCGGCAGGAACTGGTACGCTTCTGATGGCACTTAGTCATCAAATAGGCGAAGAACGCTGTACCATCTTTTCGCAAGATATTTCCCAGCGGAGCAACAAAATGTTGAAACTTAATCTGCTGCTTAACGGACTTGTGTCTTCGCTTGATAATGCTATTCAAGGTGACACGCTTGTAAGCCCATACCACAAGAGCGATGACGGGCAGCAGTTGCGCCAGTTTGATTTCGTGGTGAGCAATCCTCCTTTCAAGATGGACTTCTCGGACACTCGTGAGAAGATAGCCGCCATGCCAGCCCGTTTTTGGGCAGGAGTCCCAAATGTACCCGCCAAAAAGAAAGAGTCAATGGCGATATACACCTGTTTCATTCAGCACGTTATCAATTCGCTGAAAAAGACAGGCAAGGGTGCAATTGTCATTCCTACAGGTTTTATCACGGCTAAAAGTGGTATTGAGAACAAAATACTTCATACAATTGTAGATGACAAAATAGTCTATGGTTGCGTTTCTATGCCCAGCAACGTTTTTGCCAATACAGGTACGAATGTCAGTGTGCTGTTCTTTGATAAGTCTGCAACTTCCGAAAAGGTGATTCTGATTGATGCCAGCAAATTGGGCGAGGAATACAAGGATGCCAACGGACTGAAAAAGGTGCGTCTGAACGATGCCGAGATAGAAAAGATTGTCGGCACATTCCAGCGGAAAGAAGCCGTGGATGATTTCTCAGTCGCTGTGACCTACGATGAAATAAAGGAAAAAGGATATTCTCTTTCTGCAGGACAGTATTTCGACATTAAGATTGATTATGTGGATATTACGGAAGAAGAGTTCAATGCTCGTATGGCAAATTACAAACAGACGCTTGCCAGACAGTTTGCCGAGAGCCATCGTCTGGAAGAGGAAATTATGAAACAGTTGGATGCTTTGCAATTCAACGAAAATGTAGGAAACAATGAGTAACGAAATACAGTTTATATTATATAATCTTCCCGATAATGATGGAAAGGTGCAGGTGGTTATAAAAGACGAGACGATTTGGTGTACGCAAAAGGCTATGGCAGAGCTTTTCGGTATTGATAAATCAGGTATTAGCCGCCACATAGCCAATATATTTAAAGAGGAAGAATTACAGCAAGACACGACGGTTGCAAAAATTGCAACCGTCGTAAATCGAGGCATACGAGGTGAGGTTGAAGAGTTGGTTGATTTCTATAATCTTGATATGATTATTGCTGTTGGCTATCGTGTATCTTCTCCAAAAGCTACCAAGTTCCGTCAGTGGGCTACCAAGATTCTGAATGAGTATATCAAGAAAGGCTTTGTACTTGACGATGAACGCTTAAAACAGGGAACGGCAGTATTCGGAAAAGACTATTTCCGTGAATTGCTTGAAAGAGTACGTTCCATCCGTACCAGTGAACGGCGTATTTGGCAACAGATTACCGACATCTATGCAGAGTGCAGTATTGACTATGACAAGAACTCGCCTACCACACACGATTTCTATGCCATGATACAGAATCGCTTTCATTATGCCATTACAGGGCAAACGGCAGCAGAAATCATCTACACTAAGGCAGATCATACCCAAGAACACATGGGGCTGACCACATGGAAGAATGCTCCCGATGGGCGTATCTTGAAATCGGATGTGTCAATAGCCAAGAACTATTTGCAGGAAAATGAAATCCGTCGGTTGGAACGTGCAGTAACAGGATATTTCGACTATATAGAAGACCTTATAGAGCGTGAAAACACGTTCAATATGGAGCAGTTTGCTGCCAGTGTCAACGAGTTTTTAGCCTTCCGCAAATATCAGATATTGCCGGATAAAGGACGAATATCTGCGGCACAAGCCAAGACAAAGGCAGAAAGCGAATACGATATTTTTAATAAAACCCAACGTATTGATTCTGACTTTGATAAAGAAGTTAGGGGGATGTTGGGTGAAAAGTCATAAGATGAAGTGATGGAATTGAAAAAATATAAATTGGGAGAAATACTTGATGTTACAAGAGGGGCAAGTCTCAGTGGCGAGTTTTACGCCACTGAGGGAAAATACATCCGTTTGACTTGCGGCAACTTCGACTATCAGAATAATTGCTTCAAGGAAAACAAGTCAAAAGACAACCTATACTACATCGGTGATTTCAAACCGGAGTTTTTAATGGAAGAAGGGGATATTATTACCCCTCTGACCGAACAGGCTATTGGTCTGCTTGGCTCTACTGCCATTATCCCCGAGAGCGGTAAATATATTCAAAGTCAAGATGTGGCAAAGATTATTTGTAAAGAAGAACTGTTAGACAAGGATTTCGCTTTCTATCTCATATCTTCTACTTTAGTCAAACAACAATTAAGTGCTGCTGCCCAACAAACCAAAATTCGTCATACTTCGCCTGATAAAATCAGGGATTGTATCGTGTGGATTCCTGAATTAACTGAGCAGAAACGTATTGGCAAGCTGCTTCGTAGTCTCGATCGTAAGATTGAACTTAATCGAGCGATAAATCAGAATTTAGAGGCGATGGCAAAGCAACTCTACGATTACTGGTTTGTGCAGTTTGACTTTCCGAATGAGGAGGGTAAGCCATATAAATCAAGTGGCGGCAAGATGGTTTGGAATGAGAAACTAAAGCGAGAGATTCCGGAAGGATGGAAAGATATTACGCTTAATGCCTTTATAGATAAAAATAAAGGCGGAGATTGGGGATATGATACACCCAAGGATGGGACAATAAAAGTAGGTTGTGTCCGTGGAGCTGATATAATTAAACTGAATGATGTACCTACAAGACATATTACATCGAAACATTCTGATCGACTTTTAGAAGATGGAGATATTGTGATTGAAATTTCCGGTGGTAGTCCAGTACAAGCAACGGGTAGAGTTGCATTGATAACAAAAGGAGTAATCGAAAGAAATGAAGGAGCCTTAGTGTGCTCTAATTTTTGTCAGTCATTTAGTATGAAGAAACGAACGTATTCTGAGTATTTTTACTACCTATGGCGAAACCTCTATGATAATGATAACATGTTTAATTTTGAAGGTAAAACCTCTGGTATTAAAAACTTTCAGACAGATGTATTCTTAGCAAATCATTGGTTTGAAGCTCAAGAACAGCTCATTGAAGAATTTCATGTTATTGTTTCGCAATATCATTTAATGATTGATCAAAATATAAGTAAGAATAACATTTTAATTAAGCAGCGAGACGAACTTCTACCGCTCTTAATGAACGGTCAGGTGACGGTAAATTCTGATTTATCGGTATATAAGAAAAGGAGAGGAAAAGTCCCCTCCTCAATTCTAAACGATGTGTCAGACATTTAAGTCTTTAATCGGCAATCCATAATTGTTTTGGTCAAAGATTCCTCGATAGATGAGCTTTAAACCGAGTGTCTGATAATACTTGTAGTTATCACCTTCGGTACAGAGGTATTTGTAACCGTAGCGTGGCATGTACTCCTTGAAGAAGCGAGCCAAATCTTTCAGGCTTTCTTCTTGGTTCTTCTTGAAGTTACTGCGCACAATGATGATAGACCAGTCGGGGAAATTGCCTCTTCCACAACTATACTCCCAGAAGCGGATGTAGCAGTCCAGATCACGTTCACTGATGTTCACACAAAAGCCATTGGTATTTTGCATCACGCTACAACTGTTTCTGTAGCCGAACTTCTCACACAAGTAGAGATTGAAATCAAGAATCAAATCTTCCATAAATAATTGAATTTAAAGTGTTAATAATAAGTGGATTATAAATGAAAGCCTCGCTTACGCTTAGCCTTTTTCTTTTTCATCAGCCGATTGAACTCGGCTTCTTCTGCGGCAGTGGCATCGTAGGATGAGTTGCCGTTTAGCAAGCCGAGACTGATGCTTGAGCCATCATCGGAATGGGAAACGCTTTGTTGTACATTATCTTCCTTATGTCTGGATTCCTGTTTGGGTGATTCAAACAAGGATGCACAAGCATTCTCTTCCAGTCGGTTGTCGATATTCAAGTAGCTGAACTCTCGGCTAATCTTAGAACCGGAGAAAGAAAAACCGTTGTACTCAAATTTTACACCCTGTATTTCCCGTGTAGTTCGGCTGACCTTGAATTTCATATCAATGTCTCGGTCGGCAAGTGCATCCTTTAAGTCAGCCCAATTTTGTACTTGGGACAGTTCCTCTTTCAACGCTTTGTATATCTCATACTTTGCTCGGTCATAAGGGCGCAATCGTTCCTCCTTGATATGGTCTTTACCATTGGCAAAATGCAAGCGATATTTGGCAGTCAACATTTTGCAAACTTTCTCATTCCTGTGAAAGTCATTCTTGTCGCTAATCGTTTTGCCGTCATTGTCCACTCGATTAAAGACGATGTGGCAATGCGGATGTTCACGGTCGATGTGCCGGGCAATAATGTACTGCGTGTTTTCGATTCCCATCAGTTTCATGTAGTCGTGGGCAATTTGCAACATCAGTTCATCATCATGTTTCAAGCGTTCGCTATCTTCTAGTGAGAAGTTGAGCGAAGTATGTCCGACAATATTCTTTACCTTATCATTGAGTAGCGATTGTAACTCAAATTGCTCCGCAATCTGTTCGGGTGTACCTTCTACTCCAACTGCTTCCAACAATTTGGATTTCTCCTCTTTGAGAACATATCTAACACAGCCACCGAACGATGTCCCTTTAGTCTGTTTACCTATCATCTTTCAACCGTTTTATAAGTAGGTTAATGTGCTGAGCCATTTCCTTGCATCTGTCAGCTATGGAGAAGAAACCGTAGGTGTTTGCCTGTCTTGCCAACTGGTTAAGATTAGTACTTTCGCCAATCAGTTGACGGATGATGTGAATATGCTCTTGCGTGATTCGTTCACGTACCGAACCGTTTTCGATGAGCGAACGGATCACTTCGCTTTGGGTCTGCTTGCTCCGTCTGCAAAGCGCACCAAGCCATGCGTATTGCTGATATGACAGACGGAGTGTTACTGTATATTTCTTTTCCATTTGAATCTGTTTTTAGTGAATAATGTGCGACCATCGGGAGACCCTCCTCAGACTTTTTGAGGAGCAAGTGGTCGGGGAATGTAATACACCGACATTAACTTGCTACAGTAAAAAAGTCTCGATTCTTCTCCCTGAGTTCAAAGTCTGAATCCTCGTTTCTTGGGCGGTGAAACCTTCGGTTGTGGAATGCCTTGTTGTACGTTGATGAGCTTCAAATCTAATGTCTCTATCAGTGTTTTCAAGTTCGGATTCTTCTTAATCATCTGCTGGAGTATGGCTTCATCAGGCTTCACTTTGAGTAGATAATCAGCTATGTCGTACCCCTCTTTGCGTTCGTCTTCGGTAGCGTTGGCTTCCAAATAATCGAACATTTGTACTTCAATTCCGCAGCTTTTCATCAGGCTGATTTTGCTCTGCCAATAGTCGGTTGCCCCTAAATCAGGGAATAATACAACGCTTCTTCCTGCCAGAACGGATAGGCTGTTGACATTGAAGCAACCGTTCTTTCCACCTGATGCTATCCATAGGAATTGCGGCAGATAGTAAGATGCAATAATTGCCGTTTTCTCGCTTTCGACCAGCGCAACTGGACGGCTTTTGTCTTCGGAAAGCAGATGCTCACCGAAGAAGCATTGCTTCAAATTGTAATCACCTTTGTGTAATACGGAGTGCACCCACGTAACATGATTGTATGGTTCTTTTATTCGCTTACCCGTTTCAGAATTGTAAAGCATTATCTTACCAGTTCTGACTTTACTCTGATTGTCCGTTTGCCAGAATACAGTTGCACCATCCCAATACTTGGATGTACCAACCTTGTATCTCTTCATAAGATTCAATGTTTCCGCCTCTCCGAATTGAGCTGATAGAAACTGAAATAACTTGTTCGCAGAATAGCCTCGTAATGATTGGTTGACTATATCCAAATCCATGTAGGAGATGGCTACCGGTTTTACTTCTTTAATAGGTGTATAACTTCCGAAGCTATTCTCAGCAAACTTTTCTTTCTCAGATGGATTCTGCTCAAAGTAATCACGAGGTGTGAAGTGATAACCGCATTTCTGCTCGTGGTCACAACGCCCCACGTATTCTGGGAACTTGATTTGTTTCTCCGTATCAATGTACTTTGAAAAGCATCTTTGGCGATGGCAGTTCGGGCAAGTGTGCCGAGTGCTGATACCTTTGTAGGGTTCTAATATGAATCTATGTGTACTCATTGTATGTTTCTTTTTAGGTGTGTCACTTTTGTCGTTATTGTCGTTTTCGCTTGGAAAGTGTCAAAACCGACAAAAATGTCACGGGTTAATCTTTGAATATTCTCCATGCTTCTCTTTGCGAAACAATGTCCCGAGGTTGTCATTGAGAAAGCGTTGAAACGTCCGTTCCTTCATTCCGTTCTGCTCGGCTATCTGTATAGCTTGGGCTGTTGTAAAGGCAGGAGGAAGCAGATTGATTATCGCTTGTTGTTGGCTGTTGAGCGCATTTTCATTGAGGATGTTTTGAACGTTCAATGCGGATCCCTTGAAATACTCCGTCAGTTTAATGGCTCGTTCCACCGTCAATAGATCGATATAGGTTTTATCACACTCTCCGCAAGTCCATCGGGCTAATTGAATAATCAGGCAGAAACGGATGATGTATATCTCCAGCTTGCAATAGATACTTACGATGGTGTCGTTTGTTTCCCGGTCGCATAACTCAGAGAAATGGTGTTGCCATTCGTAAAGCCGTCTTTTGGCATCCTCTGTGAAGAGAAGAATCTGTGGTTCTATCTCTCCAAACTCATTGAGGGCATATTCTTGTTGTATCAGCTTGCCAATAATACCATTCCACTCTTGTTCAATGTTCTCCGGTAGTTCCTTATCATTCCAACGTGCTTTCTGTTGCAGGTTGGGCATCACAAACAGAATACGGTCAATGAACCCATTGCTGGAACGTTCACCCTTAGCCAGTTCACTGAGAATTTTCTTTTGGATGGTGCCGATAACCGAGATATACGGTCGCTTGATGAAGATGGAACTCTTGGCATTCTTGCGGTCGGATATAGTCGTCTTGGCACTGAACACTGACAACCAGAATTGTTCTTCTGAACCATTGTTGTAGCGGTTGAAGTTCTTGAACCAAGCGGACAATTCATCAGCCCACAAGCATAAACCTCGTTTGTTCTGCGCATGAATAAGGCTCAATCCTTCGGGCGTTACATCCGAAATCAAGAAGCGTTTGCGAATTGGTTCCTGTGGAAATTGTTCTTCACCGCTTTCTGTACGTTCTTTACGGCTCATACTCATCAGTTCATCATACTTTGCAAGTGCTTTTTCAAAGACTTGATTCTGCTGATAGTCGTAATTAAGAAACGGTTTCATCGCAAAACTAAGCGGATGGCTTTTGTTTGCTCCCGGCCTTCCAATCAATGCCATATACAGGATAGGGCTTTCTACCCAGCCTTGCTTGATTTGGGCAAGATGCGTGTTACCGATGCCAACTGCAATCGCTGTAAGAATTGCAGAGGCAATGTAGTCGGTAGGGTAATTATGGCATTCGTGTACCTCACTGATGATGCGTTGGATTTTTGTCGGAAATATGCTGATTGGGAAATCAGTGCCAGCCAATCGCATACTTAAATCAACCGCTTCGTCAATAATGGATGCCGGATTAATAGAATATGTATCCATACCCACAGCCATTAAAGTTTCACAGATGATTTGGGCTTATGACGGACACCGCCTTGTATATTGGCAAGTATTTCTTCGTATGTTTGTTCGGAAGTCTTTTTTCGCCCATTCTCAATCCAAGCCAGAAGTTCGTCCTCATAGAAATAGAGCTTCTTACCTTTCTTATAGGCAGGAAGCAGCCCTTTGCGTACCAATGTATAAATGGTAGGCTTGGCTTTTCTGATAATACGGCAAGCATCCTCAATTTAAACCAACACGTGTTTGTCTGATGCAGGTGGTTGAAGTTCCGACACCATTCTTTTCAATTCGATGATCTGTTCGGTCAAATAACCTACCGCTTCGGGCAGCTTATCAAATGTTACTGTTTCTTTTTGCATACGTCGCTCGTTTTTAATTGTTCGACGGCAAAGGAAACAGGTGTTTCAATGGTGGAATCATTCACCAAAATATAACTGATGAATAACTTTTTGATGGTGATTAGTCGTGATTACAAGGAATTTAAGTACCTTTGTGGTACGAAATACCAATGGTTATTGAAGCTATAATATTAATTTGTTGTTTATGATACCGCAATTTGAAGAAATAAGGATACAGGCATTGAAAGAATTAAGCTCAGGGGTTGTTATGAGAGCGAGAGAATTACGCATTCCTCTGGCTAAGCATTTTGGACTGACAGAGGAGGAAATGAATGCTTGGTATCCGTCCGGTAATGGCGAAATATTCTTAGATCGTATTTCGTGGGCTTTATCGTATCTTTTTATTGCAGGTCTTGTAGAGAAACCTCAAAGGGGAGATTATAAGATTAGCGAAAAAGGCTTGTCTATGCTTTCTTCATGTACAGAGGAACAAATAAATGAGTTCGTCAAAGTAGCTGTAAATGCGAAAACTCCAAAGAAAGATAAAAACAAGGAGACAAGCAATGTTGCTTCCCATGTGGAAAATGATGAACGTACACCAGAAGAAGAATTAGCTGATTCTTATGACAGGATAAAGCAGAATGTGCAGTCTCAAATTCTGACAACTATATTAAGCAAGCAACCGAGAGAATTTGAAAGGTTAGTCGTGAAACTGCTTCAAGCAATGGGGTATGGTGGCGAGGTCAAAAACTCTGGTATAGTAACGAAACTTTCTAATGACGGTGGTATAGACGGTATTATTAAAGAAGATATTTTAGGCTTCAATCATATTTCCATACAGGCAAAACGGTATGCCTTAGACAATAATGTAGGTCGTAACGAGGTTCAAAGTTTTGTGGGAGCTGTTGCCGGAACGCCATCCAAGAAAGGGGTATTCATCACTACCTCTGATTATACTAAAGGTGCGATGGAGTATGTGGAAAGCCTAAACGGTTCTCCAACCATTATCCTGATAAATGGCCAGCAATTAACAGAATACATATATGACTATGGCTTGGGATTGCAAACAGAGAAAGTACTTAAAATCATGAAAATGGATATGGACTACTGGGACGCAATGGATAATGCCTAATAGTATTGCAGCTATGCAATTTTTCTATCCAGTTTAATCTTGCATTCTGATTCTGTGTGTGACATTTTGCGCTCAATGGTGGATATTTCCGAATCACGGAGAGTGTGAGCGAATACTCTCTTTATAAATGTAGCAGTCTGTAGGCGTGGTTTGCCGAATGCCTTGCCGATATTCCAACCAAAGTGCATGATGTCAATGGTTTTTAATTGGGCATCAACCTTTATCTGCTCGACTTTGGGCATAGTATCAGACAAGTAATATTCTGTAATATATCCACATAGACGATTGAGGTCAGTTTCGCTAAGGTAGAGAACCAAGTTTTGTTTCGTATATGCGAGAACCTTATCTAATTTTTCTTGCGATGCTCGTTCCTTCTCAGCCATAGCGTTGGCACGGAATATCTCGTATTCTGATGGCTGATTGGATTCTTCGATGGGTATATTATTGATGGTAGAAGGTGTGGCTTCTTCCTTTGGAAGTTCTGTCACATCTTCATTGAGTTCAGAACACGAAGGGGTAGAAACTTCTTCTGTTGTGTCAGATTTAATTTCGATTTCAATTTCAGGTTCAGAAATGATGGATTTTGAAATAATGGTACTTTCGGCAAGTTTCGAATGTTTCACTAGAGCTTCTACCACCACAGCCTTATTACGGTAGCCCTCAAATCTCAAAAAGCATCTTTCTATTGTTGGGGAAAGGAGTTGTCTGAATGCCATTTGTAGATTGAGGTAGATAGCTCCTATGACAATAGAGCATACTACAAGAATAAGGTAGCTGCTGAACTCGTCCCAACCATAGTGAAGTACGGTCTGACGGGCTAAAATACCAATGACAGCGATTGTGCTGAAAACAATCAGATGCAATGTTATATTTTCTATCTTTTTCTGCTCCATAGTGAGATGTATTAATCGTTTTTGTGCAAATATATAGGATTAATTTTTGAGAAAATTCATAGTTTTGCCTGTCAATGGGCTTTTGACGATATATTTCATCATATTTCACCACGTTACACTCCTAATAATAAGCGTATTACAAATTTCTTGTTTTTAGTTGAAAATAGTTGGAGAAGCAGACCTGTGTATATCAAAAACAAAAGTTATCTGCATCATTTGGGATAAACAATGCAGATAATCAATAGGGTATAGAGGTATAGTTTATTAGCAATACAATGTATGGTTTGTACTTTTGTTGAGATATAACAGGATGTTGTAATCTTGATTATGAGCAACTTTGTTTATTAACCATCTCTTGAATGCAGCGGAATGTCCAGTGTCTATTTGATAGGATAGGGCTATAATTATGTTGAGATTATACACATCGTCACTATTCCCATTCTCCAACTTTATGCATTGGCAAACTTCATACCCCTTTAAGATGTTGGCTTTCAATATCGCTTTTATACGGGAATTGATTGATCCAACTGTTGTATAGAACAAGTCGGCAATCTCCCAAGCGGTCATCCATACTTCGCCATCAGAGATATGGATGCCATGCCCGTTGTTTGTTATGATTCCTCGTTTCATGGTTATATTCATTTTAATGAAATCTTATTGGCTGTCTCTCGTTTCTTTACATTTACCAAATCTGCGTAGATTTGAGTAGTGGAAACGTTCTTGTGAGTTAGCATCTTTGAAACAGTGTAAATATCTGTACCTAAAGAGATTTGGATAACTGCGTAGGAGTGACGAAATCCGTGGAAGGTTATTGGCTTCGTTATTCCTGCCTTTTTGAGCCAGTTCTTCAGCGGATAATTAATCATACTTCGTTTCAACCCTTTGAATACCTTACCTGTGTCGGGCGTACCGCATAGTTCATAGGCTTCGTAGCTGATGGGGAGTGTCGCTTCTGTTTGGGTTTTCTGTGTTCTGATACGCAAGCAATAGCCTTGGTCGGGAGCAATGGCAAAATCTTCCCATTGAAGATTGAGAATATCGCTGATGCGTAAACCTGTCAGACAAGCAAATAAAGAAGCGGCTTTTAGAACGGGGATGTCACAAGGAGTGGCGGCAAGTTGCTTCACTTCGTCCAGTGTCAGATATTCTTTCTTCACATCTTGTGGTTCAATCTTGTCAAGATAGTCATTGATGTTTTCTCGAAGCCATTTGTCTCGGTAAGCAATCTTCAACAATCCTCTGAAAGTAGAGTAGTAGCCGGATGCCGAATTGAGAGATATGGGACGATTGCTGTGTTTGAGCTGCTTGGCATTCAACAGGTATTCACGGAACTTCTTACATAAATCCACATTCACCTCACCGAAGGTACATTGCCCTTTGACGAAGTTGTAGAAATGCTGATAGACAAACGCCCATTTCTGGTCTTTGCTTCGGCACATCTTTTTGAAGTAGGAGAGAAAGTCGGCTTTCTGTTTGGTCTTGTCTAAGAAGCCGAACTCTTCATTGATGAGCGATTGCACTCTGATACAACGGATAGCCTCTGCCTTGTTCAACATATTGTTGTTGAATTCCCGTTCCATTTCATTTTTAGGATGGGCATAGATGTAGATGCCGAGATATTCCCGACGGTTCATCTGCATCGTCTCAGGGTTACGAACTGCCGGATAATAATCCAGATACAAGGAGATGCGATTATTCCGAATCGCTCTCTGACGAACTGTTACTTTTGTACACGTGTGTGTCATACTGATTAATATTTAGAGTTTTACATTTGTTTGGTGCAAAGGAATAGAGTGATTCAATGGTGACAACATTCACCGAAAAATAACTTATTCAATCTTTGGGGCTTCAAGCAATTTATCCAGTTCGGTTTTGGATATAAGCGTGTATTTGCCTTTCTTGACCTTAGGGATATTATGATATTTCGCATAATGATAGAGTTGGTCACGGGTAAGATTGAACTTTTCCATTGCTTCGGCTACCGTATAGTATTGCGGTTCTTCGGGTTCCGCAATGCCTTTCGCTATATCCACGTGTTTCTTGGAGTAGAAAACCATGATACCCTCTTTCTTTTTCGGGATGGCATTCTTAGAAACGAAAGTGTAGATAGCGGATAAGGTCATGCCGAATTTTTTCTGTATTTCTTGTGTGCTATACCATTCTGTAATGTCGGGATCCGGGGCTTTCTTAGCGAAGTAAGCATCCACGTGCTTCTTGCTCCAGTAGGTCTTGCCACGATTGAAAGTGCGAGGAATGTTGTTCTTCTTGGCTACCGCAAATATCCATGACTCGTTTACATGGTATTTCTCTTTAACTTCGGCTGTGGTGTAGAAGTCGGTGATAGGAGCTTTCTCTTTTGTAGGGGTATGGAACTCTGTCAGATTATTGAATAACTCATCAATATCCTTTTTCTTCAAAAGGTATTTGAAGCCTAATCGAGTGACCTTTAATTCCCCTCGTTTAATGTAACCGTAAACGGTTGGTCGGGTTACTCCGAGATAGATTGCGGTCTCGGTAATAGTGAGAAATGGTTTGTCTTTGATTCTTTCAATAGGCTTTTCATCAATCTTCTTATCCACGAATTGATTGTTAGCCTTGATTGCTTCATCACGCTTCTTCTTTTTATAAAGAGCGTTGGCGCATTGCTTGGAACAACAAGCCGTTGTTGTTTTCTGGGCGATAAACTCTTTACCGCACCAAGCGCAAATTCGCTTAATTTTTAGGTTACTGCTCATTTTAAATCATCTTTATTTCTCCGTTATTACTGTAAATTCCCGTAAAACCGTGTAAAATGGCGTATAGTTTCTCTACTACCTTTCTACAGGATTTTCAGTCTTTAACAAGCGAGTAACAAATACGGTACAAAAACGAGATGAAAAAGCCTTATAAACGATAACTATCACTTATAAGGCTAAAAAGAAAGGCGCTCAAAATGAACGCCTTAATAATCATTGATGATATATGCTAATCGTTGGTAATCACTACCTACTTACCGATACAAAAGTTTTGAAATATATTTTGCAATGTTTCTTCCGAGGTTATACCTCCTTCTGCAACAATCTCACTTAGTTCGTGGATACATTGTCTTAAATCCTCACTTACCAAATCTCCTGATAATTCCAATTGCAATCCTTCCTGTACTCTATGAATAGAATCCAATGCTCGTGTTAATGCTTCGTAATGGCGTACATTTGTAATGATAATATCGTTTTGGTTGACTTCCGGTAAGGCAGCTGCCTGTACTAACTTCTTTTCCAGAATCGTTATATTTTCCCTTTTCTTTGCTGAGATAAATAGTTTTTCCACTTTCATGTCAGCAAATATGGCTGACAACTCTTCTTTTTGTGTTGCTAGTAACAGATCTGACTTATTAAATAAAATAATCATCTTTTTCCCTTCGCAGTGTGGAAGAATGTCGGCTTTTAATTCTTCGAACCGCCTTTGGGCATCTGTAGAGTCTATCATCCATAAAATGACATATGCTTGGTCCATCTTTTGGAAAGTACGTTCTATCCCTAGATTTTCTATTGTATCGTTCGTTTGGCGGATTCCAGCTGTATCAATAAATCGGAATGTGACACCTTGTAAATTGATCGTATCCTCTATTACGTCACGGGTCGTTCCATGGATATCACTGACAATGGCTTTTTCTTCATTCAGCAACGCATTCAGTAAGGTAGATTTTCCGGCATTCGTTTCTCCGATAATTGCTACAGGAATGCCATTCTTGATTGCGTTTCCTACACTGAAAGAATGAGCTAGCCGGGCAATAACTTGTTCGATATGGGTAGCTAGACTGCTCAGTTCGTCACGATTGGCGAATTCTAGTTCTTCATGATCACTGAAATCCAGTTCTAATTCCATTAACGAAGTGAAATGAAGTAATTGGTTACGCAGGTTAGAAAGTTCTTTACTGAATCCTCCGCGCATCTGGCTCATGGCTAGGCGATGGGTGGAGGCAGACGATGAGGCTATCAGATCGGCCACAGCTTCGGCTTGGCTCAAGTCCATTTTTCCGTTTAGAAAAGCACGTTGGGTGTATTCACCTGGTAGAGCGGCACGACATCCATTATAGATCAGGAGTTGTATAACTTGCTGCAGGATATAAGATGAACCGTGACACATGATTTCCGTACTGTCTTCACCGGTATAAGAATGGGGGGCGCGGAACAAGGAAATTAAAACTTCGTCAATTACTTCTTCTGCAGAAGAAGTAATTGACGAAGTTTTTTGTAACGTTTCACTTTTTTCTTGCGGAATTTCACTCGTTTGTTGGAAAAGTGTATTATTAATTTTTCGCTTTGGGGAACAAATCTTTCCAAAAGTAAGAGTATATGGTGCTCGTTCTGTCAGTGGCTTGCCTGTGGCGGGTGTAAATATGCGTGACGTTATTTCAATCGCTTTTGGGCCAGATACACGAATTATTCCGATGGCTCCTCCCTGGGCGGTGGCAATGGCACAGATTGTATCTTGGTTTATCATTTTCATTTGGTTAATAATATAATGTTTTAGCTACAATGGCTGTTACTTCTTCTAAATAACGGCGGTCTGTTTCATCAAAAAAGTTTAATAGATTACTGTCAATATCCAATACTCCCTTTACTTGTCCATTAGCAAGAATAGGAACAACAATTTCGGAGCGGGAAAGAGAACTGCAGGCTATATGTCCGGGGAATTGTTCTACATTGGGCACTATCAAGGTTCGAGCTTCTGCCCATGAGGTTCCACATACTCCCTTTCCTTTATGGATGCGATAACAGGCGGTGCTTCCCTGAAAAGGTCCTAAAATAAGTTGGTCGTCTTTAACCAGATAGAAACCTACCCAAAAAAAGCCGAAGGCTTCCCGAAGAGCAGCAGCAGTATTAGCCAAAACACTTATTTCTTCTTTTTCATCTGATATTAAAAGTTCAAACTGAGGGAGGAAAAGACGGTAACGTTCTACTTTATTACTAGTTGTTTGTTTGAAACTGGTTTCCATATTTTTATTTGTTTTATGAGGGGACATCTTGTTGTTTTTTTACAAAAAATGGTCTTCTATGAGGCGATGTCCCCTGTTAGGTAAAAAGAGTTGGCTTATTCTGTAAAAAATCTGTTTATGCCAATCTTCTTCTGGATGATAATAAGAATAAGTCTTGATAGATGATCCGGTGAATCTTATCCATATTATATAGACAACTAAATTGGGAATTATATTCTTTCCAAGACTTTTTCTATCAAACCATCAATAGAGTTTTTATAGCCGGTATTGGCTTCCTTTATTAGTCGGTTGGCAATCACCATACATACAGTCATGGCTTTGTGTCCCATCAGGCGTGCTAATCCGGCAAGGGC
>OBJB01000155.1_pt1 | contig 10247 bp, 7 predicted proteins | sample 1502991 | NCBI WGS metagenome assembly OBJB01 (sample SAMN01828327, study PRJEB22528) | human gut metagenome | isolation source: stool | host: Homo sapiens | place: USA
ATCGTAAACCAAAGGAGAAGAAAGCTGAGCAATATTCGGGTGTACTCAAACTTTTAAGCAAGAACTATCCGATAAAGATGGTATCCAAACTTGAAGGAGTAAGCGTCAGCACAGTACAAAGATTAAAGAAGGAGTTTTGTTTATAGATATTTATTTAGAGAGAGGTGTGATAAGCATCTTTCTCTTTTTTATTTCACTCCTTTCTGTTACCTGTTGTCGTTTTATAATGTATTCCAATATTAACTCAGCTTCACATAACAGCCTGAAAATAACCTCCAGAATAATTATTTTACGAGATTCTATATTTTTTTATAGGAAAAATGCACAAAGTTTCGATAAAGTATGTATATTTGCACCGAAATAACGTTTCAGTCTATTAAAAAACAGGAAAAAAGGACGAGAAGGAACATTTATGGAATATCTATTTCTAAGAAAGAAGGAAACCACAGCCACCTCACCAAGACAGAGGGACCTACTCTTCAAGACCGCTGAGAAACAGTGGGAGAAGGAGTTTGCTCTGAGGGAAAGGAACGGACGTGAGATAGACCGTGAAATCTACAAGAGCCTCCTTTATCAACTGGAGATAAAAAAGGTGTTCCTGAATCCGAAACTATCCCTAAAAAAACTGAGCATGATGATTGAAACGAACCAGACCTATCTCTCCAATGTGGTGAACAGATATTTCGGATGTAACCTGAACGAACTGGTGAACAGCTACAGGATTGAATATGCAAAGGAACTGTTAAGTGTAGGAGGTTGTGGTCCGGAGAATATAGCTACTAAATGTGGATTTGCATCGAGGAGTCCTTTCTATGCATCATTCAAGAAAATAGTTGGGATGACACCTATGAGATATATGACAAAAACAAGAGGAAAAATTTAAGTCCTTTTATAATAAATGGTATGTATAACCAATTTTTAGTTTTTTTAAATTTATAAATTTAAAGTTTTTATTATGAACAAAAAGTTTTTAAGTGCAGTCCTGTTCGGAGCCTTGATGGTAACTTCGACAGGAACGTTCGTGTCTTGTAAAGACTACGATGACGACATCGACCAGATCAACAATAAGTTGAGCGGGGTTGAAGCTACTATTGCGGACCTTCAGAAAAAGATCGGTGATGGTGCTTATGTAAAATCAATCACTCAGGCTGCTGATGGTTTTACTGTAACCATGAGTGATGGTAGTACTACTACTATTACTGGTATAAAAGGTGATGCTGGTCAAGATGGTAAGGATGGTGCTGAATGGACTATTGTTGATGGCTATTGGGCTTGTAACGGAGAAAAAACAGACGTGAAAGCTGTAGGTACTGACGGGAAAGATGGTCAGAAAGAAGTTGAAAAAAGAGCTGACGGATGGTACTTATGGAATGGCACAGATTATGAAAAAGTTACTGTAGACGCTCCTGCCACAGCTGGTGTTCCTTACTATCAGATTGATCCGAAGGATGAGAACTATGCTATCATGTATATCTATGATGCGACAGGAAAGAACGAACAGGCTATCCGTCTGCCTTTGAACGAAGGTTTGGTGCAATTATATGTAAGAAACAATATTAGTTATTTGAATATTAATTTTGCAAAGGCCAAATCTGATATCAAATGGGATGGTAAAAAAACCGCTCCTAAAAAAGGTGAATATATTATCACCCAGTCATTCGATTCTTTGATGGTACAGGTAAATCCTACAAATTATGATCTTGCCTCTATCAAAGAACTGTCACTGATGACTTCTCAGAATGTGAAAGTTCCTGTAACGTTGAGTGCTCCTGTTGCATTTAAAGGAATATTGAGCGGAGCTACCTCCAGAGCTGTATCTGAAGGCGGATTATACAAGATTGCAGTTACTCCTGATGCTATAACTGAGGAAAATGTTAAGTTGTATGGTAACACAAACAGCTATGCCAAACCTTATGTTTCATTGGTTGCTAATGACAAAGTACGTTCCACTTATGAAACTGCATTCTCATTGAATGAAGTGAAAACTTCTCAAACATTACAGTTTGGTATTTATAATGAAATGGGTTCTTTTATTACTAACAGTATAAAAACCAAAGCTGAAGAACCTCTCACTATTGTAACCAACCGGCCGGAATATTTGTATGATGCATACTTGACTGTGGCTGATGACTATAAGGCCGACTCTATCAGATATGGACTGGTTACAGACAAGACCATGACTATCCAGAGTAATGAGAAAGCACAAGGAAGAATCAAGTTCATCGTTCATTATATGGACACTTATGGAACTGTTTATCCGACAGAAGCACAGATTAAGGCAGAAAACGAGCCTTGTGTATGGGTATGGTTTGGTGAAGAATATGAAGATGAAACAATTTCTTCTATCGCATCTACCTCTCATACTGCTATTGCATACGATGCTAAGAATCCGGATGCACAGTCTATGCTGGTTGACTTCTCTAAATATTTCGAGGGTATGTCTGCAAGTGATCGTATTTTGTGGAACTCTGACAACGGTGCAAGCTTCTCTTGGTTGAATAATTCAACAGTTAATGTGAAGTGGACTTACACTGATAGAAATGGTAGAACCCAAGAACAAAATGTTTCTGATTTGATTGAATACTATCAGATGGCAGACAAGGATGGCAAGTTGCTTGGTAAGTTCAATTACAACTACTATAACTGCACTGCGGAAGACAAGGCTAAGTTTGCTAAATTGTTTGTTAAGTTCAAACAAAATTATGGCAACCAATTATCCGAATTCGGTAATGGTCAGTTGGTATTCTCTATCAATATCACAGATAATGATAAGAAAGTTAACCAGACTATCGAAATTCCGTTCGAAATCAAGAACCCGACAGCTGATGAACAGAAGAAGCACTATTCATTCAACTCTCATTACTATAGCAATGGCGTATTCAGCGTTATTGACGCAACTGAGGTTGATATGCGTCAGATGATTACCGCTGATGCTGATTGTAACATGTACTTCGGTGATATGAAAGTTGCAGAAGATTCAGAAGACTATATTAAGATTACTGATTATGCTGTAGTACAATTGACTGATAAAGGCAAGAAGGGTACTGCATATAGTGTTGAAGGTATCGTATTGAACTACTTGAACAGACCTATCGAACTGGATGCTGTCAAGGTTAAGTTTGTGACTTCTAAGGAATTCTCTATCACAGCGGCAAATGCGCCCAGCTTCCAATCAGGCAAAGTAGAAAGCAAGACTATCCTGTACCAAGAAAAAGCTACTGATAAGGACAAGAAGGAATCATTCTATAAGGTAGTTGATGCTTTGGGTGAATTTGTGGATGCCGCAAATGTTCAATCAATCAAGATTGTGGAATTTGTTTCACCGAAAAACGGAGAAGGTCAAAATCTGTTGGATACACCGACTATTGATGATGATTATACAATGACTGTTACATCTACCGGTGCTAAAGCTACAGTAGACAGTACTGTTACAATCAAAGTTCAAGCAGAAGTTAATGGTAAGACTTATGACGGCGAAGTAACAGTAACCATCAAGAAGTACCCTACAGCTGAATAATTGATTGAGGTTATGGAAAACAAACAGAAGAATGTTATTCTCGTATAACATTTGATGTCCTAGAGGGGAGAAGATGATCTGAAAATAGAAAAGTCTTCTCCCTTTTTCCTTTAGAAGCATTTTATCAGACTTTGCATAATCCATTTGACCATCGTCATCCACCATAAGGATTTAACTTGAGATGAGATGTTTCACAGTTTCTGTTGATTGGAACTGATAAAAATTATCATATAGTCATTATACTGGTATTTGTGGATGTAATATTTGATAAAAAACAGTTGAAGCTTTATAATTAATATGGATGATGATAACAAGCAACATTCTTTATAAACTCTGAACCTTTATCGTTCCTCCAAAAGACAAAAGAAAGAGGAACGTTTCTATACCTTATTGTGGAGGATTTGTTGAAACATGGAAAGAATGATAATAAAACAGGAAAAAGCTAATCTAAATCGAACAGGAAGCAGTTGTAACGGCTCTTGTTGAGTGAATATCAATATCCCAGTTGCAGGATAAAAAATGAACGGCCATGTATTTAAACACTTGTTCCGAAAACTTCTTCTCTTTTTTTTTAGGAGAAGAATCCGGTATCCTTATGGGACCGTCAGCATGTATGGGACCTTGTAGCTGTACCCCCAGTTGCAGATAATTTTAAAAGAGGAAGGTACTCAAGTCATCTCCTTCCTCTTTTTCACTTATAAAAAAATTCCAATGTATAGATTAAATCCGTTTGTCCATATATATCAGCGGGATGAAACAGTAGCCTTGTTTAATCCTTTGAATTTGTCCACTTTTTATTGTGGCAGAAAAGAATATGAAGATCTCTTGAAAAATCCTGATACGAGTCTGATAAAGGAAGAGTTTCTAGTTGAAGGTGATTTCAATGCTTTGTCCTATTTTCAGAACCAGTTCAAAAGGGAACATGAGAAGAAACATCTTAGTGTGGTATATTTTCTGTTGACATCAGCCTGTAACTATCAATGCAGATATTGTTTTGTCGAATCAAGGATAGATTACAGGACGCATACTTTTATGACCAAAGAAGTTATAGACAAGGCCATTGAACTGTTGAAAAGAAATGTGGATGGAAATGCTATTGATATTCTGTTTTATGGTGGAGAGCCCCTGTTGAACTTTGATATGCTGGGTTATACAGTGGAGAAAGTGGAACAATCTGGAATAAACGCTTTCTTTTCAATTATTACCAATGGCAGCATTATGACGGACACCATGGCCGAATTTATTAAGAAGCATCATATACAAATAACTGTAAGTCTGGATGGAAACAAGGAAACAAATGATAAGCTCAGGATAGACAATAATGGGAATGGTACATATGAGAAGGTTGTTTCAACAATAAAAAAGTTGAAGGAGCATGATATTCTCCCGGGGATAAGTTGTACGCTTTCCTCTCATAATCAATGTGATGCAGGGAGCATCATCCCGGTATTGGAAAAGTTCGGTATCCGTTCTTTTGGCTACAATCTACCAGCAGAGAATGGTAATATCTCATTTACCCAGGGAGAAAAGAAAATCTTGGTCAGAAACATGCTGAGAGCTGAGGAGGAAGCCTTTCAAAAGAGAATATTGGAGGACCGGATTATAAACCGTCGCTTGAAGGCGTTTGTGGAGAAAAAAATTTGGACCCGGGATTGTGCCGGATATAGAAACCAGATCGTAATAGCACCTGACGGGAAAGTTGGTGTCTGTCACGGATTGTGGCCGGATTATCTCAATGCATCTGAAAATTCATACTTTGATCTGGATGTTTCTTATAATGGTAAAATAGTTGATCATCCTGTCTGGATGGAATGGTCCGGTCGGACTCCTCTCAATATGCCGGTATGTTGGACTTGTGCAGGAATAGGGCTATGTGGTGGTGGATGCGCTAAAAACTCCTTATTGAGAAAAGGAAGTATATGGGAGGTTGATGATGATATCTGTCTGTTGATGGAAGAGAGTGTTCCATGGATTATTTGGAAATACTATGATCATAAGGTCAAACCTTTTGTAAATGGCAAGTAATATATAACAATTACACAACATTCAAGATTATGTTGGATAAAATATGGGCATATCAAAAAAAATTGAAAGAGGAGAGATACGAGCAGTACAAACTTATTTTTGAACATTACAGGAATATGGAGTACCGATATCACACATGGATGAATTACTATTCTCTTTTTAATGGCGCATTGCTGGTGGCTTATTGTGGTATTCTAGTGAGTGCAGGGAAAATTGTAGAAGTGGAAAGTCATGTGTCAGACACTGCGACGGCTCTTGGAAGTAAAATTTTCTATTTGGATTGTACCTATTGGAATATTCTCACTTTAATCTCTGTTTTGGGAGTTACAGCCAGTTATTGTTGGTATTTGTCCATTATCGGACATAGGAGCTGGCTTGAATGGTGGAGAAAGAAACTTGAAGCAGCGGGGGATTATCCCGTTGCTATATCCATGCGCGACTCCATCAAAACAAAATATCGTGCCCATTTTCATTCCACATATATGGTGACTAAATTTTTCATTTGGTGTATATTGTTTGCCTGGATATGTGTTGCCATCTATTCTTACAAGAAACATGAAATAACTAATGAATTGTTGCTATTTAGTGTTGTTCTTACAGGTTTTCTTATCTTTCTGGAATATTTCCTACATGTCTTTATCGGATCAGATTTAGATCCTGATGCTTCTAAAAAAGAATTCTTGAAAAGTTTGCTCACAAAACGCAAATTTAAGGTCGTAATTGTATTTATTATAATATATATCATATCAGTTTCATATTGGCTTTGTTCCCTTTCCAATGATAATATTGCAATCTATAAACTTAACTTAAAGTATAAGTCCAGTGATAAAACGATCATAACCACTTTAAATGACACAATAATATAAAGTAAATGAAACAGGAATATTGTAGAGTGAAAAGATTAGATTGAAATATATTTGTTTTAGAATAAGCTTTCCCCGTAAAGGGAAACTTATATAATAGAAAAACTTTAAAAAAACGAGATCCCTGGCTTGTGAAAGTCGGGGATTTTTAAGCCTAAATTACAAGCATATTATGTTACATAAAATTCAGATTATTCTTTTACTATCCTTTTTCCTTCCGGTTTCCATATCAGCCGGAGAAAATGAACAATTCGCCACCATGGTCCATCGGTTTGTCAGTGCGAATCGTTTTATCCTTCAATGCGGAATTACAACATGACAGGATTATTAATGTCCGGACTGTAGATAATTGCAATCTGAGGATATTATGCCTATGGATACCTCAGACGAAGGATGATGAATACAGGCTTGATGACGATACAGCCACTTTAAAATCCGAAGTGACCCATATCCTGATTGGTTATGGTCAGACTCCGGGTAATCCGTTATTTTACTATTATCTACCCGCCAAGAAAATCCCGAAAAAGCTGAAGATAAAGACTTTGGAGAAATACAGACTCCCCTTACCGTTATGTGACTATCATTGGAGAGAATAAAGAAAATCCTTCTCATTCTCCGTTTTAAATCCATTTCTATTGATGAGAGAGGAGGCTGATTTTGATCGTCCTACTCCAAAATACAAAATCCACCAACCTACGATATACGCAAACTGATGGATAATTAATAACAAAACCTCCGCAACCACTTCACAGCTTGACGGATTGATAAAAACATATCTTTTACTGGAATACAAAATTAGTATAATACGATGAATCTCCGAAATCCTTCACCAACAAAAAGAAGGGAAGCACCATACATCACATACAATACTTCCCTGTGAATAACATAACTCCCCAATAATCATAAAATTTGTTTGTTTCCTATTGAGGGCTAACCCATTACTTAAAAGGAGACTGAACTTAATAGCCCCAGTCTCCCTATTTCTTACAATACAACTTTTTTCAGAAAAACGTCGGCCTATTTTTCATTAATAAATCATAGCAAATATCCAAATAAGAAAAATATTTTTTCATTATTTTTTCTCCAAATGAAATATTACTGTTACATATTATATATCGTTTATGTAAGTTTAAACATATCAGTATTTAAGGCTATATAGATTTTATTAGACACATCTTTTTTTTCCGACTCAGTTAAATTTGTTTTTGATAGCAATAATTCTTTATATCTTCGTCTTATATTATTCAACTCTGAAGGCCTTAGTAGTTCTTTGGGATTATATACAAAATAAATAATTCTACAATCTGTTTTTAATCTTTCTCCCATTAAGTTCCACCATAGTTTGTCTGTGTCACCTAATGAATGTCCAAAAATACAGATCAAGTTTGCCGTTCTTATATGATTATCTACTTTAACATCAACTAGATGTGCTAACATTTCATTTAGTTTAGGCTTAATAATGCATTCTTGCACTTCTTCATTTTCTCTTAATACTTCATTTTTGATTTGACTTTTATCATTTAAACCTATTAATGGAGCATCTACTTTTCCATGAATATGAATTATTGGATATAACGTATTACTATTTCCAAAACGGGAATTGGAGAGTGTTATATTTGCATTTTCTTTCATTTTTAAAATTTTTTCAAATGCATTTGTGTAATTGAATGATACAATATAAGTTTCATACGTACTTTTTTCCCATTTTTTTAGAAAATCATGAATTTCATCTTTAAATAGAGGACGTAAATATCGATCGGGATAAGATAAATCACGTATCAGTTTTTGAGAATTTATAGAAGCTGGCAAGTCCTTCTTATCAATCATCTCTATATACTCTTGCATCCTGTCGTTAAGATCATAATATGCTTCTTTGAGTTCTTTTACATTAGAAAAGTTTACAGTATAGTTCCCCATGCCAATTTCAAGGTCAGACCAATATTGATATCTACTTTCTTTATCTTGATCGTTTTTCAGGTGCTCTTTTAATTTTTTCACTTGAATACCATCATTAGAAGAATCTAATCCTAAATAAAATTTGTAGAAATCTTCATATCGCGTTTGTAATCCAAGATTTATATCAAACCCATTTCCAATTATGAATACAACTTTCATTTTTTGATTTTACAGTTATATTGCAAATATAATTAGAATATGCTTGTCCACAAAACAAGATAGAAGAATTATCTTTTATTTTGATTTATGATATTATAACTTATTATCATATCTCAAGATTAGTTGATACTGAACAAAAATATCTTTTAGATTTCTCATTGTTGTTGTATCAATTTATCCAATTCACTACAGTATTTCCCATACAAACCAAGCATAAGCGATAGCATTCCCATTTATCTGAGCTGCTGTAAAATCTCCACTTTTAGCTACAACAGCACGGGAAGAAAAGACGTGGATTTTCAGTGTGGGTGCTTGAAGGTAGAAGACGGTTAATATCTCAAGTTGGTTTTACTGAATCTTCAATATGTCAAAAGCAATTGGAAGAGTATCGTTATGACTGTAGAGTACGGAAGAAGCTAAACCTCTTTAAAAAAAGATTTGTGACTAATTTCCCGGATATTTTTTCATATTTCATTAATAGTTATATCTTTGTATCGAATAACTATATTTACACGAACCATATGGAAAGCTTTCTTACATCTCAAACATTCAATTTAATTGTCATATTATTCTCAATAATAACTATCGCATATTTGGGTTTAAAATATGGTAAAACAGTTCAAGGAAAAAAACTTCATATTTGCTACATTTGTGGAATTTGTATTCTTGTGATAATAGAACTTATAACTTATATCTGTGTCAATAATGGAAATTCAACGGATATAATTAGTTATATATCTTTTGCATCAACCCTTTCTTCTTTACTCTTGTCTGTTGTGGCAATAATCTACGCCATTGTTTCAAACAACAAAGGGGAAGTTCAATATGCCAAAATAGATGCAGCTTCAGACAGGATATCTCAATCTGTGAATATATTTTCAATAAGATCTGAGAAATTGTCTTCCGACATCAATTCTATTTTGTTAAAACTAGAAGAAGTAAAGTCAATCTCTACTGATACTCGTGAAGCTATTATTTCAGGTAGTGGTGAAAACTTCAACAATCAAGAGCAAGCAAATACTACACAAAATCTCGTAGATAACATTGTTAATAACTATATATCATATGGATCTTTCATCGGCAATTTATCTCTTCTAGCCTGCGTATATTCAAAAGAATTAAATATCCCCTTTAATGCAGACGATATTCTTTTACCAGATAGCCAAGCCAATTCAATGTATATATTTGGATATATTATAGCATCTTCAGCGCTTGGAATCGTAACAGCGCAAAATATTAACAATAAATTTCAAGTAATAGGATTTTACCAAACTATCAAACCACTACTGATTAAAAATTTAATCGACTACATAAAGAAAACAGAAGATATAAATGCAAGGGAGTACAATCAAAACACCTATAATCACATGAAAAGTTTTTTTAGCATTAAGGATTAATATTTCTCACCCTAAAACAATCATCATCCTTTAAAAGAATCGTAATTTAACGCTTTGATTTTAGGGTGTATAAGGTTATTTACCAAATATCCAACTGATATTTTATTGCTTTTTTACTACGTTAAAGTAGTAAAAAAGCATTTTAAGAAAAGAAAGCCGCTATACTTTTTCAGTATAACGACTTTAATAACATTATAGTGAAGAAAGAATATCCACTAGGAACATTACTCTATGCTGTTATAATCTTACTTCCCCATTGATCAGCCATCGCATCCGCTATCCCGGGAAAGGTCTTACTCCTCAGTTTTCTCCTTTCTTCAGACGATACAC
>OBJB01000181.1_pt1 | contig 5054 bp, 4 predicted proteins | sample 1502991 | NCBI WGS metagenome assembly OBJB01 (sample SAMN01828327, study PRJEB22528) | human gut metagenome | isolation source: stool | host: Homo sapiens | place: USA
TCTTTCTTTTTGCGTTTCAGTTTTACCTTCTGCTTTTGCGGCTTCGGGTCTTTGGTGTGTAACCACTTTGCCGTTACGCCGGTGTAAGCTCCACGGTCAGCAATCGCAAAATGATGACGGTCGCCGTCGCTGCGGGTGATGGTAATCTGCGGGATTTTTTTACCGCTGGCCGTCACCCCCTGCCCCGCTTTGAGAAACAACAGTTTTCCCATTTTTACCGACACCTCACCGCCGTTGCGTTCTGCAAGACGGGTCAGGAATTTCGCATCAGACTCCTGCGACTGGTCGATGTGCGGGATTTTAATTCCTGCCAGTGACGGCGCGACACTGGCTTCCAGCCTGTTACGGGAGGCTATCGCCTCAACAATCGCACCGAGCGTGGTGTCATGCCAGGAGCCTTCACGGCGGGAATTGAGCGTCCCGCGAAAATCTGCACTCCGGGCGCGGATGGTGACCACATCCGGTGCGCCCCGGTGTTCAACCTCATCAACGGTAAATTTCCCTTTGCATACCAGGGCAAAACCTTTCCAGCCGATATACACCGTCAGGACAGCGCCACGAACCGGCAGCCCGACCTGCCCGTCGGCATCGTTCAGTTCAATATCAAGCTGGTCAGCCTCAAAGCCCCGGTTATCCGTCAGGGTCATGCTCATCAGACGGTCGCTGATATTGCCGGTAATATCCCTGCTGTCGAGCATCAGCATGTAATCCGGCGTCAGCGTACTGCCTGCATCAAATGTCAGCGCATCCAGCATTATCCCGCCCCCGTCATACCCGTGAATTTAGTCGCCATACTGCCAGCCTTACCGATGAGCGATTCCGCCTGTTTACCGATATCGCCATAAAGCGCGGCCAGTGATTCATCAACGCGGGTGAGCGACAGCGTAAAATCAATTTTTCGGGGTGTGCCATCTGCAAAGAAAATACTCCCTGTTTCACTCACCCTGCTGATGACATACATGCCGTAAATCATGCCGGTGCCATCCAGCAACGGCCACGCCCGGCCTTCCTCTGCCATCAGCCTGAGCGTGGTCATCGTCAGCTTCCCGCCGGTCAGTTCGGGATAAAGCACGCCGGCAAGTGTGATGTTTTCCTCGCCAACACCGAGAAACTGAAAGGCATCCCGTTTACCGATACGGGAATTTGACGGCCAGCGATAATCTGATTCACGCTGCATGGTCTGGTGTGGCAGCGTCTGGCGCATAAAAACAAACATACCTAACGCGAGCATCATTTTTCGTCACCTCCTTAACCGTCATGCATCATGCTGGCACGGGCGCGCGCACGTTTATCCCGCTCGTATTTTTCGAGCGCATCCTGTAACTGGCGGTCAAGCTGTGTCCCCGGCGCAGTACCACCCGTCAGGCTGATGTGATATTCGTTTTTACTCTGGTCCACATAAGAGCGGCCAGCCGGTGCCGTAACCGGCTGATAAGCCTGATAGCCTGCATAAGAGCTGGTCGCCGGAATATAACCACCGCTGCCATACGTGGCGGCTTGAGTTCTGGCGGCGGTCTGGTCAAGTGTGTCTGACTCTTTGTTGATAACACCGAGTTTTTCCAGTACCCAGTCAATTCCGCTGCGCAGTTTGTTGAACGCATTAAGCGGCAGCATCAGCGCGTCAGCCAGTGCCTGCCCGAACATGACGCCAGTATCACGGCAACGGTTCAGGGTGTCCTGGGTGGCTTTGACCGGGGCAATCAGGTTTTTAAACCACTGCCACGCGGCCTGTAACTTTTCGCCCAGCCAGTCAAACACCGGCTTAAGTGGCGTGAACAGTTCCCCCACCGGCGCAAATGCCGCTTTCAGCCCTTCCATCACACCGCCAAAGAATGCGCTGACAGGCTCCCAGTATTTACGGATAAGCAACGCCCCGGCGACAATTGCAGCCACCACGGCCACAACCGGCCAGCTAATCGCCCCGATGGCCGTCATAACAGCACTGCCAACCGTCGTGAAGATTGCCCCCATTGCGCCTGCTGCCGCGATAATGGCATTGATGCCGGTGATAACCGGCCAGGCTACGAGGCCAATGGCACCGATGACACCAGTCAGCGCCAGTGCACCACCGACAATGATGCCGATGGTTGACGCCAGTGATTTGTTTTTCTTGATCCAGCCGTCGAGTTTTAACACATACTTTGTGGCCGTCTGCGTGATATTACGCAGTGCGCCTTCCTGCTGGTCAAACAGGTCAGTCCCCACCGCCTCATAAGCGGACTGAAACTCCTTAAAGTCACCGCCGAGGTTGTCCTGCATGATTTTAACCAGCTCTTCCGTTTTACCGTCTGAGGCTTTCAGTGTGGCGGTCAGCTTATCCAGTTTTCCGCTTGCAGCCGCTGCCAGTAAAACGTTCGCTGATTTCAGGGCTTCCTCACCAAAAATGGTTTTAAGGTATTCCCCCTTCTGAGACGTTCCCAGCTTGTGTTTATCAAAGCTGGCCTGAATCTCTTTCAGAATGGTGAACAACGGACGCATATTTCCCTTTTTGTCCGAGGTTTTAACGCCAAGCTCTTTTAGTGCTTCCCATGCTTTCCCTGTCGGAGCCTGTAATCGGGTGACAACGGCACTACTACCCGTACCCGCCATTGACCCCCTGATGTTATTGTCATGCAGCACACCTGTCATGGCCGCTGCCTGCTCAAGACTTACACCTGCCGTCCTCGCAACCGGACCGAGGTAAGTCAGTGCATCACTGAGTCCCTGAAAATCAGCCGCCGACTTATTCATCGTTGCCGACAACACGTCGCCCACATGGCTGACATCATCATTTGACAGTTGAAAGGATGCCTTAGTCCCCAGCAACAGTTGCGCGTTTTCTTCCATCGACCGCTGATTCGCCAGTGCCATATTCAGCGTGACCGGCGTTGCCGCCTGAATAGCCGCAGCATCTCCACCCGCTTTCGCAATGATAATCTGCGCACCGGCCGCATCATCCGCTGAGGCGGCGGTATTGTCGCCGAGCTGGCGCGCCTGTTTGCGGAGCGCGGCCATTTCGGCGGAATCTTTTGCCACACCGAGCACGGCCTGCAATTCTGAGTTTTTCTGCGCAAACTCATAACCGGGCATCAGTAGCTTAACTCCGGCCATTGTTCCCGCAGCAGCAATCCCCACACCGGCAGCGCCCACTGAGGCCATATTTCCGGCCAGTTCCTTGCCTGCCTGATAACGCTGTTTTACTGCGTTAAGTTTTGCCTGTTGCGCACTGACACGCGCCAGCGCGTCACGTTGTCGGTTAAGCTGTGCGGTGGTTTCACTGATACGGTTTTTCAGTCCCTGCTCATCATGTGCAAGATTGCGGGTATTAATTCCCACAGCGGCCAGTTCCCGCTGCTGGCGTTTAACGGAATCCGTCAGGCGGTTATATTTCGCCTGTAAGTCCTCCGCCGCTCGCTTTGCTGATTCCAGCACTTTCGCCTGAGCACGGGTCGGACGTTCGGTGTTTTTAAACTGTGTGGCAAGGGCTTCGGCCTCCTGCCGTGCCTTTTCAAGTGCATGACCAGTCACGGCGAGCTGTGCACTGGTCTTGCGGAATCCCTCAATACGGGATGCGTGACCGTTCAGCTCGCGCAGTGATTTTTGTGTTTCCCGGATATCCCCCGACAGCGACTTGCTCGCTGTGCGGATGGATTTAAACGGGCGGGATGCCTGGTCAACAGCCCTGAGCAATACCTGTAATTTTACATTGTTACTCATTTGTGTTTCCGCTTCGCCGGAGCGCCTTTTCGCGCCATGTGATGAGTTCGGTCAGGCTCATGGGATACAGTTCTGATGGCGGCCAGTGAAATATCACTGCCACATCCGCCATCAGGTCATCGACCGACAGATTTTTCGGGAACGTCACTGCACCGAGTTCGGCGACAAAAAACCGACCACCTTACCGGCCAGCGCCACAAGGTCAGGCAGTTCCAGCGCGGCGACTTCCTGCTCGGTCAGCATCGGTGCCGTCATGCGCGGCAGCACCTTAATCAGTGCATCGACTTCTGAGTTTGCGACCGCAGCCAGACTGACACCGCGCAGCGTCCCCGCACTGGGTTTCATCAGCGTGACCTGTTCGATAACCTGCTCACCACGCCTGACCGGATTGTCCAGGGTAATCACATTTTCTTTGTTCATGGTTTTCTCACTTCTGAATCGGTGTTAACCGGTCAGGCAGGCTGACCGGATGAAAATTACAGGCCGATATTGCGGCGGTGTTGCTCCAGCCGGTCGACGCCATTCACCTTCTCAATCATGTTGATGGTGTCGATTTCGACCAGTTCCTTACCGTCCATCGTCAGCCGGAAATAGGTGCAGACCACGGAGATTTTCGACTCGGTGTCTTCTCCCTGTTTACCCTCGCCGGTGTCGATTTCTTTCTGACGGCCACGCATGACCACCTCTACGGCCACCGTTTCGCCGGTATCGTCACGCTGGTAAGAGCCAGCAAAACGAATCGGCACGGCATCCACACCGGTTGCGGCGTAAAGCTCCCAGATAACCGAATCCGGGAAGCCCCCGAGCGACCACTCCATTGACAGCGCATCGTCATCAAGGCCGAGGTCTACCGGTGCGCTTCCGTTCATCCCCGCACCGCGATAGTTTTCGAGTTTACGGGTCAGTTTTGGCAGCGTGACGGACTTTGCAACGCCCTGATAGCTGTAGCCGTTCAGAAAGACGTTCATTAACTTGAGTTTGCGCGGCATTGCCATCGGTCAGGCTCCTTAATTGCTGTTAACCGAGGTGACCAGATTTGCCAGGTATTTATCGGTAATACGCTGGCGCAGGGTCAGGTTTTCAAGAGGAGGAACCGGGGTATAGTCGTAGTCGATATACAGTTTTCCGGCCTTAAGAGTTTCCGCATCGTTGGATTCTTCGCTGAACCAGCAGGTCGCATCCACGATATAGCCGTTTGTTTTCAGCTCACGGAATTTGGCATTGATGCCGTCAACGATGTCGCGAATCAGCGTTGCGGTGATGGGCTTGTCCACCGCCCACATGTGCGCCTCAGCCATCGTGTCGGCCAGCACCTGCGCGGTGCGGGTGTAGTTTTCAAAGAGGAACAGCGGGTCATC
>OBJB01000183.1_pt1 | contig 4979 bp, 4 predicted proteins | sample 1502991 | NCBI WGS metagenome assembly OBJB01 (sample SAMN01828327, study PRJEB22528) | human gut metagenome | isolation source: stool | host: Homo sapiens | place: USA
CTTCGTTACCGGCTCCCACACCTTCTGAGCACGCCGCAGCAGTGCTTAATCTGGTTGATGACGGTGTTATCGAATGGAGTGACCCAGAGGTCGTCAGAGTGTTTAGAAACACATTAAAGCATTATTTGCCAATGTTTACTCGGCAAGAGAAGATAAGTGGCTAGCTGATATAATTGCATAGGATTACATTGTTCGTTTGGATGGTCGGAGCTTGGAGAGAGTAACTGTCGTTCACTTGCTTTGAGTTTTTCAAAATGACCATCAGCAGCAAATTGGGAACTTCAGGGGGCTGGAGCGTGGCTATTAATCATCCGAAAAATCACTTTCTCACATTAAGGGATTGTTAGTTTGATTCAACTTTTAAAGCAACTATGGCTTTAGACAATGACTGATGTCATGATAGAATACATGATCGTTAGTTGAATCTTTAGCATGGTTATTTGAATATGAATGTAGTTGATTTATTCTCTGGAGTTGGCGGTTTAAGCTTAGGGGCAACTCGAGCCGGTTTCAACTTGGTTGGAGCTGTTGAACTGGATAAACATGCTATTTTTTCACATGAGTTAAACTTCCCAAAATCAACACATTTGCATCGGGATGTCTGCTCGCTTACAGCAAAAGATATTTTGTCTGCATGTGCTGTAAAGGACATTGATTGCGTTATTGGTGGTCCACCTTGCCAAGGATTTAGCACCATTGGAAAAAGGAATGCCAATGATACAAGAAATGAATTGTATATTCATTTTTTTAGGTTGGTAAGTGAGTTATCTCCAATTTGTTTTTTGGCAGAGAATGTTCCAGGAATTATGGGTGAGAAATATAATCCAGTAAGAGAAGAAGCATTTTCTTTAGTTAGAGATGGCTATTGTTTATTACATCCAATAAGGGTTAATGCTTCAAATTATGGAGCACCTACGACACGGACACGAATATTTTTCATGGGTTTTAAAAGAGGTTTTATTAATCAGTTAAAAGAATCTGATTTTTTTCCTAAAAATATAATAGAGCAGACTCTTGTCAAAGATGCACTCTACGGATTACCGCGAACTATAAGAAAAGAGTGGCAGACAGAGGAGCAAGGCTGGCGTTCAGTAAAAATGGATAAAGATGGTTACTATTATGAGCGACTTTGGGGACATATACCAAATGGTGTAGGTGATGCAGAATCCATTCAAAATTTAAAGAAAGGATTGGTATCTGGCTTTTTAGGTACAGCTCATTCGGAGGAAGTGCTCAGGAGATATAGACAACTTTCATTCGGTGAAACTGATAAGATTTCGAGATCACAACGACTCAATCCTAACGGTTTTTGTCCAACTTTGAGAGCAGGTACAGGAAGTGACAAGGGGAGTTATCAGGCCGTTAGGCCAATTCACCCTACTCAAGCTAGGGTGATAACTCCTCGTGAAGCAGCTAGGTTACAAGGGTTTCCTGATTGGTTCCGTTTTCATCCTACAAAGTGGCACAGTTTTAGACAGATAGGTAATAGCGTTAGTCCGCTTGTGGCTGAGGCTATGCTATTACCTTTATACGATTACTGTTTAAAAGTTAAAAAAGAATCTTTGAATACCATGGAACGACCTTGTAGTATTCGATAAAATTACTTAGATCGGAGTTGGCTCCAGAAGGAGTGGAGCCAATGTAAAACCCTAGAGTTTCATGGATGTTTTCTACTGAAGCTTCGGGTAATAAAGATTCAATATGTATCCTTTCTTTTAAAGACATAGCAGGGACGTTTATATTTTTAGGATTACTCCACTTCCCATCATAAAATGGCCAATTCTTGATTCTGGAATTATCAATAAATTTAGCTTCTTCTGTATCAGTGTTTTCAAGAACGATAGCTGTTAAAGTAACCATCTGTTGGCCATCTTTATAAACGAAAGAAGTTAATGGATGTATTCTTATGTCATTTCGACCTTTTAATCCATGCCCTATTGCGCGTCTCATAGCATTAACTAGGAGCATAGGGTATTTTTTAAATCCGACATCTTCGACTACTGCATTCGGTGGTAAAAAATCTTGAGTCAAAATATCGTTTATCTTTTGAAATCTATATGCTCTTGGATCTCGTTCGCTCGGGTTTTTTCCCAAGGCTTCAGGGTTTGCATTTAAAGTGATCTTAAAAATGTCTTTGGGTTTTAGCTTTGTAACCAAATTAACTATTTCATTTAACTGAGCATTTAAGTCTGAAGGCGTTGCATAATCTAACCATATGATCGTTTTATCGTCAAAGTTATAGCGATTGATGAAGTCTCCGCTCATTTCTGGGGTATCACCCAAATTTATGCAAGATAATGGTTTGTTAAACTGTTGTCGGCAATGGACATTTTTATCTCCTTCGATAGATATCATTTTAGTCACTTTTAACAAATTATGAATTTGTTTGAAATCTTCGAGGAAAGGCCCCCCGAATCCTATATATACATATTCGGATATGTTTGTATAATTGTTTAACCTTCTTAGGGATTCTATAAATAGATTCCTTTCAATGGCTTTGTTTTGCCGCAAATGATATGGGATGCTTCCGCCAGTACTCATTGTTTAGCCTTTTTTAGAAATTCATCAAAACAATATTGACCAACCTCTGTTGGTGGTTGAGTTGCATCATCAAAGAGAAACTCTGACACCAGTTTTATTTCACTATGTCTACGGCTAAATTTTATCTGACGTAATGGATCCGAATCCCGAGGCATTGGTAGCTTCGGTTTGAAAACTTCTCCTCCTATTGAACGTCGAACGTTCGACCAGTTTTCTCTAGGAATTGATTTAGTAAAGTCGACCTCAGTTGTTGAAACCATATTGGATGCAGTATTAATAATTTGCTTTCTTTCCTCTGCGTTACTTTTCCATTTGTTGGTAAAGTCCGTGAAGAATTTTAAACCCTCGCGCATAAAATCTTTAGTAGAAAGATATAGCTCAGAGTTACCATCAACACCTCGTTTAGTTGTAGTGATAGGTAGTAATTCAGCATTTGATGATGTGAAAATAACAACACCAGAAATTCCGATGAATTGAGTATGATATTGTGGAACTCCAGCTTCTCCCCAACCTGTAAGCTTGGTTTTATCCGCATGTAGGACTACACGATCATTGCATATAATTGTCCAACCAGCTTTTTCTGTTGTGGAACGGCCTGATAATAAATTCTCTTCTTCTTCCTCACTAGGCAAGTTACGATAAAATCCAACTGCAACTTTAATTGAAACTCCATTTGAATTATTTTTATATACATAAGGAGCAATGCCGTCGGTATTGCCTTTAATGGCTTCTTCATCAAATATTAAATTGGTGCTATTTGGCTTAACAATACATCCATTTACTTTAACCTCAAACCCTTTTTTAATGATTAAACTATAATGATTTGCTATGATATTAATCAAAACTTCTTCAAAGCCACGATCCTTTGATAGGGATGCTTTAATATCTTTCCTTAAATTGTTAATTTGGATGCTGACGCCTGTTTCGTTTAAGTCAACATTATTTCGCTCTAACTCCAAAGACCAGTTTTCATCATCAGCCATCCATTCAGGAGAAATGGTAACTGAAAATTGTTCGTTTTCAGTTTTGCTTAAAATCTGAGCAGATGTCCCCATTTTGAAAATCGCTCGTTTCATTCCGATACCATATACACCAATTGTCGGGAGATCATCCGCCTCACGTTCTGCAGGTCTACCCAACCTAAACGCATAGCTTTCCGCAAGTTTTGCTGGAATACCTCCGCAATTATCAGTTATTCTGAAACTATTCTCATCAAATTCAATATGAGCATAGTAACCCTTGTAAACGTCTGATTTACCGAAGGTTTGCTCTGGAGTGAAATTGTTTTTTCTTAATACACCATCTAGGCAGTTATCTAGTAAATCTAGAATTGAGTCAGACAACTCAATATCTCGGGTGAGCATCTCAACAAAGAATCTTTTTGCTGGAAATGCTGCTATTTTGACGTTTGACGAAACCATAAATTATCCTTTTTCGAACAGTAATTTTCGCATTCATGCATAATGGCTGTGAACGAAGATTCGTCTTGATTAGGCGTGCATGATTTTGCATACAAAATGTATGAAAAAAAAAGCTGCCTGTCTATGACTGATAGCCGTCTAGTTACTTGGTTTTCAAGACAAATGCGACTGCATCAAAACCGTCTCATGAAGCGGGCGGGCGAGGCGGGGAAAGCACTGCGCGCTGGCGGTGGTGCTGATTTTATTTTTTCAGCGTCTGAGCGCGTCATGATGGTGTTTAGATTGTTAGCCGGGGCGTTGGTTTGCCTGCGGGCTGTTTTGTGTGGTGGCGAGCGTGTGAGGTCGTGATGACGGGGTGTAAAAAAGCCGCCCGCAGGCGGCGATGTTCAGCCGTTGTCAGTGTCCAGTGAGTAGTTTTTAAAGCGGATGACCTCCTGACCGAGCCAGCCGTTTATTTCCCGAATCCTGTCCTGTAACGGGATAAGTTCATTGCGGACAAAGACCTTTGCCACTTTCTCAATATCACCCAGCGACCCGACGTTCTCCGGCTTGCCGCCCATCAACTGAAAGGGGATGCGGTGCGCGTCCAGCAGGTCAGCGGCGCTGGCTTTTTTGATATTAAAAAAATCGTCCTTCGTCGCCACTTCACTGAGGGGGATAATTTTAATGCCGTCGGCTTTCCCCTGTGGGGCATAGAGAAACAGGTTTTTAAAGTTGTTGCGGCCTTTCGACTTGACCATGTTTTCGCGAAGCATTTCGATATCGTTGCGATCCTGCACGGCATCGGTGACGTACATGATGTATCCGGCATGTGCGCCATTTTCGTAATACTTGCGGCGGAACAACGTGGCCGACTCATTCAGCCAGGCAGAGTTAAGGGCGCTGAGATATTCCGGCAGGCCGTACAGCTCCTGATTAATATCCGGCTCCAGCAGGTGAAACACGGAGCCGGGCGCGAAAGGTGTCGGCTCGTTGAAGGACGGCACCCACCAGTAAACATCCTCCTCCACGCCACGG
>OBJB01000258.1_pt1 | contig 1637 bp, 2 predicted proteins | sample 1502991 | NCBI WGS metagenome assembly OBJB01 (sample SAMN01828327, study PRJEB22528) | human gut metagenome | isolation source: stool | host: Homo sapiens | place: USA
GTGTGCTCTTCCGATCTTTACAGCAAGAGACAAATCATGATTCCCCGTATCTTCAAAATAATCAGTTAAAAGGCTCAAATTGGCTTAATGGGCAGTCTGTTTTATTAGCTAATGCCCAGGGGGTTTATGACTATAAAATCACAGGGCAAACACTAGTGACACCTGAAACGGTTTCGGTTTTAAACCCGACACAGCAAGCAGAGGTCACAATCATTAGTTGTTTATTCCCCTCAACAAATTATCGTATTATTACACATGCACAGCTTAATAAAGCATATACTTGGCAAAATGCGCCCGAAAATTTGGTGAACGAATTTAATTTAAAAATTAGAGACACCAACGCGCGTGCTTCATGGTGGAATCCGGGTATTGAAGAAGGCGCTAATGGTGACAAAGGTGGCACGAAGTAATATTTATTAGAAAGGATATTAAAATTTAAAGATGACAAACACTAGAATTAAAGTGTTAAGTGCTATTGGGTTCTTCCTGATTGGCGCTTTTTTTTATACACAATTTCAAAAGTCTCAAATTAAACAAGCAACTACCACAGTTGCTAAGTTGTCTGCGACACCAACGGTAGCGACTAGTAGTGGAACGCTTGCAAAAATAATCGCTAATGACAACAAATTACCAGATGATAGCCAACCAAAAGCTACCGTTAATGCTTTGTTTAATGCCGGTTATGTATCAGACAAACAAGTGTTATCAGAAGTTTCAAATGACAAAGTCAGAAAGTTTGTTAAGCAGTTTTTAGGGCAGTTAGAGAGTGATCCAGCACAAGCCAAAAAATGGCATGTCTCGGATAATCAATTGCAGTTTAGCCAACAAGAGGACAATCTATTATTTTTTGGGGCTTTAACAGCAACCAATGGTAGTCGCACAATTAATTACCAATTGTCAGGGCAACTCAATGCAAAGGGTAATCAAGTGACTTCATTAACACTAGGCAATTTAACAAAGGGGGATCAATAATGATACGTAAAACAGAAATTGGTTATTATGCCCTATTAGTTGTTTTTTTGCTTGGTAGTTTGCGCTTTGGTCAATTGATGTGGCAACAGCAACAATCTTTATCACATTTGCAGAAACAAGCTAAGCAATTAAAGCAAAAACAAAGCAGTGTCAAAACTAGTCATCAAAAAGTAAAGCAGGTAGTTGCCAAAAGTACCATTACGAGAGCTAGTGAGACCAGTCAACAGTTCTTCAATCTTGCTTATAATTGGTCATCTGGATCCGATTATAAAAAGCGCACAAAGAAAATTCAGCAAGCGCAATTAGCGACCACTCCAGTATTAGCCAATGATTATTTATTTCCAAAAGTGGGTGGCACGGCTGATTATATTGATAATAATGGTTTGAAATCTAGTGTTGTTCAGGTTGCCTATTATCCAAAAACGACTAATGATAATGAGACTAGTGGTGTGGTTGGTGTTGCGGTGAATGCCAAGCATGACAGTGATGTTGGTAATGGTGAAACACGCTACTATTACTTTAATATGACTTATTTAGCCAATGATAATCAAATTAGTAGTCTTGATTATATTGGTCGGTTAGCCATTAATCAAAGCACAGACTTTAATACCTTTAATCCTTATGAGTAATCATTAAGGATTTTTTTGTTAGTCAAAATTCAGAAA